>CAJIAN010000099.1_pt1 | contig 27752 bp, 17 predicted proteins | sample 9199061 | NCBI WGS metagenome assembly CAJIAN01 (sample SAMEA7708264, study PRJEB35096) | sediment metagenome | biome: marine neritic benthic zone biome [ENVO:01000025]; feature: sediment [ENVO:00002007]; material: shallow marine sediment [ENVO:03000034] sea grass bed [ENVO_01000059] ...
CCCATCAGGTCGAAATAGACGCGCCTGAGGAGCGTCCGCTCGTCCGCGGGCTCGCTGGGCTTTACTCCCACCGCGGACAGTCTCGCGGCGATAAACCGGTCGATTTCGTTCCGCGCCCAGCCCGAGGTGTCCGTGGGTGGGTTGGACGCGGAAACCGGTTCGTACGCCCAATGCGACTCGTCCTCCGCCGAGGAAGGGGCGGCGAAGGCTGCGAGGACGACGACGATGATGAGACCGATTTGACGCATTTTTTCCACTCTTAGTTTCCGCCGAAGGGCCTCGATTCGCAACTCCGACGGTCGCGGGGAACCCCCTTCGTTCCTAGCAGATTTGCTTGACTCTCAGCGATTTTGGTTAAGGCTCTCGAAATAATGAAGCCAATATTCGGGAATAAGATTGCCGTACTCGCCTCTCTCCTCACTCCACTCTCTGTGATCGCCGGTGAATTTGATGATATCTCCATGCACAAGCAGCCGGTCGTTGACGATCCCGTCTACGAAGCTGGGCGCGGATTGATCACGCTCGAAGGTCCGAGCGGGATGTTCATCAATCCGACCTCCGCGACTCTTCCCGCAGGCAGCGCGACGATCCAATACTGCATGTTCCTTCCTGATCGGAGCACCGACATTGTCGGCAATGGATTCTTCGGCGCCTACGGTGTCACCGATGCCTTCGAGATCGGCGCCATCGGCAAGTACATCGATCCTGAAGGCGCGAGTGGCTTCGGCGGAGCAGGTCCGTTTGCCCGTCTTCGTCTCATGAAACACGACGGCATCGTCCCGCAGCTTTCGGTCGGCGGTTACGCGCAGTTCGGTGACGATCCGCTGAACATCTACTCGATTTTCTCCGCCGCCTACTGGCGCATCCCGATCGCTGACGAGAGTGGCTTCGTGAAGTCGGTTGGCGTCCACACTGGTGTGCGTGCGAACTGGTACGACCTCGGCCCCAGCGATTCCGTTCACGGTTACGGCGGCCTCGAGGTGCAGCTTCCGCTTCGCGTTTATCTCGTCGGTGAGGTCAGCACGCGCGACACCGACATTGACACCGAGAACGTCCCCTACGCTTTCGGTGCGCAGTGGAGGCTCTACGGCATCAACCTGACGGCAGCTGGCATCCAGAACGGAAGCATCGAAGGCGGTCCCGCTTTCTACTGGGGTATCGGAGCCGGCTGGCAGTTCTAAATCCAACCAATCATCAAAGGAGGTAGGAAGCCATGGATCGGAAGCAATTCCTGAAGCTCTCCGGCCTCGCCGGTTGTGGAGGCGCCTTCGCCGGATGCGAGGGCCTGTCGGAACTCGAGAAGAAACCGGAAGGCGCAGGCATCCAGGTCATCAGTGGCGTTGTCTTTCTCGCCAAGTACAAAGCAACCGGCCGACAGCGTGAAGAAGCCCGTCGCAAAGGCGCGCGCATCTATGCCAAGCAAGGCCTCAAGCCGGCAGCCGAGGCGAAGATCCGGGCGATCCAGTCATCGGTTGGCAGCGGTCGCCGTCGCCCCGGCGGCGGTGGTGGCGGAAGCGATGACAACATCCGCCTTGTCGATCAGCCGCCCGAAAAGATCCAGAAGGAGAAAGCCGCGGCTGCGGCAAGCTACTATGCCTTTGTCAGGAAAAACGTCGGCGGCGTTCCCGGAGATCTGAGGCTCAACAACGCTCCGATCGTCGATGTCCCACCCGATCCGAAGGTCACGCGCGATCTCCACGCCGCGGTGGCGCGACGGCGGACGGTCGAAAAGCAACTCGCCATCCGCGTCACCGGCTCCGGCCATCCTGCAGAGGTGCAGAATCCTGGCGCGGTCACGGTCGTCAAATACGACACCCGCTCGCAGAACGCGGCGAGCAATGCCTACGTGCTGAAGTCCGCTCCGCGGGGCGGTTCGAGCCTGAAACTCGACGGCGCGACGGCTTCCTACGTGAACTAGGCTCGATCCATGGCGACGCGCGGTTTTCCTTGATCGCTTGTCAGGGGGCTGATTGAATCGGAGAACGTGAGCGCCGAGGGAATCTCTTCACCGAACACGGAATCGTCCGCCGTTCTGATGTGCACCGACATCGCGAACCCGGACACCCTGAAGAAGGAGCTCGGGACCGACGCCTACCTCGAACTCGTCGACAGTCACGACGAGATGTTCCAGTCCGCTCTCGCCGAAGCGGATGATGCCGAACTTCTCAATGCTCCCGGCGATGGGTTCCTCGTGCGGTTTGCAGACGCAGCCGACGCCGTCAACACGGCGCTGCGTTTTCAGTACATGCTGGAGAAAAAAGCGACGTGGTCCGCCCCGTTACGCGTGCGGATCGGAATTCAATCCGGTGACGAGGGAAAGCTCGCCGAGCAGCTCAAGAACACAGCCCGGCCCGGACAAATCCTGATCGGGCGTGAGGTCTTCGACGATGCCCGGCAACACGTGCGCGAGCATCCGCGGATCGACGACGAGTCCGACCTGCCCCCGTTGGTATGGCTCACCCACGGTGAATATGATCTCGAAGGGAATTCTCTGGCGATCTGCGAGGTGGGCGCCGAAGGGGTCGCACCGGAGACAAGGCCCGAGGGCCGGAGTTCGGGAGGAGCGGACGCGATCCACTCCTACCATTCGCTCCCGTTGCTCCCCGTCAGCGGAAACCTGCAGACCGACGCCGCTGAGGATCTCGATGAGGAAGCGCTGCGTTCGCGGCGCGAGAAATACGAGGCGGCGCATCAGGAACTGGAATCGGAAATCGAAAGGCTCAAGGGTTCGAGGGCCGATATGGCAGCGGAGAACGAAGCCCGCGTCGCCGAATTGAACCAGGAAGCGAAGCAGTACTCCGACGAGATCGTCCGTCTCAACGAGTACATGATGGAGTCGCGGCGGCTGCTCACGAAGCGGCTCATCTACATCACCGGGGGGAGCATCCTCCTCGCACTCGTCGTGGGCATTTTCTCGGCCAAGGTGATCTGGGGCGCGTGGCCATGGCAGATGATCAGCGGCGTTCTCAGGAAGCCGCCTCCGAATATGGTCATCGAGGGGTTGAAGATCCTCGAGGGACAGTCGAACTGGGCGGCGCTCCTTGGCGAATCCAACAAAGCGGCAAGGAAAGTCGAAGGCGAAGAGGATCTCCAGAAAGTGAAATCATTCGCGACAACCGCACTCCAAAAACTCGCCGATCCGGCGAACCGGAACTGGGAGCAGAATCCCGATCCGCTCATGGAAGAGCTCGGTGAGACCACAAAGAAGAACTGGGAGCTGGCTCCCGAGCACGGCTTTCTCGTGGCAAAGATCTACCTCGGAAGGACGAAAGACTCGCCCCGGCTCGCCGGAATGAATGACACCGTCGACGCCTACTTGGCCTATCAGAAGAAGCCGGCAGACGCGGCGCGATCGGAGGAGCTGGATGGCGATTTGAATCACGTGCTCGGGATCCTGCTCCAGTTGATGGACGACGCCGAAACCGTTCCTGACGAAGATCTCATTCGGGAACTGCTCGCCAAACTGAACGATTCCAAGGAACGGCTTCCGCGCTACGTTCCCGCTGCGGGACGCCTGAGCATCCGGGCCGACCTCCGCGAGATACCCCCCGACATTTCCGGAGCGCTGGAGACCCTCAACGGACTTTCGGAAGCAGACGAGACGTGGCGACCGCTTCTCCAGCAGCCCTTTCAACGCATCCTCGTTCGCATTTACGAGCAGCCGGGCACCGTTCCCCGCCCCGGGGTGCTCACCGAGATCGGGAAGCGCTGGAGCGATTCCCGCGCGATGGTTGCCATCATCGAGAACCTCGAGATCGGCCAGCCCGATCACACGAACGCCCTGCGCGATCTGTGGGAACTCTACCGCAAGAGCAGGACGCCCGGTTCCGATCCACTCCCGGATGATTCCCTCGCATGGGTCGGTTGGCTTTCGAGCAAGGAAAACGATCCCGTGATCGCACGCGAAGGGCGCAAGCTCCTCGACGATCTCTCCGCGAAGGGGAACGCCAAGGCGAAATACGTGCTCGTCGATCACCTTCTCCAGGCCGGGGCCGAGAACCCGGGAACGGAGGAGGATCTCGCCAAGTTGCAGAAGCTCGCCGAGGACGCGCTCGCCGGCGGCGAATCGGGTGCGACGATGCTGCTGGGGCAGATCCACCACCGGCTTCATGCGTTGAGAGGCGAAGACGAGAAGTCGCCGACCGGAGCGCCGTCCCTCGCCGCATCGCGCAAATACTATCGAGAAGCCGAAACCGTCGCCCGCCGGAAAAGCGATCGCGAAATGGCGACGATCTTGCTCGCCGCCACTTACGGGGATTCCGGCTGGGCTGCCTCCGAGCGCCCGGAAATTGCGCGTCTGTTCTTCAAGGCCGGATTGGTCCTCTGGCAATGGGGCGAAGGCCGGCTCATCGCCGCCGAGCGCTGGAACAAGGCGTGGGAATCGGATCGCGAAGCCGCCGACCTCGCGGCAAAGAAGGCGATCCAGGACGCGAAGGCGGCGGGGGAAGACGTGCTTGCGGAAGAGTTGGAGAAGTGGCTGCCGGGCCGTTCGGGCACCGGCGACGCGGACGCCAATTAGGCTCGAAGGTAGCGCGCTCCCGCCGAGGGCGCATCAATTCGAACTGTCTGCCGCGTCATCGCGTCATCCTCGTGCGGCTTGGGCCAAGCCGCGCTACCCCTTGATGAACTGCTCTAGCCGTCGAGCCCCACGAGCGGCTCCCGGGCATCCGCAAATCGCTCCGCCGGCACGCCCATTCGCTGAAGCATCGCAAGATGGAGCCGCGACATCGAGGTGTCCCGTCTTGGAGCGACATAGCGACCGGTTTTCAGCGTGCCCGATCCCCCACCTGCGATCAGGATCGGGAGGTTGCGCTCCGCATGCGCGTGACCGTCGGCAATGCTGGAACCGTAGACGATCATCGATTGATCGAGCACCGCCGATCCTTCGGCGTTCTTCAGTTCCTTCATTCTGCCGAGGAAGAAGGCCAGCTGCTCGTGATGCCAGCGGGTGACGGCATTGTACTGATCCTTCTTGGTGCTGACATTCTCCCAGGAGGTGATCCCATCGTCATCCTCCGTCTTGCCGGATGCGTCCTTCCAATGCGAAAGCGCATGCCACGTTCCCTTCACGCCGGGGACGAAGTTGAAGTAGCGATTGCTCTGCCCGTGATCGAGCATGAAGGTCGAAACCCGCGTGGCGCCCGACCAGAAGGCGAGTGCCATGAGTTCGAGCATCTGCCGAACATACTCCTTGTGATTCGCCGGAATCCCGGCTGCCGGTCGTCGCAGCGTGTCGGTGAGTGCGCGGTCGGCAGCGAGACGGCTGGTTTGCTCCTCGGCAAACTCGACGCGCTTCTCCACCGAGCGAACCGCTTCGAGGTATTCGTCGATCTTGCGACCATCCGCAGCACTGGCGCGTGCCTTGAGTGACTTCGACTGTTCGAGAACAAGGTCGAGCACGCTCCGATCGACAAATCCTTCGTTCGCACGCCGGAAGAGTTTGTCGAAGACCGCTCGCGGACGGGTTTCGCGCGCGGCGGGAATGTCGCGTCGGGTCCACGAAAGGCAGTTGCGAGGAAGGCTGCCGGAAAAACTCCCCTCTCCTGACGTGCTCAATTCAAGCGACGGCAGCGGTGTCGACTCGGCGAAATGCCTTGCCGCGATCTGATCAACGGAAATGCCTCCGGCGTCGTTCTTCCGCCCATTAAACCTTCCCCCCGTCAGCCATGTCGCGGTTCCCGCGCCGTGACCGTTGCCACGGGGCGTCCAGAGGTTCTTGGTGACGATGAGGTCCTCTTTGAACGACTCGAGGGGTTCCATCCAGCCATTGAGCTGGCGCAGTTCTCCGCCGGGCCCGACCTCACGCGGCTCCCATGACCCGGTCGCGCTGCCGTTCGGGAAATAGAGATAGGCGAGATTCGTCTTCGTGACGGCCTCGCCCGACACCGGTTGCCCGATGCTCTCCATGCCGGGGAGCACGAGGCATGCGCCGAAGCCGCGAAGAAAGGCACGACGGCTGGAGGATGCGGAATTCATGAGGCGGGCACGCGTTTGGTGGTAAACGGATAGCTGTCGACGATCTCGAAGACAAGATCCTTCAGCGGATATCCTGCGGGCTTCAGTTTCCCCGCGATCTCGCGGACGACTCCTTCGTCGTAATACTCCAACTGTCGTCCGAGCGCATACGCGAGCATTCTTCGAATCACCTGGGCACCGAGATCGTCGAGCCGGGTCTCGGTGAGCGCCCGCCTGAGACCGGCAAGACCTCGAAACGTCGCTCCGTTCGGAAGCGTTCCCCGATTGTCGACGCCGCTTCGCCACTTCCCGAACTCGGAGTAGCTTTCCAAAGCGAAACCGAGCGGATCGATCTGGTCGTGACAGCCCGCGCATTGCGGAGACTCGCGATGCGCTTCGAGCTTCCGGCGGAGTGTTCGTGCAGCACGCTTTCCACCACCATCGACATCGACCTCCGGCACGTCCGGAGGAGGCGGAGGCGGAGGCGTGCCTAGAAGTGTCGCGAGAATCCAGTTGCCACGCACGACGGGGCTCGTGCGATCGGGAAACGAAGTCGTGGTGAGAACGGCGGCCTGTCCGAGAAGCCCACCACGCGTCGACGTCTTCAAACTCACCCGGCGCATGCGATCTCCGGAGATGCCCGGGATGCGATAGAACTTGGCGAGTTCGGCATTCAGGAAGGTGTATTCAGCGTTGAGGAGTTGCTCGACCGGCGCGTTCTCCCTGACCAGAGAGTGAAAGAAGAGCGCGGTTTCATTCCGCATCGCCGCCATGAGCGTCTCGGTGCACCATGGATTGTCGATTGGATCCTTGCGGATGCGCGGTCCGACGTCGTCGGTGCTCAACCACTCGGCCGCGAAGATCTCACCGAGAGCCATACTGCGAGGATCGGCGAGCATGCGTTCCACCTGCGCCCTTCGCACTGCCGAGCCGGTCAATCGGGAGGCCTCGGCGAGCAGCGCGTCATCCGGCATCGAAGACCAGAGGAAATAAGAAAGCCGCGAGGCCAGATCGTGTCCCGCAACCGGTGCGTCGGCGCCGGTTTTCGACTCCGCCTCCACGCGCAGTAGAAACGACGGCGAAACGAGCACGAACTTGAAGGCGTCGGCCAAGGCGTCGCGCCGGTCCTTTCCCGCCTTCACGCCTTTTTCATAGCGGCCCATCGCATCTGCGATTTCGCTGTCCGTCGGCGGACGGCGGTAGGCGCGTCGGAGGAAATCCGTCAGTGTTTCTTTCGACGATCCGGCACTCGAAAGCTTCTTCCATGCTTCCGCATCACCCCGAACAGAGTCGATGACTCCATCGGCGGCCGTCATGTAGCGATCGAGGTGTGCGGTCTGCAGAAAAAGCGTGTTCGCACTGTTCGAAAACCCGCTCGTCCCGCTGAAGTCCATCGGAAATTCGTCCGCCGGTCGAAGATCGAGACCAACGAGATCACGAATCGTCCGGTTGTATTCCTCGCGGGTCAGTCGGCGCGCCGGAATGTGTCCCGGATTCCGCACGCTCGCGTAGTCAAATTCGTCGATCTCCTTGCGCAACCACGCCCGAACACGCAATCGATCCGTCGCTGTCGGTTGCGTCTCCTTTTTCGGCGGCATGTCGCCGTTGCGGACACGTTCCGCGACGTTCTTCCACAGAAGCCGGTTCCGCACGAGCGGGGTCTGGGCAAGCGCCGATTCAAGATCGATATCCCCTTTCGCCGAATCGCGATCATGGCAATCGAAACAATACTGTTCGAGCGCCGGCTTGATGTGCTTTGCAAAACCGAATCCAACTCCGGCGAGTTCGTCGGTCTGTTCGCGGTTCGCCGGCGGTGGGGTGTAGACCGGCCCGCCTAGCTCATCGTCACCTTCATCTTCCTCCTCCTCGTCCTCGTCCTCTTCATCGTCTTCATCTTCATCCTCCCCCTCTTCGAACCCACGCTCCTCGAGCACTTCCTCGAATAATCCCTCGAGTTCCTCTTCGGCGTTGGATTCACGTTCGCGAATGTCCCGCTCGATCTCGTCCGCTTCCCGGCGCAACGCCTTCACCTCCATCTTGTCGATTTCGAGATCCAGCTTGATCCGCTTCTTCAACACGGCGCGGAGCTTTTTCTCGCCTTCCTCCTCACTGATCTCATCCCTCTCGAATTTCCAGAACAGATACTCCACTTCGATCTCAACGATCTCGCGCCCGAGAACCAGTTTCGCCCACGCCTCTCCGCCTTCCTCCTTCGACTCGAGATACTCCTCGCGCAACCCTTCCGCGCGCTCCCTCGCCTCTTCCGCATCATCTTCGTCACCCGCCTTCTCCACCTCCTCGAACATCTTCAGGACATGCGGCGCATGCTTTTTCCAGAACTCGGCCGTCTCCTTCTCGATCGCAATGCTGCGCGCGGGGCCCATGCATGCGCACACGATCATCAACAAAGGAAGTATCTTGGTCGGAGGACTCACCGGCGAAAAACTATCACAAGTTACCCCCGAGAGGACTGATTTCCTCACGCATGCACGTGTTACCGGGAGCCAAAGCGGGACGCCAGAAAACGACGCGCCCGCGAAGTGACCACCGGAAGATACATGGCCGAGCTGAAGTGGCCGGTCGGTAGAGACAGTGTCTCCGGTCCGCCCAGAGCATCGCGAAGACGTTCCTGCAAATCCGAGGGAACACTCGTGTCGCGGCGCGCGATCACCATGAGCACCTCTCTCGGGTCCGCATACTTGGCGAGAAGTTGCGGATCGGTCTGAAGGATCGGCCGGGCATGCTTCTCGAAAGCGGAGATATCGCTCGGTGTCGGGTTCTCGGGAACTCCGTGCGCGCGCGCAAGTCGCCGGGGCTCGCGCTCGACCGACCGGCAGATGAGGGCTGGCAACTCCCCGCTTCCCATGACCACCACCGAAGCGACGATGCGCGGCTCGACCGCGGCAAGCACCGCCGTCACCACGCCGCCGAGCGAGACTCCGTAAGCGCCAATCTTCTTGGGATCGACCTCGGGACGGGACTGCAGCCAATCGATGACACGCCGCCTCGCGACCACCGCGTTGCGCATCTCGGTTTCGAAGGCGTCGAGATCCGCGCGGGCGCGCAATGCCTTGACGTCGTCCGGTCGCTTCACGATCACCGCATGATAGCCGTGCGTGATGAGATCATTCGCCAGCCACCGCGATAGCTCATAGCCACCACCGGTGATCGGACTGATGACGATTGCCGGTCGGGGATCCTCGGGTTTGCCGTGAGCTTGATAGAAATCGAATTTCGCCCACCGCACGTCCTCGGTTCCGGAGCGCCGGAAGGGAATTCTTCCGCGAAGGATGTCACGACCATCGTAATCCACGGCTTCCCGAACCTCGATCTGCTTCGGCACATCCGCCGTGCAGCAGAGCTGCTGATCGATCTGATTCGGTAGAGGTTCCGCCTTCCGCGCCCCCGGATCGACCCGTGAGTGGTCCAGCAACAGGCAGTAAATGGTCACGATGAGAGCGCCCATGATGCCAATCATTCTCGCCTATTCGGCCGCTCAAGTCGCGCTTCAAATATCCGTAGCCGTCCGCTGACGAAACCGGTAGAGTGACGGACCCCAAGATCACCCTCGGAATGAGATTCCCCTTTATCTGCAACCGACGGGCCACCGCTTACGCCCTCTGCGCATGGACCTTCTCCGCCTTCCCGACATGGGCGGAATTCAGCGCTTACAACGACGTCGTGCCCGGTCCATCGACCCACCCCAACACGACTCTCTACGCGCCCAACGCGACAAGCAGCGGCCTGATGAAGGACTCGGAATCCGGGGGCAACACGGCGGTCACGCTCACGGTTTCCGGATCCGGGATCACCTATTCGAGTTCGACGGGAGTGCCGGCGTCAGGGACCGATGCGGATGATATCTTCGGCGGCTTCGTCGACTTCAGCACCGGTCATGCACACAGCCTCGAGGTTTCGGGTAACGACGTCTTCACCTACGCCTTCTCGGGCCTTGATCCTTCCAGCAAATACGAATTCGCCGGAACAGCGTGCCGGGGAAACAATTCCTACACGAGTCGATGGACGATCGTGACCATCGATGGCGCGGAAGCATTCACGCCGGCGCACAGCAGCGGGATCGGAATCATCACCTCCGGACTTCCCGCGAATCAGGTCGCCTTTTGGACAGGACAGAATCACAACGCCAATCAGGGATGGGTCGTGCAATGGACCGACATCGATCCCGGAGCCGACGGGATGTTCGAGCTTTCCTCGCGGCAGTTCACGGGATCCACACCCGGCGTCGGCAGCGGCACCGCCAATGGCTCGAAGGGATACGCGCTCAACGGCATCCGCCTCAAAGAATCGTTCATCATCGGACAACCCTTGGTCGAGAACACGGCAGCCACCGAGATCTCAACCTCCGGCGCGAGAATAGGTGGCGAGATCACCGATGTCGGCGTGGACACGCCGAACGTGACGCTTTACTGGGGTGACAACAACGCGGGGAGCATCGTCGGTGGATGGGATTATGCCGTTGCTCTCGGTGCCCAGACTAGTGCTTTCGATCATGTCTTGGACGGTCTGGATCCGGCGACGACTTACTATTTCCGCGCCTTCGCGCAAAACACGGCAGCAGGCGTGTGGGCGACGCCAAGCCTTTCGTTCCAGACACTTGCCCTCCCGCCAACCATCGAGAATATCGCTGCTGCGAATCTCCTCGCGACGAGTGCCGAGGTCGGAGCCAATGTCACATCAACGGGAGGCGTCCCACCTGCGGTGACCCTCTTTTACGGAACTACCGACGGGGGAACGACGTCGGGCAACTGGGATCAGTCCGTGGACCTCGGCGAACTCGCCACCTCGGCAACCACGACGATCAGCGGACTGTCGCCGGACACAACCTACTATTTCCGCGCCCGGGCGGTGAACACTGGCGGGACGGCATGGGCTTCGGGTAGCGCTATGTTTTCAACACCGGTGGTGATGTTGCCAAGTGTCGCAACCTCGGCGCCCACGGGAATCACAGGCATTTCCGCCGTGCTGCGCGGCGAAGTGACCGACCTCGGAGCCGATCCACCAACCGTCACGATCTACTACGGGACCTCCGATGGCGGTGAGACACCCGCGAACTGGCAGTCCTTCGTGGAGCTCGGCGTCCAGACGGGCGTATTCAGCCAGTTCGTCCCCAACTTGACTCCAGAATCGACCTATTACGTCCGAGCGAGCGCCACCAACGCGGCGGGAACTCGATGGGCCTTGTCCTCGCTGTCCTTCACGACTCCCGAATACGTGCCGCCCACCATCGTCATCAACGAGATTCACTATGACGAGGCGGACAAGACGGTGCGTGCCGAGTTCATCGAGTTGCGCAACCTCACCAATGAACCCGTCGATCTCTCCGCCTGGGAGTTGCGCGGGGTCGGATTCACCTTTGAGCCGGAAACGAGCATTCCCGCCAACGGCTATCTTGTGATCGCCGAGGATCCGGGCACGATGCAATCGTTCTTCGGCTACGCGAATGCCATTGGCCCATGGGGAGGCCGGCTCAAGAATGGCGGCGAGACGGTGACGCTCATCGATCTGGCGGGCAATGTGATCGACTTCGTCGACTACAAGCTCGGCTTTCCATGGCCGACGGTTGGCGATCCGGTGGGCGGCGACAGCCCGTCGATTCAGTTGATCAATCCTCTGCTGGAGAACGAACTCGGAGGCAACTGGCGCTCGGCGACTCCCACGCCTGGCGCGCAGAACGCCTCGTTTGCCAGCAATGCCCCGCCGAGCGTGCGGCAGGTGAATCACGAACCCACCGCCCGAGAACTCGGACAGAACAAGACGATCCTTCCCGGCGAAGAAGTCCGAATCACCGCAAAGGTCACCGATCCGGACGGCGTCGCTTCGGTGATCCTCGAGTATCAGCTCGTCAATCCAGGCAACTACATCAAGATCGATGATTCGCGCTACCCGTCGAACTGGACAAGCGGCGCGATGCACGACAATGGCGTGGATGCCGACGAATTTGCGGGCGACCTCGTCTACTCCGCGAAGATCGGGAGTAGCAGCAACACGCACCGACGTCTCGTCCGCTATCGCATTCGGACGACCGACGCCGCATCCAACAGCGTACTCGTTCCTCACGCAGACGATCCGACACCGAATTTCGCCTACTTCGTCTACGGCGATGTGCCGACATGGACGGCGAGCGCCCGACCCGGCGTCACTCCCAACGTCGCCTACGACTTCTCGGAGATGGAGCCGGTGGCCGTCTATCACCTGATCACCACGCGGAGCGAACACGAGGAATCCCAGCACATCCCGAATGCCACCAGCGGACCTACGGAGGCAGCGACTACCGGTGGAATGGCACGCTCGTCTACGACGGCAAGGTCTACGACCACATCCGCTTTCGCGCGCGGGGAGGCGTCTGGCGCTACTCGATGGGGAAGAACATGTGGAAGTTCGATTTCAACCGCGGGCACCGTTTCGAAGCGCGTGACGACTACGATCGGAAGTACAAGGCGGACTGGAGCAAGCTCAACTTCTCCGCGCTCATTCAGCAGGGCAACTTCCAGCAACGCGGTGAGCAGGGACTCTTCGAAGGGGCGGGATTCAAGAACCACAATCTTTCCGGCAATCCCGCGCCACTCACTCACTACGTTCACTTCCGCATCATCGAGCACGCCAACGAGAACGGACCGACCGCGTCCCAGTTCGACACCGACTTTCAGGGCCTTTACATGGCGATCGAGCAACTCGACGGCCAGTTCACCGACCAGCATGATCTTCCGGACGGCTATCTCTGGAAGATCGAAGGGAACAACAATCAGAACCCGCCGAACAACCAGGGACCCTATCTCGAATCATCGCTTCCCAACGGCGACGTCGATGACTTCATTTCGGGATACCGCAATGGCAGTCCAAGCGCACAGTGGTGGAAGGACCACCTCGATCTCGAGACGTATTACGCATTCCGCGCCAATGCCACCTGGGTGCACGACTACGACATTCACGCGGGCAAGAACTACTTCTTCCTCCACAATCCGCTCACCGACAAATGGCAGGTGGTGAATTGGGATCTCGATCTCACATGGACCACGACCTACGGCGGAGGCGGAACACGCGGCCCTCTCAGCGATGACGTTCTCGGGATCTCCGAGTTCGCACTCGGCTACCGCAACAAGATCCGCCATCTTCTGGACCTGCTTCACAACAGCGAGCAGCAGGGAATGCTTCTCGACGAAGTCGCCCACTGGGTCTACACACCCGGCCAGAACTCGATGGTCGATGCCGACCGCGCCATGTGGGATTACAATCCGATCCTGACCTCGGGTTACATCAATAGCTCGAAAGCCGGTCACGGCCGCTACTACGAAGCCGCCACCACGCCGAGCCGCACGTTTGCGGGAATGGTTGCCAAACTGAAATCCTACGTGAACGGCCGCATCGGCTTCATGACGAGCAACTACCTCAACGACGAGTCGTCCATCCCGAACAGACCAACGATCTCCTATGTCGGCTCCCCCGGCTTTCCAACAAACACGCTCGATTTCACCTCATCCGCGTTCAGCAGCCCGAGCGGCTCCAGCTTCGCCGCGCAACAGTGGCGCATCGCCGAGATCACGCGTCCGGACGATCCACGTTTCGATCCGCAAGACCCTGCCTACGACCGTTTTGCGGAGCGCCTCTACGAAATCGAAGCGGATTGGGAATCGGGGGACATCCTAACGACAGATCATGCCGCTACCATCCCGGCCCTCGCCGTTCAGCCGGATCGGCTTTATCGCGTCCGCACGAAGATGAAGGACACCGCCGGACGCTGGAGTCGCTGGTCGAATCCGGTCGAGTTCACCACATCGCAGCCGGATTTGTCCGAATACATCGACGGCCTGCGGATCACCGAATTCATGTACCATCCGCCCGAACCCAGTGGCGCGGAAACGCTGGTCTCAACCAATCGCGACGATTTCGAATACATCGAACTGATGAATGTCGGTGCGACTCCTCTGGACCTGCGCGACGTGCGCTTCACCAAAGGCGTCGACTTTGACTTCTCGGAAGGCCTCGTGGACGTGCTCGGCCCGGGTGAACTCGTCCTCATCGTGAAGAACATCGCGGCGTTCGAAGCCCGCTACGGCGATACTTGGCCGGTCGTCGGCGAGTACACGGATGACAATCTAAGCAACGGCGGGGAGCGCCTGAAACTTTCCTTCGGCGCAGGGATTACGATTCACGATATTGACGAATACAATGACACCGCACCGTGGCCGACGCTTCCCGATGGCGACGGCTTCAGCCTGACCCTGATCCATCCCGATTCGATTCCCGGCCCGGATCACAACGATCCCGCCAACTGGCGTCCCAGCACTCTTGCAGGGGGCAGCCCGGGCACTCTTGACGCGATGCCCTATGCGGCCTGGCGCACAGCCAATGGTGTCACCGACGATCTCTCCGACGATGACCGCGACGGCCTCGTCGCTCTGATGGAGTTCGCTCTCGGCAGCGACCATCAAGTGGCGAGTTCGCAAGACCTTCCAGCAGGTGGCATCGGCGCTTTCGCGGGTGACAGCTACCTGACGATCCAGTTCCGCCGCAAGATCGGCGCGGATGATCTCACCTACATCGTGGAGTTTTCTTCGGACCTGACGAACTGGTCGGCTGGCGGAGTTCTCGTGTCGACGGTTCCCCACGAAGGCGGAGGCATCCTTCTCGAGACCTGGCGCGCGCCCGTCCCACTTTCATCAAGCGATCTCCAGTATGCCCGCTTGCGTGTTCTCCGATAGCCGAAGTATCATCATGTGGAGCATCCCGCGGCGACGTGCACGGTGTGGGCCCATCCGCACGCACCGCACCCCCTAGGTGCGCCCAATGAAGGCACCATCCAATCCGCGGCCGAAGCCGCCGAACTGCCGGAGAGCTCACGTACTTGAACGAATTCGACCTCAAGGTTCACTCGGCCACGCGCGCACAGCGGATGATCGACTACGCCGCGGACCTTCGAAAGAACCGTTGAGGGAAGTCCTTTCGTCCAATCGGACGATACAAAAGGAGTTTCGCGCCACGCCGATTCGTGTTTGATTCGTCTCAATGCGGATTTGCCTGATCATCAGTTGCTTGGCACCGATCGTGGGCATTCCTGCGAACGCGGGGGAAGCGCCGGCGATCGATTGGGATAAGGCGCGGCAGTCGTGGGCGTTCCAGCTGCCGGGCTCCGTCTCGATTCCCGACAATCCGAAGCTCGCGAGTTGGCCCCGCGGCGACATCGACCGGTTCATTCTCCAAAAAGTCGAAAACGCTGGTTTCGAGCCCACTCCCGAAGCCGACCGCGCCACCCTTCTCCGCCGGATCACCTACGATCTCACCGGATTGCCTCCGACAACCGAAGAGCAGTCGGCTTTCCTCGAAGACTTCGCGCCGGATGCCTACGAGCATCTCGTCGATCGCCTGCTGGCCTCCCCCCGCTTTGGCGAACGCTTTGCCAGTCTCTGGCTGAATGTCATGCGCTACGCCGAGGACCAGGCGCACAAGGTCGGCAAGAACACGAAGTATTTTTATCCGAACGCGTTTCGGTATCGGAAGTGGGTGATCGATGCCTTCAATCGTGATCTTTCCTACGACAAATTCCTGAAGCTCCAACTCGCCGCCGACTTCTACGGCGACGAGGCGCATGAGGATCTCGTTGCGCTCGGCTTTCTCGGACTCGGCCCGCAGTATTACAACCGCAAACGGCTGGACGTGATGGCCGATGAATGGGAGGACGCGGTCGACACCGTGACGCGAGGCCTCATGGGCGTCACCGTCGCTTGTGCGCGGTGTCATGCACACAAATACGATCCGTTCACCATGCGCGATTACTACGCGCTCGCCGGCGTGTTCGCGAGCACCGTCGTCGACAAGCGGAAGATCGGTGAAGACGAGTATCACCTCGTCAAAGATGGCAAGGTGCAAGACCTCCCGATATTCAATCGAGGAAATGTCGAGGACAAGGGAGCGGTCGTTCCGCGGGGATTTTTGGAAGTGTTTGCCCAAGGCGAAACGGTGAAATTCGAGAATGGAAGCGGTCGGAAGGAACTCGCGGAGCTGATCGCGAGCAGGGACAACCCACTGACCGCACGCGTCATCGTGAACCGCCTTTGGGGCGAAATCTTCGGGAAGCCGATCGTACGCACGCCGAGCAACTTCGGCTCGCTCGGTGAAAAACCGTCGCACCCGGAACTGCTCGATTTCCTCGCGCTGCAATTCATGGACGAAGGCTGGTCGATGAAGAAACTCATCCGCCGGATGGTTCTGTCGGCAACCTACCGGCAGGGATCGGTCGCGAGTCTTCCCGCGCGGAAAGCCGATCCGTCGAACCGCCTGCTTTCGCACATGAACCGACGCCGTCTGAGCGCGGAAATGATGCGCGACTCGATGCTCTTCGCCTCGGGAGAACTCGACGACTCGGAGGGCGGCAAATCGTTGGGACTCGAAGACACGAAAAACAAACGACGCACCGTCTACGCCCGGGTGAGTCGGCTCGATCTCGATCCCTTCCTGCGCCAGTTCGACTACCCCGACGCCAACGTTCACGCGGCCAAACGCGTGGGAACGACGACGCCCGGGCAGAAACTCTACATGCTCAACAGCCCGTTTGTCCTCGAACAGAGCGTGAAGGCAGCTGAGCGGTTTCCCGAGATCGACGAACTTTATCGGAGCATTGTCGGCCGACCACCGAGTCCCGACGAACTCGCGATGACACGCACGCACGAATCTGATTCCGACCGAGTTGCCCTCGCCCAGGTGCTCTTCTGTTCGAATGCCTTCCTCTTTCGCGACTGACATGGACGAACTCGCCCACAGCCGACGATCGATGCTCCGCCGCATGGCGGGAGGTGCGGGCATGCTCGGGCTCGCTTCGATGTTGCGTCCGCTCGCTGCCACCGCGGCCAATCCCGCCATCGATGGCCGACCGAACATTCCCGTCCGGGCCAAGCGGGTCATCTTCCTCTTCTTGAACGGCGGGCCGTCCCACGTCGATACCTTCGATCCCAAGCCAGCGCTGGCAAAGCACGAAGGCGAGATGCCGTCGGGTGATCTCTATCGCAAGGCCAAGGGAGGCTTCATGCCTTCGCCGCTCAAGTTCTCCCGGCACGGCGAATGCGGGATGGAGATCAGCGAGTCTCTTCCGAACCTCGCCAAGCTCGCCGACGACCTCTGCGTGATCCGATCGATGCACACCGACGTGCCGAATCACGAGCCGGCTCTCCTGCAGATGCACACCGGTCTCGTGCAGCCGACGCGTCCCTCGCTCGGTGCGTGGGCGCTGTATGGTCTCGGTTCGGCGAACGAAAACCTACCCGGCTACGTCGTCCTCCGTCCGAGCCCGAAGACCGTGGTCGGTCCGGCGTTGTGGAGTAGCGGGTTCCTTCCCGCCGAATACCAGGCAGCGAGCGTCATCACGAAGGACATGGCGGTGGACAAGCTCCTGCGCCACATCCGTAACCCGAAACACTCCCTCGAAGCGCAGCGCAGACAACTCGATCTCCTCGAAAGAATGAATCGCTTCCACCCCTCGGAACGCGGGGGCGCCGATAGCGAGTTGGAAGCGCAGATCCAGACGATGCAGACCGCATTCCGCATGCAGACCGAAGCCAGCGACGCCTTCGATATCTCGAAGGAAACCGAGGCGACCCGCGCGTGGTACGGCGAGAGCCGGTTCGCGCGTTCCTGCCTTCTCGCAAGGCGACTCGCCGAGCGCGGCGTTCGTTTCCAGACCGTCTACTACACCAATGACGGCAGCAACCAGCCGTGGGACAGCCATACGAATCACGACAGCAGTCACGCGAAACTTTGCGCCGACGCCGAGAAAGCCGCCGCCGCACTGATCGCCGACCTCAAACAGCGCGGCTTGCTCGAAGACACGCTTGTCATTTTCGGCGGCGAATTCGGCCGCACGCCCTACGCGCAAAAGGACCAGAACAAGAAGAAACCCGGTCGCGACCATCACAGCACCGCATTTTCCATGCTCCTCGCCGGCGGCGGCGTCCGCGGCGGCACCACCTACGGCGCTTCCGACGAACTCGGCATGCACGCCGTCGAGAATCCCGTCCACGTCCACGACTTCCACGCCACGATTCTGCATTTGTTAGGAATCGATCACGAGCAGCTCACCTACCGCTGGGCCGGCAGGGAGTTCCGGCTGACCGATGTGCATGGCGAGGTGGCGGAGGGGATTATCGGGTAAAACTTCCGAGCAACTCTCTTAGCGAACGCGACCGAGTCTCAATTCCACTTGCCGCTTCCCGCGCATCAAGCTCGAACGCTCAGTCTCTAACGCTGCTAACTTTGCGGTAGCAGGCTGCAGTTCTTTCTTGAGATCTTCCCATCCCTTACCAGCTCTCTGCATTGCCTATCCGCTACAGCGAACTCCACAGAATCAGGCGCTTCAACGAACAAGCGCTCCCTCCGTTTGATCAACTCTTCCACCTTCAGCACATCGTTACCGCAAAAGTAGGCGCGTGAACTGATGTGTTCGCGCAGGAACTCGATCTTCATCTCGATCTCCGCCATTCGAACGTCGATATCACTGGCGCGGTTGAAATCCGCGATGAATTCGGGTTCGTCTAGTGTGACTTCACGCACACCCGTCATTGCCACACCTTCAGACAGATACAGGGTTGTTCCACGTTCCGGGCGTTCTTGCGCCGTGCAACCAACCAAGAGGGCGCTCGCCGCAATTACTTTGAAGGCATCCATAGTGTAGGCGACACTGCAGTGTAGGCGGAGGGGGACCCTCATCAACCTACTCCGTCACCACTAGCACGCCATTCATGAGCCGCCAGTGCCCGGGATAGGTGCAGATATACGGATACTCGCCGGCCTTCTCGGGCGCTTTAAACGTGATCGTCTGCTCTTCTTTCGGCATCAGCAACTTTGATGCCCAGATGATCTTGTCGGACTCGGGAACCCACGCTTTCTCGTTCGCGCGCGGATCCGAGAGCATGGCATCGGCGGCGTTGCCGACTTCGTCACGCGCCCCTGGCTGCACGAGCAGGATGTTGTGCGGCATGAGATCGGTGTTCTCGAAGACGATCGTCGCCTCTGCGCCCGCCTTCACGAACAACCGCGTCTGATCGAACTTCAGCTGGCCGAGGATCGGGCGGAGCAGAAAGCGGGTCACGCCCAGCTCGTCGAGGGCTTTGCTGAAGGCGGCCCGTTTTTCTTCGGGCAGCGTAGACGCCACTTCGCGCGCGAGAGCGAAGCACTCCATGAATTCGGTCGAGTCGCGTGCCTCTTCGGGAACCGTTCTCAGATAGGCAATGAGAGCGACCGCCAATTCATCGAGCCGTTCCTTAGGCCAGTGGGCCTTGCCCGCACGCAAACCGACTGCGGCGGTACGGCGGTTCTCGCCCCTCTTGAACTCGTCGATGAGCAGAGCGATCTTTGCCGCTCGGTCGTCTTTCTCGCCTTCGAAAAAACGCGCAACTTCCGCCAGGGCGTATTCGAGCCCCGGATCCATCGGGTGCCGTTTCGCTTCCATCGCGAGCTCCTTCGCATTGGGCAATGCGCTTCGAGCAAGCGCAAGCACCGCTTGAAGTCGCACCCGCGCATCTTCGTCGTTCACCGCCTTCCTCAATTGCTGAAACGCATGGTGCGCCTCGTTGCTCGGAAAGTTCGCGAACGCCCGGACACCCGCCATGCGCGCCTCGGGAATCTCCGAACGGAGAAGCTTCTTCAACGGATCGCCGGCATAGGAATCGATGCCCTGACGAAGCCACATCGCCTCGGCGAGATGATGCGCGTATTCCGGGTCTTCGACATCGAGTTCATCCGCCCAGCGCGCCGCCTCGAACAACACCTCGTCCCCCTTCAGCATCCGCAACTCGTCCCGCACAAGCTCGCGGACCTGTGCGTTGGGATCCTTCAGCAATTCGAGAAGCTCGAGAATCGGACGTCCCACAATCTTCGGCGGCTTGAGCAAGGGACGCGTCTTGTGCGATATCCGCCAGATGCGCCCGTGGGCGTGATCCCGCCCGGGATGCCGCTTTGAGAATTGGACGTTCTCGAAGATGTGCGTGTAGAAATCGGCGACATAGAGCGCGCCATCGGGCCCCCACGCGAGCGCCACCGGCCGGAAGGTCGGATCCTTGGAGGTGACGAGCGGTTCATGGCGCGTCGACTTGTAGACAGCACCGTTCGTTTCCAAATCGTACCAGTGCACGCCAATGTCGCCGACACAATCGTTGACCACGAACCGTCCCTGTGTCTCCGGCGGGAAGTGCCCGCTGCTCACGAACTCGCAGCCCGCCGCAATGTCGCCGGCCGGCGCGAAGGAAAGATGATCCGTTCGCTCCTTCTTCTTCGGAAACCGATAGGGCGTCATGAGCACATCCATCGGATAGTGCTGGCCGGCGGACGCATCGAGCAGGAAGCTCCGGCCCCAGCGATCGAATACCTTGCCGTAGGGATTCCAAAGCGCGTGGGAAATGGGGATCTCCAATCGATGTTCGTGCGGGAGGTAGCGAAACACCGCTGCGTCGCGAACGCGTTGCGGCCCGTGCGGGGTTTCGACCTGCGTGTTGAAGAAAATCCCCTGCGAGAAATAGAGCGATCCGTCCGGACTCCAACGGAAGTTGTTGATCGAGTGCTCGGCGTCCTCGGCGCCGAACCCGTGGAGCACGGTCTCGACCCAGTCCGCCTTGCCATCGCTGTCCGTGTCCTTCGCGAAGAGCAGATTCGGCACCTGCGCGACATAGGCGCCGCCGCGACCCGGCGCGAATCCGTGAAGGAGTTTCAAGTTTTCGAGAAACACGGTGTGCTTGTCGGCGACGCCGTCCCGGTCGCTGTCCTCGAGGATGACGATCGAATCCTTCGGCTGCTTGCCCGGCAACGAATGCGGCCACGTCGGCGTGTTGCCGACCCACAGCCTCCCTTCTGCATCAAAATAGATCGCGAACGGATTGGCGATCGGAAACCGGACTTCCGAGGCGAAGAGGTTCACTTGAAATCCGTCGGCGACCGCGAACAGCTTCAGCTGTTCTTCAGGCGACCGAATGTGTTTCTCTGGGGGTCCATCGCCCGCCACCTCCCAAGTCGCTTCGTCTTCCTTCGCCACACCGGGAATCGCGCGCCTCTCCGGCGTCGGATGCCAGATCGGCTTGCCTTCTTCCGGCTTTCGCGCCCAAACCATTTCCGGCGCGGGCTTCTCCATCGCCCAGAGTTCGCGATCGCTCGCCTCGATGAGCAGCTTGCGATGTTTCCGCTCGCGCAGCAGGTGCTTGGCGCCCTGCGCCTTCCGCCTGCCGCCCCAAATGTAGAACGCGTTCGGCGGATGCCACCACTCGAAGAAGTGATGATTCTTCTCGTAGACCGCGCGGCGAAAGGTGTCGGCGTCCGCGGACGCAGCGGGATCCGGCGGTGGGATGTTCTCAATGAGGCCGAGGCCCTGCGCCATCAGCTTGCTGATTGCCCAGTCTCCGGATTCGGTCAGATGCACGCCGTTCACGGTCACCCGTCTGTCCTTCACACGTGGCAGGTGAAATACATCGAGAAATCGCGCGCCGTGCTTCTTCGCAACCCGAGAAGCCGCCTCCGAATAGAGCTCGACGTTCCGCGTTTTTTCCAAATGGCGCTGCACGGCTCCGCGATCCAGTCCCCACCTGCTCTCGAAATACCGAGGGCCGACTGGCGAAACAATCACGACGCGCACCGGCGATTCATCATTGAAATCACGGCTCTGCAGCTTTCGAACAAGCTCGCTGTAGCTCGCCTCGAAGGCGGCGAGGCCGACCTTCCCTGCAAACCATTCGTTGAATCCGAAGCAGAGAAAAATCAGATCCGCATCCAGCTCATCGAGTTGATCGAGGAGCTTCGGAAATCCCGCAGGTCGGAACTGCTTGTCCACCTCGTCCGCTGACCAGCCGAGATTGCGCACCTTCAATTGGTGATCGGGAAACCGGCAATGCAGGAAGGTTTCGAAATACCCGTACAGCTGCATGCGTTCGGCGAAGGTGTTTCCGAGGATGACGATGCTGTCGTTCTTCTCGATGCGAAGCGGATTGGCCACCACGAGTCCGCTGGTCAGTGTCATGACGATCAGCATTGCGATGGACGTTCTCGGAAACATGGTGGGCAGAGTAGGCCTGCGGCTTCTCGGCTGGAAGCTCAATCACGGCCTCCACGGATGCGCCTTCATCGTGGTCACTCGATCCCCGAGCTGGGCGGCGCGAATCTCGTTCCGCTCGTTCCTTCGCGCAGCCAGCTCCCGTAAATGCCAACCCATCATGGCGAGCGGACACCAATGCAAATAAGTGGGCAGCGCCTCGTACTCGATCTTTTCGAGCGGACGGACGTCACCGTATCCGGCAAGGAGCGCCTCGGCAAACCCCGGTGTCCATTGTTCGCGAGGGAAACAGAATCCGTGAATCGCCATCGCCACGTCAAAGAGCAGCGCATCCTCGCAAGTGGTCTCAAAATCCAAAATCGCCACAAGCTCCCCGTCCTTGAAAAGGGTGTTGTCGGGAAAGACATCCCCGTGGATCAATCCCGTCGGCAGAGATTCGTCCAGCTGCTCCCGAAGCTCCGCGAATTCCTCACTAAAGAAGCGAAATGCTCCAACGGATTCTGACCCGGATGCTGCGACCAGTCCCGCGCAAGCACTTCGTCCAATCGGATTCTCTCTCCGCCACCAGTTCCCAGCGGGAACACTGAGCAGATGCAATCGCGCCAACGTCTCCCCGATCACTCGTGCGCTTTGCTCGGTCGGTTCGGGTTCTTCCCCGTCCAACCACTGCAACAGCACGACGGGGGATTCTTCAGAACCCGGAATCCACCGGCGTTCGTCCGCCAGGCGATGGGCCTGCGGAGCGGGGAATCCATGTCGATGAAGCCACTCGAGCACGTCGAGTTCGAACTCCACCTCTCCGATGTCCCGACCGACGCAGTGTCTCAGCAAATACAGGCCGGCGCTGGTTTCCAGCCGGTAGTTGGCGTTGGCATAGCCCGACGGGATGCGCTCCCACCTTCTGATCTGCGGCGCTCCCTCGATGAGAGGCACCACCCTTTCGATCATCTCCTTCGTCAACCGTATCGCTTGTGCGCCTCTTTCGAGTTGATCAGCCGAGCCCTGATCAGGCCGCCGTCGATCTTTTCGCCGAACGGATCGACGTACACGCGACCCGTGCTCTTCCCGCCCTTTCCCTTCACACCCAGCACATGGATGTTGAAGATGTAGGCCGGTTCGTCCTCCGCCTTGAACCAGTGTACGTTGTCCTTCACGTCGGAAACGCTGGAGGTCTGACCGGGACCGAACTTCGCATCGATGGTCGGCTTGATGATCATGTGTTTCTTCTCGTCCTTCACACGGTCGTAATGGCGACCGTGGAAGTTGCCCTTCAAGACGAGGAACGCAGTCGCCATGTTGTTGTGCCCGTGAGGGACGACGGAACGATCCTTCTTCAAGGCGAAGATCTGCTGGCCGAAGACCAGCTTGCCCGGAACACCTTCGACTTTCGGATACTTGAAGCGAATACTTCGCGCTCCGTTGCTCACGAACTTCGCGCTCTTCGCGATGCGATCGAAATCGATGAACTTCAGCAGTTCCGTCAGTTCGATCTCGTTTTGAAAAAGATCCTCGACCTTCTTCTGCCACTCGATTTCCTTCATCTTCCCACCTTTCAAGTCGACCCCGATCTCATTGACATCGCCGAGCCACCTTGCAGCTTTTGAATGCGCGTCGGCTGCCAGCAGGTTCCCGCTACAAAGATGCTCGAGAAGCGAAACGCCGAGAATCGTCTGCACGGACCGCTTGGTGAAGTCCCGGCGTGAGAAGTCGTTCGAATCCGAATTCATCCGGAATTCTCAGCCCGCGCCGGAGTTCGGTCAACGGGATTCCAGCGCCCCTGACGCGATCCACAGACGCACGGCAGCGACTTCTTCTGCAGATAGGAGGTCGCCTTCCGGCGGCATCAATTCATCCACGATCATATCGAGGACGAGGCTCTCGTCAGGACGACCGGGCACGATCGCCGGTCCGCTCTGACCGCCGCTGAGCATCGCCGCGACAGATCGCAGATCGAGATCCGACTCCTGCCGATCAGCGCCATGGCACTCGACGCAGTGGCGCTCGAGAACTGCCTGCGCTCTTCCACCGTCAGCGCCGTCCGTCGTCTTACGGTAGGTCGAAATGGTCTCCCCGCACGATGCGAGGAGCGAACAGAGCCATGCAACCGCACCCTTCAACGCGCGATCCTCGATGGTCAGATTCCGCATGCGCCGAGGTTATTGAAGCCCCGCCGCATCGTCAACGGGCAGCGCAAGGACTTGATCCGTCGACTCGTCCCAATCAACATGCACGAAGCATGAAGCTCCTTCTATTTGGTATCCTTCTCATCTCGGTTTCCCCGAACACGCTGAGTGCGGAGATCCCCGAATCCCGCTGGGAACGATTCGAGGTCGAGGGTCGTCCCGGATTCGTCATCCGTCCGGACCGCCGGGCTCCCGGAGGTCTCCCGTGGGTGTTCTACGCCCCGACGTTCGACAAGCGTCTTCCCAACACGCGGGACGAGGGCTGGATGATGACGCGATTTCTCAACGCAGGTATCGCCATCGCCGGCATCGATGTCGGCGAGTCGTATGGAAGTCCGAATGGAACGGCCATCTACGATGCGTTCCACAAGCATGTGGTCGCGAAGTTCAACTTTGCACCCAAGGCGTGCCTGCTCGCGCGCAGTCGCGGTGGCCTGATGCTCTACAACTGGGCGGCGACCCATCCAGAGAAAGTGCGTTGCATCGCGGGCATCTATCCGGTCTGCAACCTCGCCAGCTATCCCGGCCTCGCCAAGGCCTGCGGCGCCTACGAGATGACCGAGAAAGAACTTGCCGAGAAGCTAACCACTCACAATCCCATCGACCGTCTCGCTCCTCTCACCAAGGCGGGCGTGCCAATTCTGCATATCCACGGCGACAAGGACAAGGTGGTCCCCTTGGATGCGAACTCGGGAACGGTCGCCAAGCGCTATCAGAAACTCGGTGGCTCGATGGAACTCATCATCGCGAAGGGGCAATGGCACAACATGTGGCGTGGATTCTTCGAATGTCAGGAACTCGTCGACTTCGTGATTGCCAACGCCAAGGACGGGAAGCCGAAGGCACCGAAGGTGGAACTGCTATGGGCAAAAGGCCAGTTCACCGAAGGTCCCGCGCCAGCGCCGGACGGATCGATCTTGTTCTCCGATGTCGGGGCGAGTCGGATTTACAAGTTCGATCCGAAGACAGGCGCCGTCTCCGTATTCCGTGAGAATAGCGGTCGCGCCAACGGTCTCATGTTCGATGCCGAGGGCCGGCTCATCGCCTGCGAAGGCGCGAACACCGGTGGCGGGCGGCGGATTTCGATTACCGATGCCGAGGGCAAGGTGCGCACGCTGGCCGAGCGATGGAACGGCAAGCGGTTCAACAGTCCGAACGACCTCGCCATCGACAAGCAGGGCAACATCTACTTCACCGACCCGCGGTATGTCGGCGACGAACCAAGAGAGATCGATTTCGAAGGGATCTTTCTCGTGAGACCCGATGGCTCAGTGAAGCTGGCGACGAAAGAGGTGACGAAGCCGAACGGGATCCTCGTTTCGCTCGGTGGCAAGTCCGTCTACGTCGCCGATCACGACAGCGATCCATCGGGACCCCGGCAGTTGCTCGCCTTCTCCGTCGGAGAGGGCGGGACACTTTCGGACAAGAAGGTGCTTCACGACTTCGGCAAGTCGCGCGGCATCGACGGAATGACCCTCGACGCCGACGGCAATCTCTACGCGACCGCGGGCAGCGGGGAGGAATCGGGGATCTATGTGTTCGATCCTGCAGGCCGATTGCTTCGCGTGATCAAGTTACCCGGAGCGCCGACGAATTGCGTCTTCGGATCCGGCAAGGACGCCACCGTTCTTTACGTGACGGCCCAAGCTCCCGAAGGCTCCAACGGCAAGCGACCTTACGCATTGTATCGTATCAGCTCTCCGTAGCGCGAGGTTCGCGACGCCTCGGCACGAGCAGACCAACGGCAATCGCGGTGCCCGCGAGGGTTACCAGCATTCCGGCAACGAGTTGCGCATCCACGCTCTCACCGAGAACGGCGGCGCCCCACGCGATGGCGAAGACCGGAATGAGAAACGTCACCGTAGTCGCCGGCATCGCACCAATGCGGGTGAGAAGATTGAAGAAAATGAAGTAAGCCGCTGCCGTGCAGACTACTGCGAGAACAATCGCGCAGATCCACGCCTTGGCCGACGGCTGAGTGTCCGGCCAGAGTCCGATGCCCAAGGGAAGCATCACGACACCCGCGATGAGCAGAGCTCCGGCAGAAACGACATTCGACGGCACACCCGCGAGACGCCGCTTGGTGAAATTCGCACCCAAGCCGTATCCAGCCGAGGCTACCAAGGCAGCCACCACCGCCCAACCCGAGCCGCCGGGCTTGAACGAGAGACTTCCCCAGGAAAGCACGGCAATCCCGAGAATCGCGATCGCAATCCCAATCAACTGATGGCGCTTCAGCGGAGTCGCGAACCAAACCGCGCCGATGAAAGCCGCGAAGAGCGGGGTGGTCGCGTTGAGGAGTGACGTGAATCCCGCCTCGAGACTCAAGGTGGCGTAGGCAAGCAGCGAGAACGGGATCGCGGTGCTGATGAGACCGACCACCGCGAGTCCGCCGATGTGCCGCCGGAAACAGGCGCGGTGTTCGGCCGGCCGAAACACAATCGCGAAGCACGCCGCGGCTAGCAGAGTGCGGATGGCGATCAATACAACAGGACCGAACTCGGGAGCGGCGATCCGCATCAGCATGAACGACGCCCCCCAAATGATGGAGAGAACGAGCAACCGAATAGTGTCAGGGAGCGCCATGCAAGCCGGGAGGGCTGAACGTAGACGACGACCTGTTTTTGCCAAGGTCCGATCGCTCTCCGGTGAGACTTTGTGACAACCCACTTCACCTATGTGGCGTCGATGTCACAGACGAGACGGAATCTTAACAATCTTCTCTTCGATTCGTCTGGCTGGCCTCTCCAGATTCGCCCCGAACGCTCGATATCCACATCGCGCGACCAACGACAACTTGTTTCAGCTACCAACCATCCAATGAAGATATTCACGAAACTCACGAAAATCCTGGCACTTGCCATTGCTTTGACAGGGCCAGCGGCCATGGCCCTCGATCTCGAACTGCTCGGTCGATACGGCCAGATCCCCCAGGATTTGGAGGACGATGACCCGACCAACGACGTCGACCTCTTCGACGAAAGCGCCGCGGAGATCCCCACCTACGACCCCGAGTCCCAGCGCGTGTTCGTTACCAACGCCGCAACGGCCGCAGTGGACGTGATCAGCATTGCCGATCCCACCAATCCCACGCTTCTTTTCTCAATTCCGCTGGCGGGCGAAGGGATATCCGGACCGACAAGCGTCGTGTTCACTGACGGCGTGCTCGCCGTTTCCGTCGCCGCCGATCCCAAAACTGACAACGGTTTCGTTGCGTTCTACGATGCCGACGGAAACTCGGCAGCACCTAGCGTGACCGTCGGCGCGTTGCCCGACGCCATCACGGTCAGCCCGGATGGCAACACGCTGGTGACCTCCAACGAGGGTGAACCCAACGATGAAAACACCGTCGATCCCGAAGGTTCCGTCAGTGTCATCGACATCTCGGCAGGAGTGGCCAACGGCACGGTCGCGACGGCAACCTTCGAATCCTTCAATCCCCTCGAAGGCGCGCTCACCGCTGCCGGAGTCCGGATCTTCGGACAGATCTTCGAGGACACCGGCGAAGTGGACGAGAACGACGAGCCGATCTTCGAGTTCGTCGGTCCTACGACGGTGGCACAGGATCTCGAGCC
>CAJIAN010000201.1_pt1 | contig 27698 bp, 16 predicted proteins | sample 9199061 | NCBI WGS metagenome assembly CAJIAN01 (sample SAMEA7708264, study PRJEB35096) | sediment metagenome | biome: marine neritic benthic zone biome [ENVO:01000025]; feature: sediment [ENVO:00002007]; material: shallow marine sediment [ENVO:03000034] sea grass bed [ENVO_01000059] ...
GCCGTTTTTCTTTTCGGAATCCTAACGGAGAAACCACATGAGGATGCACACGCCACGCGTGTAGAGACGCAAGGCCGGGGTCCAGTTCCCGGAATCGGGCCCACCGAGATCGTCCCCCTCGTCCTCGGCTTCGATGGCGATCTGCAGGGCCAATTCGGGCACGGAAGGATCCTCGCTCGCGAGCACGATCAGATCCTCGAGAAAGAACTGCGCCCTTGCCGCGGCAAGACTCGCGAGATCGTCGGTGAATCCGAATCCGGACATGTTCTGCGCAATACCGAACTTTGTCGCGCGATCAAGGAGGCGCACGGTGTGCGTGAGCCAGAACATGCCGCTGCAAACGCGACCTCGAGCCACGCGAAAGCGGGCGATCTCGAGAGTGATCCGCGCCCTTCCCACCAACCGGTTGAAGAACGGTTCGTCGAAGTTCGGCTGTTCCCCCGGCTCGATGAAGAACTCGTCGGCCAGTTCGTCGAGGTCGGCCTCGAACTGATCGATCAATTCAGCAACGGTTTCCACGTTGGGACCGCCATGATCCGCACGCAGCTGTTGAGTGAGCGCAAAGAGAATCAGCGTGGTGCCGAGGAGACAGGCGAATTTTTCGAGGGATCGGGGTGTCTTCATGCCCCGATACTAACGAACCACTCTGCTCGCTCGAGACCCGAATTCGATGGCCAGACCGCGCCGGCTAGTAGTATTTCCGCACTCCATTCTTCTCGGATGAAAGCGGCTCGATGATCCAACTGTATGCCATGAATCCCGCCACCGCGATGAAGATCAGCCCAATGAACAACGTCGGGAACATTCCTCTGAGCCGGTTGCGGACGACCGTCCACAAAGCCCACCCATACATGAAAATCGACGCTACCCAGAGCCACGCGACCGCCGAATCTCCAACCATCCGCATGGCAACGCGGAATCGAAACCTCGCACTGAAGGCAGGCTCATCGAACTCCATGATGAATCTGGTCAAGACGATGATGAAGGGAAGAAGGCAGCACCCCACGGAAACGCCCAAAAGCACCCAGACCTTCCTCGTATCAGCCTTCTCCTCCATTCTGCGCAACTTTTCGCGCTCGCTCCTTAGCTGTCTTGCCGCCGTTTCCTCGAACGAGTCACCGCACTTTGGGCACACCGTCCGGTCCTCCTTCAAGGCGTCACGATGGAAGGCCACATCGCAGGCGTGGCAGAACTCGCCATCCAGAACCGAAGAGATCTTCTGACCCGTCACCGAGCATTGGCGTCCCACCGCAGTTTTCACGCCGCGCATCGTATCATCGCTCCGAATGACCACCAAGTCCTCGTTCACTCCACTCATCACGCTTGAAAACCCCACTTAACGGTAGACAATGCCAGCCATGTCCGACACACGAATCGAAAGAGACTCCATGGGCGAGATGCCCGTTCCGGCCGACGCCCTCTATGGGGCCTCCACTCAACGGGCGGTTCTCAATTTCCCTGTCAGCGGCGAACCCGTCGAATCCGGTATCGTCCGCGCCTTTGGGCTGATCAAGTGGGCCGCGGCACGCGTGAACGGAGAACTCGGACACGTGGACGGCGAGAAGACAACGCTCATCGAACAAGCCGCCGAAGAAGTCTACGAGGGCAAGCTGGACGCGCACTTCCCGGTGGACGTCTACCAGACCGGATCCGGAACGAGCACGAACATGAACGCCAACGAGGTCATCGCGAACCGCTGCTCGCAACTCGCCGGAACGGCCATCGGATCAAAAGAGCCCGTCCACCCGAACGATCACGTCAACCAGGGACAGTCCTCAAACGACACGTTCCCCACTGCGATGCACATCGCGACAGGCGTCGCTCTGAAGGAGGAACTGCTCCCCGCAGTCGAAGCCTTGCAGGAGAGCCTCGCGGCGAAGGCGAAGGAGTTCCACGGCGTGCTCAAGATCGGGCGCACCCATCTCATGGACGCGACACCCGTGCGGCTCGGCCAGGAATTCGGCGGATACGCCCGCCAGATGGAGAAGTCAGCCGATCGCGTGAACAAGGCACTCAAAGCAATCCTCGAACTTCCGCTCGGCGGCACCGCCGTCGGCACGGGCCTGAATTGCCACCCCGATTTCCCGGGCAAGGCGATTGGTTTCATTGCGGAAAAGACCGGCATCGCATTCCGCGAGGCGAGCGATCACTTCGAAGCCCAGGCGGCAAAAGACGGATTGGTCGAAGCACATGGCCAGTTGAAGACGATCGCCGCAAGTCTCTACAAGATCGCCAACGACATCCGGCTGCTCGGATCAGGCCCCCGTTGCGGCATCGGCGAGATCAAGCTGCCCGCAACGCAGCCAGGCAGTTCGATCATGCCCGGGAAAGTCAATCCTGTCATGGCGGAGGCGGTCACTATGGTCGCCGCGCGAGTGTTTGGGAACGATTCGACCGTGAATTGGTCGGGCGCCAACGGCCACTTCGAACTCAACGTCTTCATGCCCGTGATGGCCAAGGCCGTTCTGGAGTCGATCAGGCTGCTGGCAAATGTCTGCGACATTTTTCGCGAGCGCTGCGTCGATGGCATCGAGGCCAATGTCGAACGTGCCAACAGTCTCATCGAGCTGAGCCTGAGCATGGTCACCAGTCTCGCGCCCGTCATCGGATACGACCAGGCTTCCAAAATCGCCAAGGAATCCGTCGAAACGGGCCGGACGGTCCGTGACCTCTGCTCCGAACGGCTCGGTGATCTCGAAATCACCCGGGAACAACTGGATGCAGCCCTCGATCCCGCGAGCATGACGGAACCGAAGACCTAGATTTCTTAGATCTGCAGCCCGAGCGCCGCGATAGCCGTTTTTACTGTCCCGCGAAGCATGTTACGGTTTCGTAACATCGATTGGTTTTGATCTGCGCCGGGCAAACGTAGGGTTCGGCATTCTCAATCCTTGGCCACTACCGCTACCGTAACAGACATGCAGACCGTCCTCATCGTCGATGACGAACCCGATGTGTGTGATCTGGTCTCCTTCAACCTGCAACGTGCGGGCTTGAATACCGTGATCGTTCGAGATGGACTGACTGCCGTCAAGAGGGCCTTCGAAATCGAGCCCGACATCATCGTTCTCGATCTCATGCTCCCCGGTCTCGACGGCTTCCGCGTGTTCGACGAACTCCGTCTCGACAGCAGGACCAAGTCGACCCCGATCCTCATGCTCACCGCGAAGGCGCAGTTGGACGACATCATCTCCGGACTCGAACATGGAGCGGACGACTATCTCACGAAGCCATTCAGCCCCAAGGAGCTCGTTCTTCGCGTCCAAGCACTGCTCCGACGATCGAACGTGTCAAAAGGCCCGTCGGAGGTGAGAATAGGCCCCCTTCATCTCAACAAGAACACGCTCCACTTTTTCCTCGATGGCGAGGCGGTCGAACTGACCCCTACGGAATTCAAGCTTCTGCTACTTCTCGTGGAACGTTCCGGCAGTCCCCAGCGCCGCGAGGATCTGCTCCGGGAAGTCTGGGGCTATCGCGACGCTGCTCAAACCCGCACTCTCGATACCCACGTGAAGCGACTCCGTGAGAAGCTCGGACCTTTCGCCGATCTCATCCAGACCGTAAGGGGTGTCGGATACCAGTTACAAGTGCACGACTAACCCAGGCAGAATCCTGTGAGAAGCCGCTACTACTCGGCTGCGGCCCCTTCGAAGTGGGCTTTCGCGTCACGCGCACCCAGTTTCTTGTCCCAATAGACAAATGCGATGGCACCGAAAATCGCCGCGATCAGGCAGAGAATCCCTGCCCCACGGAGACTGCGACACGTCCTGGACTCGAGAAAGTCGTGCCACTTCTTCTCCCGCATCTTGCGTTTCTTCCACGAGCGCAAGTCGTTCTGGTAGCGCTCCTTCCATTCGTCGTCCTTGAAATCGTCGGGTGGGATAATCCGCTTCGCAGCGCGGAATTCCTTACGCCCCGGCGCCACGGTTTCACGCCGTGTCTGGGCGGGGGCGGTGATGGGCGTCGCGCACAATGGGCATGGGCCCGTCACGCCAGTGTAGGACATGGGAACGCTCAGGCCTCCCCCACACTGCGGACAGTGGAAACTGATTTCCTGAGGAATCAACTCCACACTCGCCTCACCTGAAGCATTTTCGGTTGGAGGAACAGAGACAACGGTACTCATAGCAACTTCTCCCGATTCTGAGGAATCCGGCGCTTCAAATTAGTTCAGTTATACTAATTATAAATACACCTGAAGGATATGCAAGCTACAAGTGCTTCTAAACCCCTCTTGCATACCACGATATCAAAACCTCCGGTCAGATCCCGCGATCGAGAACCTCAAGGCTGGGGTGGAAGCCCCCAAGTCCGCATTTTTTTCCGATACTCTGCCGCGGGCAGCAGAACGTAGTGTGGGCGGGCCTTCGCATTCAGCCATCCGATGAACCGCAACAGATCCGATCGGCTCATCGTCGTGCAACCCGCCGTCGCCCGTGTTGGCCCACGCCGGGTGTGAAAGAAAATCGCGCTGCCGTGCCCCGCTTTCGGCGGGTCCGAGTTATGGCGGATCTCGACGAGCCATCGGTAGGCGTCATCACCGTGCCGCATTTTCTGCGATTCGAACCATGTGGGCACCCTTCGGGGATCCACGACGATATGGCGATTGTAGTAGGGATTTTTCGGATCGTCGGGCCAGGCATCGAACTCCCCCACCTGACGGTAGGGATAGCGGGGATTGACCGACAGTCTCGCATCGTAGCCATAAACCTTCCCAATACGGAAAACTCCAGCCGGAGCCCGCCGGTCGCCTTCCCGCTTGTGAACCCCCTTCTCTCCCTGACCCGCCACGCCCCTTCCCCACGCGAGTCCGCTGCGACCGAAAAGGACCGCAATCGGTTTTGGAAAGGCGGGTTTCCATCCGCTCGCTGTCCGCTGATAGCACTGGAGGCGCCCGGTTGTGGAATCCCACGAATCGGCCACTGCCACCACGATCTGTCCGGCGGACTTCGGAATCCCGTCTCCCTTGGCGGCGCCCACAGTTCCCATCCACAACGCGAAACCAAGGCAAACGAAGCAGCGATTCATGGGCCTCAATTTCCGCATTTTGGTCGGGATTGCAACGGACTGCGGCTCGCAGAAAAAATCTCGAAATTCCCCTTGCGCAATCAGGAAGTCACCCTAAGTTCCACCCGCTCCGGAAAGCAAAGCAATGCCCCGGAGTAAGAGGCAGTCCGGTTGGTATCTCTGTTATGCGAGTTTCGGGGGTTTCTCGCAGAACCACCGATTGGACTGCCTCGCTTTTTTGTACACGTTTCCGAAACCCGCCCACGGTCATGATTTCCCGGGAGAAACAGGAACAGCTCGCCAAGCTCATGGAAGACCTTGGTGTCCGGGAGGAAGATCTCGAGGAGAAGTTCATCCGGGCCTCCGGCCATGGCGGCCAGAAGGTGAACAAGACCTCCTCGTGCGTGTGGCTCCGTCATCGGCCCTCCGGGCTCGAGGTCAAATGCCAGCAGGACCGTTCCCAATCGGTCAATCGCCACCTCGCACGGCTGGAGCTTTGCCGCAAACTCCACGAGCGACGCACCCTCGCCGCCCAGCGACGTCGGGCCGCCGCCGCGCGAAGGCGCCGCAAGAACCGCCGCCCCTCCAAAGCCGCCAACGAACGCCGACTCACCCTCAAGAAGCGCCGGAGCGAACGAAAATCGCTCCGGCGGCGTCCTAACACTTCCGACTAGCGGCGTCTTGACGCGATCGTCTCCGCAACGATCTTACCCGCCCGCTCTCGCACACCCATGCGCGTCTCCTCTATCTTCTTCGTCATTGTCGCACTGTCAGGATGGCTCCCGGCACACGCCGACATGCGCTCGTGGCATAGCGCGGATGGCGAGCGTACCATCAAGGCGGAGTTCGTGAAGCTCGACGGAACCCAGATCACGCTCCGCAGGCCGGACGGCAAGACGTTCACCTTCGGAACCGACAAGCTCAGCCCTTCGGACCGAGCCTTTGCCGAAGCCGAGAGCCGCAAACCCAAGACGATCCTCAAATCGATCTTCGGAAGGAAGGGTCAAGCGTTCGACACACTCGCGTTCGGCACGCGCAAAGACGGCACCCCGAAAAAGCTGGCGATGAGCAAACACGTCGAGAACACCGGGGGTGCAGTCAGCTTCTTCGGACACACGATCACCGCAGACGAGTTTGTGGCGAAGATCGATGGCGACCGATACAAGCTGCTGACGATCCACGACGGCGGTGTCCTTTCAGAGGTTCGGTTCGCTGGGCGTCCCTACGAAGACGACGAACTCCCGACAATCAAGTCGGCTTGGAGCGACCTGCACATGCGACTATCGTTCAGCTTCGGAGAGCACACGAAGGAATTCCGATTCCCCGATCTCGCGAATCTCGGTGACAACGCAAGCGGCGTCACCCACAGATGGACACTCAGTGGTGGCCGAACGCTCTCACTCGGAATCCACCGGCGGAAACAATTGCTGAGCACGGTGTTGCGACTCGAGCGCTGACCTTCCCGTTTTCGCTTGCGTGACCGCGGCGCATTCCGAAAGGTGGGCGCCGCGATGGTTCGGAAACGCAAAAAGCGCCGCGACCGCAAATCAAAGTCCCCTCCTCCACCGCCCGAATGGGACCGGGACAGCTCGGACGTCGCGACAACCCACGATCCCCATCGCTACGTCGAGATCGATCCGGACAACCCGAACAAGTCTCGCGTCACCAAACTCAAGAAGGCGCAGACAAGGACGGACAAGTTCGCGCGCATCCTTCTCTTCACCCTCATTGTCGGATTGTGCGGCTACGGACTTGTCGTCATGGGGATCGGAATCTTCGGCAGCATGGGACTCGCGTTGCGCAACACGAACGATACCGACGAACCAACGCTCGACGGAGTTCCGGAATCCGCAACCGAGCGACAGAAGATTGATGAGCCCGCCGTGCGGGAAATCCTTCAGAACTTCCTCGATACGACGGGCGTGGAGGAACGTGCGCAATGGGTCCGCCACTCCGACTCCGTTCTGCCCTTGATGAAGGACTGGTACGAGAGACATCCACCCGAGCGGGTCGAAAAGTTTGCCTTCCGCAGTTTCAGCGACGGGCAGTTCGGCGAGATTCCCGTGATCACCACGCAGATCGTCACCGATGACGATAAGACGCTGGCATTCCTTCTTGTGAGAACCCCGCAAGGTCCGCGCATCGACTGGAAGATGTCTGTCAAGTATCAGCCGATGGATTGGGATGTCTTCATGCGCAAGCGCCCGAGTGAGCCGCTTCCATTTTCCGTCCGGATCCGGCTCAGCAACATCTACAAGCCGCCGTTCGCCGACGAGCAGAAGTTCCGCGCTTACGAAATCCTGCTGTTTCCACCAGTGCCCGACGTCCCATATCTGCTCGGCTACGCGCGCTTCGGGAGCGAGACGGCAACCAATCTCGAAATCGCCCTCGGCTTCGAAAACACGGCAGCCGTCATCCTCGAGTTGCGCTATCCGCCAGATGCCAGCGATCCGAAAGTCGTCGAGATCACCAAGCTCGTCAGGAACACGTGGATCGATCCCTGATTGCTTGTATTTCCGGCGATTCTGTGGGTTCATTCCCCATCGTGATTTCGCTCCGAGCATCCATCGGGCTTGTCCTCATCGGCGTGGCACCGGGCCTCGGAGCTGAGAGTCCGCTTCATCATTGGAAGCTCGCCGAATCGCAATGGGAGGGCGCGGCCATCACCGAGATGAAGGGCTCTTTGGAGGGCACCGCTCTTCAGGCTCCCGCCTTCGAAGACGGAGCCGTTGTTTTCGACGGGACGAATCGCATTCGCGTCCAGGGAATCACTGCAGATGCGCTCCCATCGGATCAACTGAGCGCCGATGCGTGGGTGATGATCGGAAAAGGCCAGCGGTGGGGCAACGTCATCGGCTACATGCAGGACAACGGCGACTACGAGCGCGGCTGGAGCCTCGGCTACAACGAAAAAGGTTTCACCTTCTGGGTGTCGAACGGCGGAAGGCTGCAGGAAGTTTCCTCGAAGACATCCTTCGAACCCGACCAGTGGTATCACATCGCCGGCACCTACGATGGGGCGAAGCTCAAGCTCTATGTCAACGGTCGTCTCGAAACGACGAGCGACGCCGCCAAAGGTCCCATCGCCTATCCAGACACCGCTTTCTACACGATCGGAGCCTATCAGGACAAAGACGAGTTCTATCCCATGAGCGGTCGCATCCGCGAAGCGCGGCTGTTCGACAAGGCGCTCGTCCCCATGCAGATCGCCGAACTGCACGCAAGCGGCCGCAAGGCCGTTCCAAGCCGGATTGACTTCGCGGTGAAACCGGCGCTGCGGTTCGACTCGCCGACGTCCGCGAAGATCTCGTGGGAATCGAGCCTTCTGGGTTCGGGCGCCGTCTCGTACGGCACAACCCGCAAGCTTGGCAAGGTGGTGAAGTCCCCCGAGAAAGGCCGCCTACATGAAGTTTCGCTGAGCGACCTCGAACCGGGCGCGATCTACTACTACAAGATCGGTCTCGTCGACTCGGGGAACGGCAAACGCCATCTCAGCCGCACCTTTGAATTCAACACCGCGTTGAATTTCTCCGTGCCGGATCCCCCACGCACCAGTGGCCCGCCTTCGGACCAAGCCATGGCCTTCGCGCGAACGATTCTCGCAAAGTCTGGTGTCAGCAAGGGTTACTGCATCGCCCTTGCCATCGGAGACGCAGAACTGCTCGAAGCGCTGACAACGGAGAGTGAGTTGGTCATCGCCGTCGCCGAATCCGATCTCGAGAAAGCGCGAGCACTTCGGACTCGGCTCCATGCTCGAAATCTCTATGGTTCTCGCATTTCCGTCCTCGAAGTCGAATCGATGGACGCACTGCCGCTCACGCCTTGCGTCGCCAATCTCTTGCTGGCCCCGCAAGGAACGACCATTCCCGAAGATCTGCTCGTCCCCGGATCAGGCACCGCCTGCGCGATTTCCACCGATGGAAAGAGTCTCGCGGGAATCCGGAAACGTCCGCCGCTCGACGGCATCGGTGATTGGACACATCAGTACGGAGACGCGGCGAATACCGCCGGGAGCAAGGAATCGCTGGGAGGTGCGAATTCGACCGATGACCTGCAGATCCAGTGGGTCGGACGTCCGGGTGCGGACTTCGGACTCGACCGCAATCCGCGCATGCCCGCACCGCTGTATGCGAACGGTCGGCTGTTCCATCAGGGCATGGACCGTCTCGTCGCTCTCGACGCCTACAATGGAACCGTTCTCTGGGGCATGGAGATCCCGGATCTTCGGCGGGTGAACATCCCGCGCGACTGTGGCAACTGGTGCGTCGACGATGACCGGCTTTACGTCGCCATCAAGGATCGGGCGTGGATCTTCGATGCCGCCAACGGACAGAGACAACGGGCTCTGAGTATCCTCCCCGATGCGGAACCGGGACACGAATGGGGATACATCGCCCGGACGAGTGACCTTCTCATCGGAAGTCGCGGACGCTCGCAGGCCAGTTTCACCAAATTCTGGACAAAGAAGGCGTGGTTCGACGAGAAGACCGGCGAGGCCACCGGAAAAGTCTGCAGCGAGAACCTCTTTGCCTACTCCTTGGGCGATGCGAAACCAGCGTGGGTCTACACCGGCGGCCTGATCGTGAACTCGAGCATCGCCATTGGGGACGGCAGGATTTACTTCGTTGAATCCCGCAACCCCGATGTGCTCGCTGATCACGTCCGGCAAGTCACGAGCGAGAAACTGTGGCTCGATCAGTTCCTCGTTGCCCTCGATGCAAAGACCGGAACGCGGGTATTCGAAAAGCCGATCGACACCGAGGACGGGACCATCGCCTTCTATCTGCAGCACACGCCGCGCGGCCTTCTCGTCACCTCGTCGAACACGCAGTACCATCTCTACAGCTTCGCGGCAGACAATGGCGAACTTCAGTGGCGGCGGAGCAATCCGTGGCCGGATGATCACCATAGCGGGCACATGCAGCATCCCGTCGTCGTCAACGATACGATCTACCTTCAGCCCAACGGCTATTCGCTTGAGACCGGAGAGGTCGTCACCACGAAAGTCGGCGCGCGAAGCGGGTGCCACACCTACGTCGGCGCGAAGGACTGTCTCATCTACCGTGGTCAGGGGCGGCAGCTCGCGATGTGGGATCCTGGCAAGGAATCGGTGACGAGTTGGGAACGTCTGCGACCGAGCTGCTGGCTGAGTGTTGTGCCTGCGGGAGGAATGCTTCTCGTTCCGGAGGGTGGCGGCGGTTGCTCGTGCGGAGGTTGGATGGAAACGTCGCTGGTGTTCGGACCCAAGAGCCTCTTGAAACCATGAGAACCCTTGCCTTCGCCATCGTCGCTCTTGGATTCTCCGGTGTCTCCGGCGTTGCCGAAGATTGGCCAACCTACCAGCACGACAACCGGCGCAGTGGGGTGACGACCGAACAACTGAGCTTTCCGCTGAAGGAGTCATGGGTCTATCGTTCGCCGGTCCCGCCGCAGACGGCATGGACGGGCCCCGCGAAATGGGACGCCTACGCCGCGAACGAAGGACTCCAGTCGATGCGCAATTTCGATCCCGCGTTCTACGTGACGATCGCCAACGGCTCGGTCTATTTCGGATCGTCTGTCGACCACGCCGCACACTGCCTCGATGCGACGAGCGGAAAGGAACGCTGGGTGCATTTCACCAACAGCCCGGTGCGTCTTCCGCCGACGATCCACGGAGGCCGTGCCTACTTCGGGTCGGACGATGGCCATGCCTATTGTGTTCGCGCGGATTCCGGCAAGCGGATCTGGAAGGTGAAACCCGCCCCCGATCCGCGGCTGATTCCCAGCAACGGAAAACTGATCTCGCCGTGGCCGGTCCGATCGGGCGTGATGGTCGCCAACGGTACGGCCTATTTTGCAGCCTCGCTCGTTCCGTGGGAAGTCTCCTACCTGTGCGCGGTCGATGCGGAAACAGGCTCGACGGGTGCGGAAGGTCATTTCATCAAGGAAGAGAAAGGAGTCACCTTTCAGGGATCGCTCCTTGCATCCAAGGACCGCATCTACGCACCGCAGGGCCGAAGCGTTCCGCTGGTGTTCAACGCGACCAATGGACGGCGCTCCGGCAGCATCGGCGGTAGCGGCGGCGTCTACTGCGTTCTCACCGAGGACGACCAGTTCATCGCCATGCCCGAGAACCAGAAGTCAAAGGAAGACACCATCCGTATCGTCGATGGCACCAAGAAACAAACGCTGCTGACCATCGCGGGTGCCAACCGCATGATTGCTTCCGGCCGCCATGCCTACTTTCACCGCGGAAATACGATTCAAGTGATCGATCGCACCAAAATGACGGAGATTCAGGCCCGGATCAACGGCCTGCGGGCAAAGAACAAGCAGCTCTCTGGAAACGTGAAATTCGCGAAGACGGAAATCGCAAAACGGACAAAGCGCCTCGAGAACAAGCCGTCGGGAAAAGATTCACCGCCACCGCCGCCGCTGCCGGTCGAAGAATCCGAAAAGCTGAGGCGCGAAATCGAGAGCTTTCAGTCTCAACTCGCGGAGACGACGGCGAAGATGAAGGACAATGACGGTGCGATTCGCACCCTCGAATCCAGCAAGGAAGAATGCGAGATCTGGAAGAAGAACCACTCGATTCCGATCGGCTTCATGCTGGCCGGCGACACGCTCTTTGTCGGAGGTGTCGGCGTGATAACGGCATTTGACGCGCGCAACGGCACCGAACGGTGGACCGCGAAGGTGGACGGGAAGGCCTACGGACTGGCGGCGGCCGACGGAAGGCTGTTCGTCAGCACTGACCGCGGATGCATCTACTGTTTTGCTCCCTAGCAGGGTGTTGAAAAAGTCCGTGACCCAGCGCGCAGGCCGTTGGCGACGAGGGCTAGGCGCGCCGAGGGAGTGGATAGGCATCCTCGACCGAGGCGGAACAACGCCCTTGTCGCCAACGGCTTGCGTCCGAAGGATCGAGCACCCTCGATAAATGGCGGAGCCACTGAATGATGAACCAATTTCATGCGAAACGATGGGTTGCGGAGTTTTTCAACACCCTGCTAGCTAGCCCGACTCGTCCAGCAGTTTGGCAATCTGCGATGCGGTGGGAACTCCGCTGGTGGTCAGCACGACCCGTCCCAAGCCGTCGGTGACAATAGAGGCAGGGAGAGTTGCCGCATCCGCCCCCAGAACTTCGTTCATGGATGCTCGCACTCTGGGAGAGATTACCGCAATCAACTGATACGGCGGTGACTTTTCCCCGACGTATTTGGCCAGTTGTTCGGGCGTTTCCTTCTCATCCCCGGGAAGGCCGAACATCCCGAGTTGGTCTCGAGGAAATCGCTCGTGCAGATGCGCAAGGCGGGGCAGCTCTTGCGCGCACGCCGCACACCACGTGGCCATCGTGGTGAAGAGCCGCAGCTTGGACGACGGCTCGGCGTCCGCGGGATTGAATGTCGCCTCGCCAGCCGGCTTGAACGCTGCTGCGAGTTTAACCTCCGCACGGTAGGGCTCGATTCGAATCTCCGACTTCTGAGGACTCGGTCCCGCGTTCTCACGAACGGTGAGCAGCCTGTCGACCGGAAGATCGGTCATGGTCTGAACCTTCCCGCTGGGCCAGCGGAGCGTCAGCTTCTCGATGGCTTTGGAATCGCCAAGGCCGATTAGAAGCGTCCGACTGTTCTGCGCACTAAAACCTTCCCCACAACGGTACTCCTCGACAAACCCACGCTCGCCGCATGTGAGAACGACGCGGACGCCGTATCCGTCGCGGTTCGAGAATTCCTTGCTGGCGTTCGAAGTCTCGTTGCCACCTACAAAGCGCAGTGCCACAAAGTGGTTCTGCTTCGCGCCAGAAACGGCGTCCTTCATCGCGTTCCGGAACATCACCAGTTTCGGGGCGTTGGTGTTGACCGAAGCGATGTCCGTCCATCCGTCGCGATCGAAATCCAAGAGAACCACACTCCGACCGTCGCCGAGGTGGTCTGCTCCCGAGATCATCGTCACATCGTCGAACTGGCGACCTTCGAGGTTGAGGAACATTCGATTCCTCTCATTCCCACTCAGGGAGTCCGTTCCCCAGTAGTCCCCATCCAGTTCCCTCGCTGCAGCGCGGGTCGTCGCCTCGAATGACTCCGAGCCCTTGAACGCATCCGCTCGATTCGGGTCATCGCGCACGACCGCACGCCAGAAGATGCTTCACAAATCCTTGTCGTTCGCGATCGCTTTCGGAGCGGTGTAGAACCCGCTCGCCGAGTAGATATCGAGCCAGCCATCGTTGTCGATATCGAGAAACTGCGCGCCGTAGGCCCAACCTACTTTGGCCACGTTCAGAGTATCTTTCTCCACTCCCGCCAACTGCTCGAACTTCGTGCCCGCGTTGCGGAACAGGAGATTGCCCTGTGCCGAATACGGAACCCGTGGATCGAGTCCGTCGACGGCTCCGGTAATCCTGCGACCGGCTTTGCTGAACATGTTCGAGACGTAGAGGTCCAGCTTCCCGTCACGATCATAGTCGCCCCACGATGCCCCCATTCCGAATCCCTGCATGCCGTTGCCCGCAAATTCTCTGGAGACATCGACAAACCGACGTCGCCCACCCGGCTTCTCCGGATCTTCGTTGCGATAGAGATGATCCGCCGCGAAATCGTTGCAGACATACACGTCCGGATCTCCATCGTCGTCGAAATCGCACCAAACGCTCTGGTAAGTGTCGTGCCACTCGGCGAGGTCACCGGCCTCCGATGCGATCGAGAATCGGCCATTCCCGCGGTTTCGCAGCAGGAGGTTCGGGGGTCCGAGCCGATTCACATAGCGGTGCGATTCCGGGAAGCGTTTCAGGATTTCCGCCGCCATTGCCTTTGGGAAGAAACGGTTGGCCCACTTCTCGACGCCTCCCTTGCTCGTCTGTGGAGGACCGTACAAGCCAAGATACACATCGAGGAGACCATCCTGATCGTAGTCCACGGCGGAGATGGTCGAGACGAGGTAGGGTAGAAGCGTGGCGCCAAAAACATCCCGGGTCCGATCGACAAATCGTCCGTCTTCGTTCACAAGATAGAGCGACCGCTCGAGACTGCGCCCCACGAAGGCATCCGCATCGCCGTCGTTGTCGAAATCGGCGAAGATCGCGCAGTTGCAGAACCCGTCGATATCGAGCCCGATGTCCGGGGCGATATCCGAGAATGTGCCGTCCCGGTTGTTGCGGAGCATTTGATTCCGCCCCCATCGGCCCATCACGTAGAGATCGTCCCACCCGTCCCTGTCGATATCGACGACCGACAGGCCGGGATGCTGGAAGGTCGAATCGAGATCGAGATAATCTGCATGGATCTGCTTCGTCACCGTGTACTTCCCCGTGGTGAAAAGATCGATGAGGTTCCGTTCATGCTGCGAGTGGCGTGCCTTTCGCAGTGTCTCCGTATCGGGTAACGCTTTCTCGAGAATCTCGTCAAACAGCGGTTCGGAAGCTCGCCGCACCACGATGTCATCCTGCTTCCATGCGCAGATCTTCCACAGCTTCCCGTCCTTGCACCAGGTCAGCTGCTGCTTCGCTCTCAATGACAGTGAACGGCCGTCCTCGTCCTTCGCGTGCCCCTCGAATCCCACTTTGCAATCGAACTCGTTCAGATCGGCGGAACGAAACGCACCCTCGACGAAGTAGAACTTCGCGTTCTCGAACCACGCGATTTCCGCGAAAACCGCTCTCCACGGATCCTTCGAGGATTCACCGCCCGGCGTCCATCGCCATCCATCGACCGGTCCCGGACCGGATTCGACCGTCTTCACGAGCTCGCTCCCGCTGAGATCGAATTCCGGTGCGAGCAACTCCCGCCGGAGCGCCTCCGTAGGAAAGGCAAGATCGAGCACGCTCTCCGCAAGTTTCCCGAGCTGCGGGGTCAGCTCGAGAATCCGCTCCTCCACGGCAACCATGTGGTCAATTCGCTCGCCGTCCGACTCGGGTGCCCAAGATACGGGGTTCGTGCCTTTCTTCTCTCCGCAACCGCCAAGCAACCCTCCGATGAAGACCGCCGCGAAGGCGACGTTCATCGGAGAATGCCGAAACCGTTGATGCATGGGCGCGTCGGCGGCGGCGTCAGGGATTTCGCCTCACCCTGACAAAGACATCCTCGCCGTTGAATCCATCGAGGCTCAGGAAATAGATGGTCTCTTCCTCGCCCTCTTCCGCCTCGACACCAGGCTCGTGGATAGACCAGTTCTCCAGCTCTCCTGACGTCTCGACATCGAATGTCTCGCCGGTGAACGAGGGGAACGTGATGACAAGTTCGTTGAACAGATCGTCGTAGCTGACACTCGTGATCTGGAACGTATCCTGAGCGGGCACGAACAGCTCGCCGCGAATGTAATCGAACTGGATCCATCCGCTGCTTCCGCCGTTCCCCGCACTGTCGCCGCCGGTGCGCGTGATCTCGATGATGTTTTCGCCCGGAACGAGCTCCGCGTCCGCACCTGTGAATACGGGTCTGGCGAGCGTATCTTGGACGATGCCCGGCATGTTGTAGACCTCGTTGCCATTGACCGTGACGTTCACATCATGGACCCCGCCTCCCGCTCCGGGACCAGCGGCGTCGGCATCCCACCAACCGAGGCCGATGAGATCGAGGGTCAGCCGGAATTCCACATTCGGCTTCGCCTGCGAGGAATCGAGAAGAAAATGCACGCGATTGGTCGGATCGCTGCTCGCGATCGCCCGGTCGAGATTGACCCATGGCTCGTCCTCGGCGACGACACCGATGGGATTGCCATAGTCGCCAGCAATGAAGTAGTCGTCATCCTGGAAGAGAGGCGAGCCGATTGAGACGTCATTGGTCTCGCCGTTTTCCTGGCTGAACTCGGTCTGCGTTCCGTTGTCTTCGCCGATCTGCCAAAGCACTGCATAGGGGTTATACTCGACCGTCACCATCGCCTGCACCTCGTCCGGCGCCGGGGAATTCGGCCTCATTGCGGTCAGGGCGTAAGTCGTCGTCTCGTTGGGACTCACCGTGATGGAGCCCGACCCACCGACCGTCTGTCCCGTCACGTCACCAATCCCATTGTCGAGGACAACAGTGACGCCAACCGCGGGATCGACGGTCCACGAAAGGACCGCAGACGGTGATGCCGGAGTCACTTCCGGAACATCGCTGACGAAGGTCTGGACGAGGCCGACATTGACGGTCACGCTTGCCGTATCCACATCCCCACCCCGATTCGACGTGAGCGTGTAGGTCGTGTTCGCGGTCGGGAATACCTCGATGTTGCCGACTCCGTTGTCCGTGAACGCGTCCACCGGGCCAACACCGTTGTCGATGGTCAGCGTCGCCGAGGGATCGGCGAGCCAGCTGAGCAGGACCAATTCACCCGGTTGGACGGTCGTCCTGCTGGCCGTATAGGTGCAGATGGGGTCAGTGCAGGGAACCCCGCTGATGTCCAATTCGAATGTCGTGTAATCGAACTGGATCCAGCCCGCGTCGCCCCCGTCTCCCTTGCTATCACCACCGGTTCGGGTGACCTCGATGATGTTCTCGCCTTCCTCCGCGTTCACATCGGCCCCCGTGAAGACTTCGCTCACGAGCGTATTCTGCACGATACTGTTCACGCTGGTAATCTCCTCGCCGTTCATCAGGATCGACACATCGTGGGTTCCGAATCCGACCCCCGACTGGCCCGCCTCGGCATCCCACCAACCGCCGCCGATCAGATTCAGGGTGAGCCGGTACTCACTGGCCGGGTGCGCCTGCACGGGATCGAGAATGAAATGGAATCGGTTGTTCGGATCGCCATTGGCCACCGCACGCTCGAAGTTGATCCAAGGTTCGTCCTCGGCAACGACGCCGATTGTCCCACCGAAGTCGCCAGCGAGAAAGTAGTCGTCATCCTTCAACGTCGGCAATCCGGCCGAAACATCGTTGGACTGGAAACTCTCCTGGCTGAACCCTTCCGTGCCACCGCCGATCTCACCGACCTGCCACAGTTGACTGAAGGTGTTGTAGACGATTTCCACCGTGCCCATCTCCTCATCGTTGGTCGGCGTGTTGGGACGGGTGGCGGTAATCGTGTAGGTCGTCGTCTCTGTTGGAGACACCTGAACACTGCCGATCCCTCCAAATGTGAGAGCCGTCACATCACCGACATCCGGAGCAATGCTGACCGTTACGTTGGGATCGGAATCCACCTGCCACGACAACGTCGCGTTGGGAGCCGCCAGCGAGACTTCCTGCACATCGGAGGTGAACGCTTGAAGGAGGTCCACGTTGATGGTCACGGTCGCCATCTCTGTATCGCCCCCGCGCACGGAGGTCAGGGTATAGCTTGTGTTGCCAGCGGGGGTGACGATCATGGTCCCCGAACCCGAGGCCACCGACGTGCCGTTGATATCGACCGTAGCCGTCGAATCGGTGAGCCAAGACAACGTCGCGGACTCGCCCGGAAGGATGGTCGTCCGGTCAGAGGTGAAATTACAGATCGGTTCCGTGCACGGAACGGCGCTCTCGTCGACCTCGAGAGAAATATAGTCGAAGACGATCCAACCCGTGCTTCCCCCGTCTCCTGCACTGTCGCCACCGGTTCGGGTGATCTCAATCATGTTTTCACCTTCGGCGGCACTCACGTCCGATCCCTTGAACGTCTCGGTGACCAACGTGTCTTCGGTGATGTCGAGAGTGGCGTTGACCGAATTCCCGTTGAATTTGAGCTCGACGTCGTGAACGCCGAATCCCGCCCCGGACGCACCGGCGTTCGCATCCCACCATCCGCCGGCGAACAGATCCACATTGAGCCGCAGATCGACATCGGGATGCGCCTCCGTCGCTGTGAGGTTGAAGTAGATCCGGTTGTTTGGATCGCCTGAAGTCACCGCGCGTTCGAAACCGAGGAGACCACTGGCAGTGTTGTCCACGGGGTCATTGATCGGCTCATCCTGAGCAACCACGCCGACGCCTGCGTAGGTTCCCGCAAAATAGTAATCGTCGTCCTTCCCATTGGGATTCCCTGGCGGAGGATTCGGCGTGAAGTTCTCCTGTGCAAAATCGGCGACGGAATCATCGTCCGCACCGAGATTCCAGAGCGCACGAAATTCAGCGCGGGAGGCGTGGGCGAAAGAGAAGACGACGACCGCGCAAGCGGCCCGCGCAAGGAGGGCTGTTTTCATGGGTTTAGGGGGTGTTTTCCGTAAGATCGGCAGTATATATCTCAGGCAGAATGTCTTCCGTCAACCAGAGTTTCATCGAGTCATCGCTCCTGTGCCCGAATTCTCACGTAGGAAGCACCTTGTGGATTTATCAATTCGTGGACGCGCGTAGAGGTTCCGTCACCATTCACGGATTCCGAACGGAAGACTGTCGTTCCCGGAGTCCAGCCTGCTAGATCCTCTGAGACTTCTATTGAGAATACGACATCATCGGCGCCCAGGTTGCGGGAAAACGTGAACTCCACCGTCCCGGAGGGCAGAATCTCCAAACGGGAAGCATCCGGACCGCTCGACGAATCCCCATCGCTCGTTCCGAGGAAGTGTTCCATGAGAGCGGTCAGTCCGTCTCGATCGTCATCTCGACCCGGATCACCCACGAACACCACGGAGTCGCTCGCACCGGGATTGCCCTCCGCCGCCGCGCTGTTCCGCCAGCTTTCAGCTAGCGACTGATCCCCCGCAACGAAGACGAGACTCGTGCCGTTCCCATCCGCATCGTCCGGCCAAGCATGGTCGTCTCCGTAGGTGAAATCCACGATCGTCGATCCATTCGCGGCGATCAGGTGGAGCCGCTCGCCGCCGTTGTCGAGTCCAGAGTCGACGAACTCGCCCGCGATGGTGGAGACCGGCACGCCGGGATGCCGAAGTTGAAATGCTGGAGAACTCCGCACCACCACCGTGTGTTCGCCGGGAGCCAGTTGCAGACCGTTCGGAAAGTCGAAGTCAACGCCTTCGACGAATCGCACGCCGGTGTAATCCACAGTGTTCGCCCCAATATTCCGGAGTTCGAGAAACTCGAAGAGGTCCTGGTCATCAAATCCGGCATTTATCTCATCCTGAGTCGGGGATGTCGGATGATAGTGAATTTCGCTGATGATCGTGTTGGCTGCGGATGCCGGTTCGATCAAGCTCGTGTTCGTCACCATGATCGTTTCCGTATCGAGCACGTTGCCGGAGAAGTCGAGAGCCTCGAGCATCACGGTGTTTGGACCAGGCACCACCGGAACGGTCACCTGCCAGCTGTTGCCATCGGTCCACGTCACCTCGAGAGCTTCCGCACTCCCCGCCAATCGAATGGCGCGAACGTTGACCCACCCGCCGCCGGAGATGGTCGCCGTGCTGGAGTCGACTGTCAGCGGATCCGGTGAGGTGATCTGAAATGGAACCTCTGGGATTCCGCTGGACGCGCTCCGAAGCTGGGTCAGGACATTGTTCGATCGCGAGGTGATGTAATTCAAATGCCCGCCCCAGTTCTGTCCCGAATCGAAGGACGCGAGATGGCTCGTCCACATCGACATGTAGCCGTTGTTCCAGGTCGTCGTGATGATGTCGTGCAGATGCCCGAGGTAGATGCGTCGGCGTACCGGATCACCCGTGAGCTTCGCGCACTCCCCGTTGGCGTAAATCGTGCGCGACGCACTGAACGCAAAGTCCATGTCATGGGGCAAAAACATCACTCTTCCGTCCGGACGCGCGTAATACATGCCGTTGTGGGCGCTTCCAGCTCCGGCATTGTCCCCTGCCCCGGAGAGAACCGCATAGGCCATTCCGCGCAACCAGGCATCCACATCGACAACTTCCTCCAGCCCATCGTCAAAGGCAGCCCCGCTCTGCCCCATCTTCTTGTTGTATTCGATGATCGGGCCAAAGTCGTCAGCCTCGCGGTTGTTTTTCTTCAGAAAGAACCAGCGGTACCTTTCCTCATCGTCGCCCTTGTCGCTCACGCTACTAGGGGTGATCGTTCCAGGTTCACCGATCTTGTAGCCGTTGCCATCCTGACTATTCGTCGCGTAGATCAGTTCGTATTCGTAGAGATTTCCGTCGCCATCGGCTCCGAATTGCGATTCGAGAAACACATCGTCGTAACGCGCCATCTGTAGTACCGCCGACCGCGTATGCTGATTCTTGGGCGCCATCACCTTGATGAAGTCGTAGTAGCGGCTGACGATACCTCCGCTGTTGGCGATCATGAAATCGAAGAGAATCTCAAGCTGTCCGGTCCCGACGCCTTCCGAGCGGTCGATGGCCATGGAGCCGTGGATGCCGCGATAGAGATTGTCGCGTCCAAAGCGGAAGTTGTATCCGACCCGCGCGTCAAAGATCCGCGCGTGCTGGCTCCCCTTCAGGCGCATCCCGACATCGTAATAGATGTCCTCCTCACGATCGATGATCGTGACCCCGACGCGGTCATTGCTCATCACCTCGATCCCCTGGTGGATGAAGTCGCGCTCTTCATTGGTGATGACGATACGGAAATTGTGCTGGCCGTTGGTTGCGGCGAGACCGTCATTGACTTTGTAAAGCGCCCGCGATTCCGGACCTTTCGGAGGAAACGCCGCGGTCGCACCCGATCCGTCGGTCGCCTCTACGTAGAACTGCACAACGGTTGCCGCCGATTGGCCAGGAATCGTTCCTTCGGACAAACTGCCTGCCCCAGGCCCCATCGGGGTGCTTTGAAAAGCCCCTCCGTTTATGGAATAGAACAGCGTCAGGCCCGTCACGCCGTCCGGATCCGATGCGCGCGCGGTGACCTTGACCGACTGTCCCGCATCTGGCACCGCTGGCGAGTGGATGAAGTTCGTGATCGTCGGACCCATGTTCGCCACGCCATTGGAGTTCGGCGCACCAGGCGTGCCGACGTGCTCCGGGCGATCGATGACATTCACGCGCGCGAGGCGGTTGAAGTAGAGTCGAGTGTGCAGCTGGTTCGATCCACCCACCCAGCGTGCGCGGAAGGAAATCTCATACTCGCGGCTGCTGCTAATCGGACTGAGGAGAGTGGTCTCGACTTGATTGTGCATGTGCCCGGTTGCGCTGGTGGCGATCAAGCGCAGCACCTTGTTTCCGGGCTGGTCGGGATCGTCGATGACCTCGCTGTGCCGATGTGTTCCGCGAAAGCGCCAGCCGGACGCTCCACTGCTGAAGTCCGTGTTCGCGAGCTTCTGCGTCGCGGCCCCATCCGGAAACTCGACGACGCTGAGGTCGTCGATGAGGAGTTCGCCAGCGTCGAGCATCCCGATGTTAAACTCGCTCCACTGCCCGTCCGGCCCCCCAGTGCCTGTCGCAGTACCGCGGTAGCTGTAGCTCTTCCACGCCGTCTGCCCCGATTCGTCGCTGGTTGCCCAGGAGTCGGGATGATTGTTGTCCGAACGCAAGTCTCTTAGTTCGAGACTCGCACCCCCACCATCTGCCACATCGGGCCAGCGTCCGCTGTCGAAATAGCGCAGGACGTCGACAGGATTCTTGTTCGCGTCTCGAAGCGAAAGCCGCTCGCCATTTCTCGAAAGGCCACCGCCGAACTCGCCGAGAATCCTTGCGTTCGGAAAGGCCGCGGCAAACTCTGCCGCGTCCCTCACCACGCACGCATGTTCGCCGGAGGCCAGCATCGTTCCGGCGGGAAAGACGAACTGGACGCCGTCGTTGAATTCCCAACCTCCGAGATCGACCGGGCCCGTGCCCTTGTTCGCGAGCTCGATCCACTGATTCGAGGAATTGCGGAAGGGCATGTAGGGGGAAAGCGCCACGCGGGCGTCGAGACGCGCCCCGAACACCAGATCGCTGCTTCCGGTCGACGACTGATGCACTTCCACCGAAATCCGATTTGATCCGACAGCGAGCGGTGGCGAATTGAGAACGAACGAACGGATCTCGGCATTCCCGACCGAGTCCGCCTGGGTCTCGGGTCCGACGGCACCGGGATCCATGTTGAATCGCTGGACTTCAACGCCGTTGAGGTAGAAGACCGCGCCGTCATCAATCTGGTGAGTGATCTCCAGCGAGTCCAGGTTGCCCAGCTGCTGCGGGGTGAGATCGAATTCCGTCTCGAAGTAATAGGTGACCGTCGACGAAGTATAGTTGGCGAGCTGAGTCGCGATGGGCTCTTGCAACGGCGAGGATTCGCGGCCGATCACCGTGGCGCCGGCGATCCAGTTGCCGCCGAGGGGATGCGCCGAGGTCGCCCAGTCCGAGGGCAGGTCCTCGTCCGCGTCATTGTAACGCCAGATGTCCCCGAAATCGACGAGCGTCGTCGTGTCGAAACTCGCCGGAGACTCCGGCAGCGCAGGCGGATTGTAGGCGATCTCGCTGATGACGATGTCGTCGTTGAACTCGAACGTATTCGCCGCCTCCCCCGGCGTCGGCACCGAGGGATAAAGCCACGCGCCTCCTCTCGCCGCCGATCTTCCGCGCAGGCTTTCGGTCACGACCTGCGCATCGATCACGGAGGTTCTTGTCGCATCGTAGAGAAAGATCTTCTCCCCATCCGCCGGTCGGAATCCCCACTGCGTTTCGAACAACTGGACCGCCTCTCCCGAATTGAGCATCCCCGCCGGATGCACAAACTCTCGCTGTGGATCGCCATCGACGGAAATCACCAATGCCTCGAGATCGATTGGTGTCGGACCTTCGTTGACCAGCTCGATCCAGAAGGGCCCGTCGTCGGTGGAGGCGGGTGGAATCTCGTTGATGAAAAGCTGCGGCCCCGCCCCGGGAACCGCACCTTCGAGCACGACGTCGAGCTCCGCGCCGAAGACGATGTCACTTCGGCTGTTCACGTTGTTCTGGTGCACCTCGACCGACAGGCGGTTCGTTCCAGCGACGGCTGCTCCTGCGGGTATCGCTATGGAAGGCGACAGCACGTCGACCTCAATGCCCGCGACCGCAGAAGTTTCCGGGTCCACGGGACCACCAGGCATATTGATGCGGAACACCTCGACCCCATTGAGATAGAACACCGCGCCATCGTCGATGAGATGGCGCAGTTGGAGCGACTGAAGCGCACCCACTTGCGCAGCAGAGAGCTCGAACTCGCGCTCAAAATAATACGTGATCACAAACGGATTCCGGAATCCGGGAAACTGGAGCATCGTCGCGATCGGTGTGGTGATATTGCTCTCGGAACCGATCGGATCCGGCCCCTCCATCCACCCGTCGTTCCCGACGACATGCGCCGTGGTCGCCCAGTCGGATGGCAGCGCGATATCGGATTCGTTGTAGCGCCAGTTGCTGCCCAAGCCGAATAGCGGAACCGTCGTGATCGGAGGCGGCGCGTCGAGATCGGGGAAGTTCACCGTTCCCGGCGTGCCTCCGACCTGCGCGGAGGCGGCCCAGTTCTCCGGAGGCTTCCCGGCGGTATAGGGTTTTCGCTTGGCAAGCGTGATACCCGATCCATCCGCTGCGACCGGCCAACGTCCGCTGTCGCCGTAGTCGAGTTCGTCCATCAGGCGATCGCCTTGGTTGATCAGTGCGATCCGCTCACCGGCGTTGGCGAGATTGCCCGTGAAGGGACCCAACTGCCCACCAACCGGCGATTTCGAGATCACTAGATAGTCGCCGGGATCAATGATCGTTCCCTGCGGAAAGGTGTAGTCGATTCCCCGGGCGAGCCGCCAACCCGAGATGTCCGTCTTGATCCCCATCTGATTGAACAACTCGATCCACTCGCCCGACTCGTCGGTTCCGAGCGGGTTGTAGTGGACCTCATTGAAAACCACGACGGCATCTGGGGAGCCGTACGCGCAGTCATTGGCGCAGAGCGTACCACAGAGGAATGCCGCAGTGGCGCAGAGGACGGGGGATCGGGTCATGCTTTCTCTGAATCTACCCCAAACATTCAATCCAAGAAACGGAATTCGGAGGGTCTGGCTATTCCTCGGGCACCGCAAACCGGTAGAAGAGGATGTCGGGCGAACCCTGGACGCCGATGGTATCGACCACGACCGTTGGCACGCCTGCCGTCGCGAAGATTCCATCGGAGACTTCCGACCAGCCGCCCGGCGCGTCGAACGGAGTGAGCGTCGTCGAAACTTCGAGAAAATGCTCGATCCCGGGAGTCAGGATGGCCGTGATGGTTGCTCTCGCTCCTTCCGGATGATCCGGCTCGTAGACGATGTCGAGGATGCGCGGCTGTAGCGGGGAGCCGGCAACGGCGACCTCGTTCGTGAGCGCATACATGTGAAAGCTGCCGCTGCCGGGAGGCGCGGTGGCGGGAACGTTCGCATCGATTTGCACCTCGCTCCCTTGCGCGGTGTAGCGGAAGTTCACGAAGTAGGCCTGGTGATCATTCCCGTCCATGAGCACCAGCGAGGGACGGTCCTCGGGCGCCCCTCCATCGGGCGAAGCGACTACCACATCGGCCCCGTTCGTAAACGAGAGATCAATCGGGCGTCCCGAGCCCTCCGTGTCCCAGACACGAATGTAGAGGCGAAGATCGTAGGTGTTTCCAGCCGTGAGGCCGGAAAGGGTGAAGTTCTGCGTCGATCCGGGCTCCGCACCCCCTCCCGAATAGGTGAATCCCGCCATCAGCGAGCGCATGTCCTGCCCCGTCACGCCTCCAGCCGCCGGATTCCAATCGCCGTTGTTGTTCGCGATGATGTTCTTCCCGCCCGATGCGGTCCAAACCATGCCGGCGGGTTCCAACTGATCCGTCATCAGATCGAAGGCCACGCCGTTGACCGTCGCCGCCGTCCCCCCACTGATCTTGTGCGTGTATTCGACCATGTCCGTGATTCCCGAACTGCAGTCGTCCTTGATTGGCGGACTCACCGTGACGCCCGGATCGAATTCGGGGACTGAATTCGCATCCTCGGGATCGCTAAAGAGCAGCACCTCGAGCCCGTCTCTCCATCCGTCACCATCGGTGTCCTTGTTGAGCGGGTTCGGATCGATCCCGTCTTTCAGATCATCATCGTCGGTGTCGGGATCCGTTGGAATCGTGTTGGCCGCGATCTCGGCGCCGTCGTTGGACATGTCATCGTCGCTGTCGGGGTTCGTCGGATCGAGTCCGTTGGGAGCCTGGATCGCATTCGGGTTCATCTGGAATTCCTCAAGGTCGGTCAGGTCGTCCATATCGAAATCGGCGCCGTTCCGTCCGTCGAGGGTGTCGAGATTTTCGGCGAAGGCCAGTTCCCACGAATCCGGCAGCATGTCCGGCTCGCTATCCGCCAGCAGCGTCAGCATGAATGTCATCTGGAACGCTCCCGTCTCGGTCCCCGTCGCTTCGACGCGAATGCTGTACTGCTCGCCATCATCCTCGCCGCTGAAGTCGAAATTGCCGCCCTCGAGGCGATCATCAACGATCTGAAACTTGCCGTTGTCCGCATCGCCATCGCCGGCCACGAGCGCGTAGGTGACGACGTCGTCAGGATCGGAACTGACGAACGCAAACGTGCCCACCAGATCCCCCATTCCCACGCCCGAGGAGAACGACGTCTCGTCGAGAGAGAAAGCGATTCCCGTCAGCACCGGAGCAAGCGTGCGGAAGAGGTAGTAGGTTTCGTTCGTGTTGCTGAGGGAGACGTTGTCAAACGTATCACCCCAGATGAACTCGGCAGCGCTACCGGCGCCCGACCACTGCGGAGAGAACTCGCCGTTCGTCCCCCACGGTCCGGTGGTGTTTGGCGCCACCGCGCCTGGCGCAGCCCATGTCGCTCCAGCGATCAGCGTTTCCACATCCCCGATGGCAGGAAGGCTGGCTTCGTCGAGCGTGTTTCCGGGATTCGCGCCCGAAGGCCCTTCAACCACTTCCCAGTCCGTTCCGTTGGTCACCAGCATTCCGCCGCCGGGAGTTTCGAACTCTCCAATGACCATCTGCGGATCCATGATTGCCCCCGGGTTGTCCCATGACATGAGATAAATGTGGTCACCCGGCTGGTAGAGCATCGCGTAGAGTTCCGAGTCCCTCCAATCGCCGAAGCGATCACGGCCGACCAGACGGAGATTGCTGCCATCGGCGGCCCCGAGATAGATCGCGAAGTGATTGTCCGAAGCGGCTCTCGCGTGAAGCCAGGTCCCGTCGGCGACGAGTTCGTTGGTCGCTCCGTAGAGGTGGAACGTCGTGTTGGGCGGAACGTTGTCGCCCACCCAGCTCACATCGACGACCCCGCTTGCGGGCGCCATATAGGTGTAGGAGAAATACTGGGCCGTCGCCGGATCGGCGTCGGGATTGAAATTCACCACCGAAGGTGCGCCGGATCCGTCGTCGAAGGTGATGTTGTGCGTCCGCGTGTTCGATGACCACTGGCGCTGGTAGAGGCGGAAGTCGTACATCGCGCCCGGCTCGAGACCGGTGAGCTGCAGCGTTCCCGGATTGTTCTGGTTCCACTTCAGATCTCTGAGCATGAAATCCAGCCCTGTTCCGGAGGTCACGGACGTCCCCGTGTTCTGCGCTCCGTTGTTCGGCTGGTTATTGTCGACTCCGTAGCGCCCGATCTGGGTGAGCCCCGCGTCGGTCACCGTATTGAAGGTGATCCCATTCACGACGGGCCGGGCGCTTGCCCCACTGCCGAAGTCGATGACGTGGGTGTAGAACTTCGCCGGATCGATGCCAGAGGTGAGCTCGTCGATGAACGGCGTCGGACCGGTGAGCGTGCCTGCGGAGGCGCTCCCGGCTACCGCGATGAGAACTGCGGCGGCGGATTGGAGGGGATGTTTCATGATGATGGATACGGAACTGACGGGACTCGGAACACTTTACAGCGAACGGCATCCTCGAACGAGATCCTAGAGTCTACTACTCTTCTGGGAGCACTGAGAAGCGGTAATAGAGAATATCGGCAGACCCTTGAACGCCGATGGTGTCCACCACGACCACCGGCTGACCGGCCGTCGCGGTGATTCCGTCGGAGAGCTCCGCCCAGCCGCCGGGCGTGTCAAACGGTGTGAGCGTCGTCGAACCCTCTAGGAGGTGCTCGATGCCCGGAGTCAGGATGGCGGTGATCGTCGCTCTCGGACCCTCGGGATGATCCGGTTCGTAGACGATATCGAGAATGCGCGGCTCTTGCCTGGGGCCGATGAACTCGCTGAGGTCTCCTGCCATGATCGCGGAAATCTGCTCCTGCGACAATCCGCCATTGAAGATCGCCACGTCATCCAAACGCCCAAGAAAATCCGTGACCAGATCCGCGCGATTGCCGATGCGCAACGTCGTGTCCGCATCGACCAGTTGAGTGTCGTTGGTCCCTTGGGCATCGACTTCCCCGTCAAAGTAGTAAGTGACGTCGCTGCCCGTCTTGCTGAAGGCGACATGGTGCCACTCTCCGGTAGGCACGGGGGTGACGCCGTCCACATTGGCGAAGCCGCCGACGCCACCTGCGAAGAACCGGGGAATACCCGACTCCTGGACAAGGTAGAAATCGTAGGGGGCTGGAAGATTCACGGCAGACTTGCCGACAATTCCGCGGAACCCGGCGAAATCCGTCGGATTCACCCATGCGGCGATCGTGATATCGCCCGTGACGGACAGGCTCGGCGAATCCGCCGCTTCGAGATACGCATCGTTGCCATCGAATTCCATCACTCCGCCACGCTCCGCGTCGTCGGTCCATGTCGCACCGGCGACCACCGTCGCATCGTTCTCGAAACCGGAAAGATCCGGTTGCGGATCGGCATTGGCATCAAACGGCCAGAATCCGACTAGCAGGACCGCCGGCACGGTGAAACTCCATGTCGAATCGTCGGCGATTCCGGCGAAGCTGTTTCCCAACAGGTCGTCGATCGCCGTCGCGTCGATTTGTACCGCATAGTTTTTGCCGCGGAGGAACTCAGTCGCCGGATCGACCGTCAGGACCGCACCCGA
>CAJIAN010000106.1_pt1 | contig 27615 bp, 18 predicted proteins | sample 9199061 | NCBI WGS metagenome assembly CAJIAN01 (sample SAMEA7708264, study PRJEB35096) | sediment metagenome | biome: marine neritic benthic zone biome [ENVO:01000025]; feature: sediment [ENVO:00002007]; material: shallow marine sediment [ENVO:03000034] sea grass bed [ENVO_01000059] ...
ATGTCATTCGCCTTCGAGCAGCTGTTTTAGGTTGGGAGGGATTTCCGCTAACGGTTCGCGGACAACACCAATCTCTTCGCCTGTCTGTCGCACGATCACGTTGACTTTGCCCCATTCGGGCTCGGAACCAGGATGATCTTCGCGGGTGTGTGCGCCGCGGCTTTCAGTGCGCTCCAGCGCCGCTCGCGTGACCGCTTCGCTGATATCGAGCAACTGGACCCCGAACCCATGACGTTCCGCATAGCGTTGGTACATGCGCAGGAGCATGTTCGCCCAGTCGCACGATTCCGTTCCACCGGCCCCCGCATTGATTCTCAAATAGGCGTTGTTCTTGTCGAACTCGCCATCGAGGAGGAGCATCAGTTCCAGTTCGTCCAGTGCCGATCCAATGGCGTCGTATTCGGACCTCACCTCTTCCGCAGACTGAGCATCGCCCTCGTCCTTCGCGAGTTCGACGAGCACATCGAAATCCTCGACGCGATCGGCGAGTTTTCGGAACGGCTCGATGCGCGCCTTGAGCGACGAAACCTCCGCCGTCTTCTTCTGAGCGTTGTCCTTGTCGTTCCAGAAATCCGGCTTGCTCATCTCCTCGTCGAGAGCCGCCGACTGTTCCACCAGCTTGTCGAAGTCAAAGGTACCTCCTGAGTTCCCCGATGCGGGACCTCAGGGCTTCCGTGTCAAAAGCCTGCCAATCGATCGATACCGTTTCTTCGTCCATAGCGCCGTTATCTATGGACCAGTAGTTCGGAATTTCAAATGGCAATTCATTGATCGGCACGCCAGTGTCGGATACGCCTACACGAGTTGGAAAAATCCCACGCCATCCTGATCCGCCGAACGCGACTGACCGAAACCAGCCTCATCATCCACTGGTGCAGCGTCACATTCGGTATCATCAAGACGGTCGCGAAGGGAGCCCTCCGGGCCAAGAGTCCCTTCGCCGGGAAGCTTGATCTATTTTTCGATGCCGAGATCGAGTTTGTCCGAAGCCGAAAGAGCGATTTGCACATCCTCAAGGAACTCTCCGTGGAGAACCCACGTCTGGGTTTGCGGCAGAGCTATGCTCGCACCCAGATGGCCTCATACTTTGTCCAGCTTCTCGAGATGATCGCCGAGCTGGAGACTCCCATCCCCGATCACCACGACCTGCTTCGGCGCGGACTCGATTTTCTTGCTGACAACACTCCGACCCGCGAGGCGCTCCTTCATTACGAGAAAGAGGTCGCGCGCCTGCTCGGTCTCGAAGGTCACCATCGTTCGCCGATCGAGGCGATCCGCGATGTTTACAAAAAAATCCCCTCGCAACGCGCTCCACTTCTCGAGGCTCTCGTCAATACATAGTAAGCGCACGGAACTTGCCGAATTCGTGACAGAAATTCACGCAAAATATGAAAATTCGGATTAATTCTGCTTATGGGAACGATTTCCGGTAGCAACGAAAAGGGGTTCCGGTTAGTATGTGAGGCACCCCGTTTTTCAACCCCCAAAACAAAATCCCGAAAACCATGCCAACATCACAGGCCAGTGTTGTACGCGTTCTCCTCGAACGCATCGAGAACCTCAGAAACGAGAACAAGCGTGATGATGCTCTGCGCGTTGCGCAGACTGCGGTCGATAGCGCACGCCGTGCGGTCGAGCAGTCGGACGAGAACCGACCCGATCTTGTCACCGCCCTTGAAGTCTGCGGCGATCTTACCCGCGAGACCGGTGACTATCCCACGACGGAAGCGCTTTACATTGAGGCTCTCGGTTGGGCGGAGACCTGCGAGATCGGAGTCGACCAGCTAGGGCGGCTCAAGGCGAGCCTCGCGAGTGTCTACGACAGCACCGGGTTCACCGACAGCGCCATCCCTCTCTACGAAGAATCGATCGATCTATTCAAGGCCGCCGAGCCGCCGTTGGAGATCGACGTCGCCAATCTCCGCAACAACCTCGGAATGCTCTACAAGGATGTCGGCAATTTCGACAAGGCGGAAGACAACTACATCAAGTCACTGGAAATATTCGAGCGGCTGTTGGGACGCGAAGACGAAGACGTCGCCTCTGTCTACAACAATCTTGGCGGGCTCTACTACGCCTCTGGTTACAGCGCCCAAGCGAGGGAGATGCACAGCCAGGCTCTCGAAATCCGGCAGAAGCTGAGCGCGGAGAAACCCGACCATCCCGATCTTGGTCAATCCTACAGCAACCTCGCGACGGTCCTGCACGAGCTCGGCGAGGACGAGGAAGCGGCCCGCAACTACGAGACGGCCCTGCGAATTCTCGAGATGAACGTCGATGCCGATGGCGAGACGTTCTCGATCGTGTCGGACAACTTCGCCACGCTCTTGCGTGAGCTCGGTCGCGAGCGCAAGGCAGTCGCCATCGAAAAGCGCGCCCACAAGCTGCTCCGCAGGGTGACGGCGTAGTAAGGCGGATCACTTAGAAGGCTTTGCAAGGTTTCTTTGTAGGCGTCATCCTGCTCTCCGAATGACGTCGTCTGACCTGCCGCTCCCACAACAGCTTGCCCGGCTCACCGCCCGCTCACCGACGGCGGTCGCGCTCATCGTCGCCAATCTGATTCCGATATGGGGCGTTTTCTTTGCGGGATGGGACGTGGGAACGATTCTTGCCATCTACTGGTTGGAAAACGTCGCGATCGGGCTTCTCAACGTCGCCAAGATCCTCACTGCGCAGGGAGGTGGGGCTGCGAACCCGACGAAGTTCTTTCTCGCTCCCTTCTTCTGCGTCCACTATGGCATCTTCACGCTCGTCCACGGGGCGTTTGTCTTCGGAGTCTTCCAAAAAGGCGGTCCGTTCGGCGGCGGCGGCGGCTTCGGCGGATTCGGGGGAGGGGGACCCTTCGCGGGAGCCATCGAGGCCATCGGGACGCTCATGCTGCCCTTTGTTGGCTTTCTTCTCAGTCACCTGTTTTCCTACTTCTACAACTTCATCGGTCGCGGCGAATACAAGATGAAGTCGCCTCCGGAGATGATGGCAGCCCCTTACGGTCGGGTGGTCGTCTTGCACGTGACCATCATCTTCGGAGGGTTCATCACGATGGCACTCGGTAGTCCCAAGCCGGTGATCTTTCTCCTCGTGATCTTCAAGACGATCGGCGACACCTTCTTTCATCTGAAGGAGCACAACAAGATCGCGGAACTCACCGTGGAGAAGGGCGTTTCGTAGCCGGGTAGAAGCTCTCCTGCAGGGCTTGAATTCCCGCCGAATCTGGGGGAAAATTCCGATTCGCAGATCCGATTTCCACCAGATCGGGCAACCCACGCAATCTTCCCCCATTCCCTCATGCTTACGCCTTTGCACCTGCGGCTTCGGCCGAGATGTCCGTTCGTACCGGGCATCCTCGGGTCGTTGGTGGTCGGGGGCATTCTCGGGGCGGCGCCGGTGGCCGTCGACGACGTCTACAATGTCCGCGAGGATACCGTGCTGAACGCGACGGGCGGGCGGTTGTTCTCTGCGGACTTTGAGAGTGTCTCCCTCGATGGTGAATGGGATTTTCTCGATCGCATCGAAAACAGTCTCGGCAACGCGGATCCTTATCCGGTCGATGGACAGGGAAGAGACTGGAAAGAAGCCGAATTCGATGTGAACACCTCGACGGTCGGACCGTGGTCATCCGGAGACACACCCATGAAGTCGGGTCTCATCACGCCGTTCCCTCCCGGACTTCCCGACGTGCTCTTCGGCATCGATGAGGCCCCCAACGGCACTGACAATCTGATCAACACCTATCTCTTTCGCAACACGCTGACAGTCGATGCCCCCACCGCTGCGGTTGCCGATTGGAGCATCCGCGTCCTCGCGGACGATGGATGCGTCATTTATATGAATGGTTCCGAGATCGGACGGGTGAACATGGCGCAGGGGGAATACAACCCGCCCGGGCCGCTCACCACCGAGACGCTCACGAACAACTCGAACGAGACCTACACCAACCTCGCGGTGAATCTGGCGGGGATCCTCACCGAGGGGGTGAACACGATCGCTGTGGAACTCCACCAGTCGTCGTTCGACAGTTCGGATTGCGGATTTGATTTTGCGATCACGCCCGCCGGCGGGGGCACAGGATCATTCGCCTTCAGCGACTTTGCTACCGTGGGTGCGCAATCGACCGGCATGCTGGCGACGACCGGCGGTTTCGATGGCAGTGCCGGATTGCAGGTTCTCGTCGGTGGAAGCAGCGAGGCCCAGCCCGCCATCGGAGGATGGCAGCGCTCCTTTGATCTCTCCTCGGCAGGCACGGTGACGCTGACGCTGCGACACCGTCTCGTCATGGACAACGACTACGAAGGCGATGAGTTCAGTGAGTTGTTCGTCGAGGTGGACGGGACGCGATACGGAACGGGTGGCGAGGATTACCTGAGTCGCTTCGTGGGCGATGGGAATGGGGGTGACAATCCCGACTCGGGGTGGGTCACCGATACGCTCGGGATTCCGCTCTCCGCCGGTTCCCACCAGCTCACCCTCGGAGTGTTCAACAACAAGTCGACGGTGAGCGGCGAGACCACGCAGGGATGGTTCGACGATGTGCTCGTCGAGCTTCCAGGTGGCGTCCTCGCCAACGACACCGGTGATCAGGCTACCCTTGCTTCGGCGTTGGTGTCCGGCACGGCCGATGGCACTCTCGAATTGCGGGGTGACGGAACATTCACCTACACGCCGGACGAGAACTTCAATGGGTCCGATTCGTTCGTCTACCGAGCGACGGATTCCACCGGCACCTCGGGGGATGCCACGGTCGCCATCGTCGTCCAGCCCGTGAACGATCCGCCGGTTGCGGTTGCCGATGCATTTTCCGCAATCGAAGAGACGGATCTCGTTGTCTCAGCCGCGGACGGCGTTCTCGACAATGACACCGACATCGAGGATGACCCTTTGACCGCTGTGGTTGTCGATGCGCCTGCCGGGGGGACGGTCTCCATGAACTTGGACGGGTCCTTCACCTACACCCCGGACACGGATTTCAGCGGAGTCGACACCTTCACTTACGAGGCAGGAGATGGGAATGGGTCATCGCCGCCGGCCACCGTTACAGTCACCGTTGCCAATATCGATGACCCGCCGGTTCCGATGCCGGACAGTTACACGACGTTTGAGAACCAACCTCTCGTGGTCAGTTTTGCCTCATCGGGAGGGGCCGCCACCATGCTTGTGCCAGCGGGTTCGGAATGGCGTTATCTCGACGACGGCAGTGATCAGGGGACGGCATGGATTCCGTCATCCTTCGACGACAGCACGTGGGCGACGGGTGCTGCCCAGCTCGGGTACGGCGACGACGACGAGACCACCGTTGTCGATTCGGGCCCCAATCTCGCGAACAAGTTCACGACCACGTATTTTCGGCACCAATTTCAGGTGACCGATCCTCAGTCGATCGGACAGCTCACCCTCGGACTCGTGCGCGACGACGGAGTCGCCGTCTACCTGAACGGTACCGAAGTGGTTCGCGACAATCTCCCGGAGGGAGCCGCCTACAATACTTTCGCCTTGGCCAGTGTCGGCGGCGCCGATGAGTCGACATTTCACCAGTTCTCGGTGAATCCAATCCATCTCGTCGAGGGGACGAATGTGCTTGCGGTGGAGATTCACCAATTCGAGCCCACAAGTAGCGACATCAGTTTCGATCTGAGGCTCGAAGCTCAGGCGTATGCCGGGCTGCTCGCCAACGATTCGGATCCCGACGGCGACACTCTGTCTGCTCATCCGTTCTCCGATCCCCCGAATGGGAGCGTGACCGTGCAAACCGATGGAACGTTCACCTACACGCCGGATAATGGATTCCGGGGGGACGATACCTTCACCTACACGGCTTCCGACGGTAGCTTCGCCGTCCAGCAGAACGTCACCGTGAGTGTCGTTCGCGCGGGAAACACCTCGCCGACGGCGGTTGCTGACAACTACCAGACGGACGAGGACCTGCCGCTCGTGGTGAACGCTCCAGATGGCATCCTCGCCAACGATAGTGACCAAGAACTCGATTCTCTCGTGCCCAGGGTCACCCTCCAGCCGGCCTCCGGAGCGCTCAATGTGGAAACGAACGGAGCCTTCGTCTACGTGCCGGATCCGGATTTCTTCGGCGACGATTTCTTTGTCTACGTCGCGGACGATGGACTCGCCACCTCTCCGCCGGTGATGGTCTCGATCACCGTGAAATCGATCAATGATCCGCCGACTCCATCGGACGACAGCTACGAGGTTGCGGAGAACGGGATCCTCGAGGTGACTCAAACCCAGCCATCCGGTCTGGGGGGCATGCTGGACCTCGTCGAACAGGGAGCGACCTGGCGGTATCTCGACGACGGAAGCGATCAGGGCACGGTGTGGGCGGAGACCGAATTCGATGATGGCAGTTGGGCCGAGGGATCGGCGGAGCTCGGCTACGGTGACGATGATGAGGTGACGGAGGTTTCCTACGGGCCGGACGAGAACGACAAGCACATCACGACCTACTTTCGTCACACCTTCAACCTGACCAACGTCCATTTGGTCACTGATCTCACCCTTGGGGTCAAGCGCGATGATGGAGTGGCCGTCTACCTGAATGGAGCCGAGGTGTTCCGCGAGAATCTTGATGACAATGCGGGATTCGACACCGTGGCCGCCATCGCGGATGACGACGGCGTCGATTTCCACGAGGCGGGTGTCGATCCGGGGCTTCTCGTTGACGGCGACAACGTCCTCGCGGTGGAGATTCACCAAGGGGGACCGACGAGCAGCGACATCAGCTTCGATCTCTACTTTCTCGCGAAGCTCGACGATCGCGTCGGCGTGCTCGCCAACGACACCGATATCGAGGGAACTCCGCTGGTCGCTTCAGTGCTGACAGTGCCACAAAACGGGAATCTTAGCCTGAATGACGACGGTACCTTCACCTACACGCCGAACGTGAACTATGAGGGTGACGACAGCTTCGTCTACGTCGCTTCGGACGGCGATGATGGCGTCATAGCGACTGCCACCATCACAGTGACGCCGGGGCCGAACGACATTCCCGAAACGCAGCCGGATGTGTATTCGGTGGTGGAGGACAATCCGTTGAGCGTGCCGGCTTTGCTGGGCGTGCTGCGCAACGATTCCGACCCCGAGCAGCAGCCGATCACCACAGTGCTCGCGTCCGATGCGGCGACCGGAAGTGTGAACCTCTCGCCCGACGGTTCTTTCACCTACCAACCCGACGAGAACTTCAACGGAATCGATTCCTTCACCTACTACGCTTTCGACGGCCTGGACAACTCGCGCGCGACCACCGTTCAGATCACGGTCCAGCCGTTCAATGACGCGCCGACAGCGACCGCCGATTCGTACGTCGTGCAGCCCGGTGGATTGATTGCGCCAGACGCGGCGTCCGGCGTGCTCGCGAACGACGGCGATGCGGATGCGGACACGATCAACGCGTTTCTCGTTTCCGACGTCTCGACCGGGTCGCTGAATTTGAATCCCGACGGTTCGTTTCTCTATGTTGCGGGCGCTGGATTCTCCGGGATCGAGACGTTCACCTACAAGGCGAATGATTCGATCGCGGATTCGAACACGGTAACCGTGACGCTTCGAGTGAATGCGCGTCCGAATGCAACCAACGACGTCCGGTTCTTCCCCGAGGACACCACCCTCGTGGTCGACGCTCCAGGTGTCCTCGGCAACGATTCCGATGCGGCGAACGAGCCGCTTCAGAGCCTCCTCGTTTCGCCACCAGACCAAGGGGTGCTCAATCTGAATTCGGATGGGTCGTTCAGCTTCACCCCTCCACGGAATTTCAGTGGCGTGGTGCCGTTCACCTACACAGCAAACGATCCCTTCCAGAGTTCGCTGCCTGCGACTGTGTCCCTGTTTGTCACCCCGGTGAACGATCCCCCAGTGGCCACGGAGGACGGCTATCGGGTCGAGCCCGATGGACCCACGGTGATTGCCTCCGCGCAGGGTGTTCTCGCCAACGACACTGATGTCGAGAACCAGGCGTTGGGGGCCCTGCTGGGGGCGGATGTCGAGTTCGGGACGCTCGAGCTGAGTGCAAATGGTGCGTTCACCTACACACCCGGTCCGGGTTTTGCGGGGAGCGACACTTTCACCTACAAGGCGAGCGACGGTTCCGCCGAGTCAGCGGAAGTGACGGTCACGCTTTCCGTCGTGGATCCCCTGGACGCGATTGTCATCAACGAGATCATGTATCATCCCGGGTCCGAGGATTCCGCGGAGGAGTACATCGAGTTGCAGAATATCGGGAACGTTGCCCTGAATCTCTTCGGATGGCGCATTACCAAGGGAGTGGACTTCACTTTCCCCGACGTGACCGTTCCACCGGACGGCTTTCTCGTGGTCGCTGCCGATACCGCGGCTTTCGAGGCAGCCTATGGCGCATTGCCAAACGTGATCGGGAACTGGACGGGTCGGCTAAGCAATGGCGGCGAGCTCATCCGACTCCGCGATGCGGCGAACAATCTTGGGGATGAAGTGGAGTATTCCGATCAGGGAGATTGGGCGCAGCGTGTCCGTATCCGGCTTCGCGGCGAAGATGGATGGGATTGGGCGTCGGACCACGACGGGAATGGCGCTTCGATGGAGCTGATCAACCCCGCGGTTTCCAACAAGAGTGGTCAAAACTGGGCGCCAAGTATCGACGCACCGACGCCTGGAGCGCCGAATTCGGTGGCTTCCAGCGATACCGCTCCGCTCATTTCAAAAGTGAGGCACGATCCGCCGGTGCCGCGTTCCACCGATCCAGTGACGATCACTGCGAGGCTCAGAGATGGCGAGAATGCCATTCTCGGCTGCACGCTGCGCTACCGCGAATCGACGATGTCGCCCGGTCCGTTCATCCAGGTTCCGATGTTCGACGATGGCGAGCATGGCGACGGCGATGCCGGAGATGGTGAATTCGGTGCGATCGTGCCGCCATTTTCCCACCGGGCGGTGGTCGAATTCTACGTGCTCGGGAATGACGGCACGAATATCCGCACGTGGCCCGCACCGACCGACGTCGGACAGGTGGCAAACGCTCTCTATCAGCACGACGATGAGGCACACGACGGAGCGATGGCCTTCTACCGCCTGATCATGACCGCCGAAGAGGACGAGCAGTTCACCAACATCACCCGCGGCAGCAACGCAGAGATGAACACGACGCTGATCTTGGATGATTGCAGCAATGTCGAGATCCGCTACCTCTGCGGGACGAGGGTGCGGGGTGCTGGAAGTCGTAGCCACACGCCCGCTCCCCGTCGGGTGAATATCCCCGCTGACAACCCGATCAACGGATCCACGCGGATGAATCTCAATCCGAAGTTCACCTATCTGCAGTACATCGGGATGAAGCTGTTCCACGCCTCCGGTTTGCAGGCACCGTTCACGCGGATCATCCAGCTGCGCCGCAATGGCGTCGATGAGACGCGCGACGACGGGTTCGACTACGGGACATTCGTCCACGTCGAGCCGCTGAGCGCGGAGTTCGTCGACGAGAAGTTCCGCGACGACGAAGACGGCAATCTCTACAAGAAGGTGCGTCCGGACAACAATTGGGCGTGGCGCGATGGCGACGTGGGCGATTATCTTGGCGATGGCTGGCTGAAGCGTACGAATTCCTCGGAGAACGACTGGACCGACTTGGACGAGTTTCTACGGGTGATGAATCAGGCGGATGGGGATCCCGACTATATCGATCAGGTCGAGGCTGTCGGAAACGTGGATCAGTGGATGAAGTGGTTCGCCACGATGACTCTGCTCGCCAATGGCGAAACCAATCTGGCCACGGGCACGGACGACGACTACAGCATGTATCGCGGGGTGGACGATCCTCGTTTCGTTTTCGTTCCCCATGATCTCGACACCATCCTCAGCATCGGGGACGGCAGCGCGATCTCAAATCCGCAGCACACGCTCTTCGACATGGTCGGACGGGGTGATTCGCTGACGGCCCTCGAGCCGCTCTTCGCCGAGCCGTCCATCCGGCAGCGCTATCTCACCGCGATGCGCGAGTTGATCCAGACCACCTTCTCCGCCTCGCAGTTCAACGAGCTTCTTCAGAACCATCTCGATGGGTTCGTCCCGCAGGGCGTGATCGACGACATGAGGGACTTCATGGACGCGCGGCGCAGCTATGCGCTCGGAGAGATCGAAAACGACCTCGGTCCGACGCCTCCTCCTGCGAATGCGACGACGACCGGCACGGTGTCCGCAGGGCACGGGCCGCTCTACATCAATGAAGTGCTCGCTCTGAATGCGTCGGCTCATCCGGTCGCAGGAGCTTTTCCGGACGTGCTCGAGTTGTTCAACGCGGGCGCTACCGCGATCCCTCTCGAAGGCATGACGATGAGTGACGATCCGGCCGATCCCGGAAAGTTTGTCTTCCCGAATGGCGCGTCGATCGGAGCCGGTGAATACCTGCTAGTCTACGCGAGTCCCACCTTGGCCGCGCCCGGAATCTATCTCGGCTTTCAACTCGATGGGGACGGCGAGGGCGTCTACCTCTACGAAAGTAATCAGACCTTGGTGGATTCGATCGAGTTCGGAATTCAGGTGCCTGATATGTCGATTGGTCGGACAGGTGTGAACGCCGCGACGTGGACACTCGTGCCGCCGTCACTCGGCGGGGCGAACGCCGCGCAGGCTCTCGGCGATCCGAATGCATTGCGGATCAACGAGTGGATGGCGCAGCCTGAGTTGACGTTCGGAAGCGACTTCATGGAGCTTTACAACCCGGATCCGTTGCCGGTGGCCCTTGGCGACCTCGCTATCACCGACGATGCCGTGAACTTCCCGCGTCGGCATGTGCTTCCGCCGCTGAGTTTCATCGCGGGAGGTGGATTTCTCGTTTTCGAAGCCAAGGGATCGGCGGCAACACCGACTAATCCGACGGAATTGCCATTCAAGATGGATTCGGTTCAGGGATGGTTGAGCATCGCGGGAGCGAACGGCGTCGAGATTGATGAGATCTACTACGAATGCCATCGCTTCGATCTCGCGCAGGGACGACTCCCCGATGGATCGGCCACCTATGCCGATTTCGTTCTCCCCACGCCAGGCGTCTCCAACGAGAGCGATCTCACCACGGAGTCGGAACTGATCCAAAGTGTCCGCATCACCGAACTCATGTACAACCCCGTGGGTGGTCCGGATCTCGAGTACGTCGAACTCACCAACATCGGAGCGAATCCGGTTGGGCTCGGCGATATCCGGTTCAGTGAAGGCATTCAGTTCCAGTTTTCGGACATGACGTTGAACCCGGGGGAGCATGTGTTGGTCGTGAACAACCGGGCCACCTTCGAGACGTTCTACGGAAACGGATTCAACATCGCGGGTGAGTATTCGGGCAGGCTCGACAACGCGGGCGAGCGCGTGCGTCTCGAGATCGTCAGTCTCGGCGCGGGCATTCTCGACTTTGAATACGACGACGGTTGGTATCCCTCGACCGATGGCGGGGGTTACGCACTCGTCATCGTCGATTCGAATGCGCCGAGGCACGACTGGAACCTGAAACAGAACTGGCGTGCGGGAGAAATCGGCGGCACTCCGGGCGAGGACGATCTCATCGTCGAAGCGGGAGCTGGCCAGACAATCATCCTTCCGGCGCAGGCCCAACTCGACGGTGCGTGCTTCAAGGGCAATCTCGGTCAGGTGACGCTTGAATGGACCTTGGAAAGCGGTCCCGCTCCCGTGCAGTTTGGGACGCCCGAGCAGGAGGATACGTCGGTGACGTTTTCTCAGCCCGGAGCCTATGTGCTACTGCTCACCGCGACCGCTTCCGGCAAGACCTCGAGCGACACGGTCGAGGTCATCGTCACCGAGAGCTACGATGACTGGGTGATCCGCCGTTTCGGCGGACCGAACGCTGGCGTGACCGACAAGCTCGACGATCCCGACTTCGACGGTATCGTCAATCTGCTCGAGTATTTCTTCGGCAAGGACCCCAATGTCCCGAGTCTTCCGATCGAGATCGAGGCGTCGATCGAAAACGGTCGACTGACGCTGCGCTACAAGCAGCACTTCGTGTCTCCGGACGATGTCGCGATTCTCCCCGAGGCCAGCAATGACCTCCTAAGCTGGCAGTCCGCCGTTGGCGAGGTTTCGACTGTATTGATCGGCAACGACGGCGCCCTGCTCGAATACCGCATGCAGGATCTGAGTCCGACACAGGTCGAGCGCTTCATGCGGTTGAAGGTCGTGGCGACTGCTCCGTAGGAGCACGAATGGCGCTCGTTTGAGGGTGGTTGAGTAACCGAAGTGGTCATCCTGAAGGAGGCACGACTGAAGGATCTCGTGAGGATCGGTGGCGCCGAGGAACACCTGGCGGGAGGCAGCAAGGATGCTTCGACACGTCGGGGTGAAGCCTGATCCGACCGCGTGTTCTGAGCGGATTTCAATTTCGGAAAACTTTTGAGAATCTGTCGGGTAGCACGGAGTTGCACTCCGTGTCTGTGTGTGCAGCGAATTCCGAACTAAGGAATTCGCATCCCGATCGTCGATAGATGGATGAAACGCATCGGAGCCTTTCTGTTCATGGTGTTCGCCGCCGCGACTGCGGAAGCGCGGCCCAACTTAGTGATCCTCGATGTCGCGAAAGAGAAAAACGCCCCCACTCGCTATGGAATGAGCGTCACCGCAAAACAGAAGGGCGATCAGACGAAGTTCAAGATCACGCTCTCAAAGGAAGCGTCCAGCGTCTTGGAGAAGGCGAGCGTGTTCTTCCACACACCGATCAAGGACAAGCCCGAGATCAAGATCAAGGAGGGTAAAAAGGCGGATCACGTGACGCTCAGATTTTCGGTGCCAAACGAACACCTCAAACACTGCGTCCTCCAGCTCCGGTCCGCACCCATTCCCAACACCGACACGCCGATGATCAACTTCTACGCCTATCGCTTGCGGCTCGACAATGTCGAGCCGTCAATCCGCCAGAGCCGCTGACAAGCGCCAATAAAAGTTAGTGGGTCCAGGGGTGGCGGTTGCAGCGTCACTCCGTGCGGCCTAGCTAGATGGGGCCAGGCCGCACTACCAAGAACGGGCTGCTGCGCCCGTCCGAATTTCGTCCTCTCGAGTGCCTGCCGAATCTACGCGAACAGATCGTGCACGACCTTCGCGCCCTCGACTCCCGTCAGGCGCATGTCGAGGCCCTGATACGGGAAGGTGAGTTGCTCGTGATCGACGCCGATGGCGTGGAGCATGCTGGCGTTGAGGTCGCGGATGTGCATCGGGTTTTCGAGAATGTTGTAGGCGTAGTCGTCGGTGCGACCGTACTCGAAGCCCTTCTTGATGCCGGCGCCGGCCATCCACATGGTGAAACACCGACCGTGGTGGTCGCGACCGTGGTTGTTCTTGGTCAGCTTGCCCTGCGAGTAGATCGTGCGGCCGAATTCGCCGCCCCAGACGACGAGCGTTTCGTCGAGCATCCCGCGTTGTTCCAGATCCTTGACGAGGGCGGCAGCCGGACGGTCGATGTCCTCGCACTGTTGGCGGATCTTTGAAGGCAGGCTGCCGTGCTGGTCCCAGCCGCGGTGGAAGAGCTGGATGAAGCGCACACCGCGTTCGGCGAGTCGCCGGGCGCGAATGCAGTTCGCGCCGAAGGTGCCGGGTTTCTTTGCATTTTCGCCGTAGAGCTTCCAGGTCGACTCCGGTTCGTCCTTGAAATCGAGGATCTCGGGAGCGGCCATCTGCATGCGATAGGCCATCTCGTATTGGGAAATGCGCGCCTGGGTTTCCGGATCGCCGAACTTGTCGTAGTGGCGACCATTCAGCTTTGCGAGCCCATCGAGCATCTTGCGTCGATCCTCCCGGCTGATGCCGTCGGGATTGGAGAGATACAAGACGGGATCGCCGGAAGAACGGAGCTTCACGCCCTGGTGTTCGGCCGGAAGGAATCCGCTGCCCCACAGACGCGAGTAGAGCGCCTGGAGCTGGCCACGCCCGCGGGAAATCATCACGACGTATGCGGGCATGTTGTCGTTTGCGCTGCCGAGCCCGTAGCTCAGCCACGCGCCGAGACTGGGCCGCCCGGGTTGTTGCGTGCCCGTGTTGATGAAAGTGATCGCGGGATCGTGGTTCACCGCCTCGGTGTGCATCGATTTGATGATGCTGATGTCGTCGACGATTTTTGCGGTGTGCGGAAGGAGTTCGCTGACCCAGGTCTGGTGCTCGCCGTGCTTCTTGAACTCGAACATCGGCGCGACGCAAGGGAACGACTTCTGGCCGCTCGACATGCCGGTGAGGCGCTGGCCTTGACGGATCGAATCGGGAAGCTCCGAGCCGTGGAGCTCACGCATCTTCGGATGGTAGTCGAAGGTGTCGATGTGCGACGGGCCGCCGGCCATGAAGAGGTAGATGATGCGCTTCGCCTTCGGCGGCATCACCTGCGAGGGATGGGATTTCACCTCGGCATTCGCGCTTCCGATGAGCGCCGGATTGACCAGCGTGTTGAGCGCAATGCCTCCGAAGCCAAGTCCGGACTTGAGAAGGAACTGGCGGCGGCTGTTGATCTGAAGCTGTTCTACGATCGGGTCCATGGTTACTTTAATGTAGCGGAATTCGCGAGAGCCGTAGCGGAGCGGAGACCGGCGCAGCCCATTCCGATGAATGGGTGGGGACGCAGAGTCGGAATTCTCACGAATTCCGCTACGGATGGAGTCGGCTTGTTCATCCTCTGGTGAGCAGTTCGTCGAGGTTGAGAATCATGTTGGCGATCACCGTCCATGCGGCGTGATCGACGGGATCGAGCATGCCGTCGCGTTCGGATTCGCCGATGCCGAGGTATTTGTCGGCGGATTCGGGGGTCGCCTTGAACGATGCGTGTTGGGCATCGAAGACTTCGCGACAGATAGCGAACTCGCCCATCTCCGGCTTCCGGGAGAGACAGAGTTGGTAGGCGAAACGCACGCGATCCTCGAATGCCTTGCCGCCTTCCTTCATCACGCGCGCGGCGAGTTTCCGCGACGCTTCAACGAAGTGCATGTCGTTTAGGGTGACGAGCGCTTGGAGCGGGGTGTTCGTGCGGGCGCGCTCGACGACGCACTTCTCGCGTGTCGGCGCGTCGAAGATCATCATGTTTGGCGCGGGGGCCGAACGCTTCCAGTAGGTGTACATGCTCCGGCGGTAGAGTTTGTCGCCCTTGTCCTGCTTGTAGCGCAGACCGCCGTTGAGGGAGACTTCGTTCCAGATCCCGGGCGGCTGGTAGGGCTTCACGCTGGGACCGCCGATCTTCTTATTGAGCAGCCCGCTCAAGACGAGCGCGTTGTCGCGGATGAATTCGCCTTGGAGCCGGAAGCGCGGCCCGCGGGCGAGGAGGATGTTCTCGCGATCCTTCGCACGCAAAGTGTCGTTGATACGCGAATTCTGACGGTAGGTTGCGGAGGTCACCATCAGGCGGATCATTCGCTTGATGTCCCAGCCGCTTTCGCGGAATTCGACCGCGAGCCAGTCGAGCAGTTCTGGATGGCTCGGCGGCTGTCCTTGGTTTCCGAAATCCATGACCGAAGCAACGATCCCGCGTCCAAAGAGCATCGCCCAGTAGCGGTTCACCGCGACGCGGGCGGTCAGCGGATGGCTGGGATCGGTCAGCCACTGGGCGAGGCCGAGGCGGTTCGGGGGCGCGCCTTCGGGGAGCGGCGGCAGGCTCGCCGGAACGCCGGGTTGGACCACTTCCTCCTTGATCGGCGAGTCATAGGCTCCGCGATCGAGTATGTAGGTCATGCGCGCCTTGTCGTTGTCCTGCATGATCATCGACGTCGCCTTCGGATAGCCCTTGAGGAATGCCTGTTCCTTCTTGTCGATCTCCGCGCGGGCTGCGGTCAGCTTCTTGTAGGTTTCGTCCTCGCGGGAGAGGTAGAGATCGGTCAGCGCCTTCTTCTGTTCGGGCGTGCGCTCGGCTGCGGGAACCGTGACCAGATCAATGAGTGGATCGCGGCCCTGCATGACGGAAGAGATCTCCGAGGGATCGAGCTTGCGGTTGTAAATGCGCAGATCATCGATGCGGAATTGCGCTTTCGCATCGTCGGTGCGTCCGCCGATGCGGAGCGGCACATCGGCGAGAATCGATCCTTCGAGTCCATCCTGCTCGACGTTGTGGTCGGTGCGCTCGCCGTTGATGTAGATCGTGACTCCGGTCTGCTTGCCGGTGCCGTCGTAAGTCATCACGACGTGCTGCCATTTCAGAGGAGGCAGTTTTTTCTTCGAGACCACCTTGATGGCGTTTTCGGGCCACTTTTCGACAATGTGGGTGCCAACGGAGCCACCCTGGAGCCAGAGATCCCAGCCACGGTAGCTCTGACTCGACTTCATCCGCGAGACGATCGCTCCGTTCGGGTTCTTTGGAATATTGATCCACGCCGCCACGCTGAACGCCTGCGTGTGCGCATCGAATCCGCCAACGCCCGGGAAATCGATCGTCGTCTTCCCGTTCAACTCGATCGCCGTGTCGCCATCGCGCTTCTTGCGGATGTGTTTGCCCTTGAGCTTTCCTTCGGTCGCCGTCAGCACGTCGCGGAACGGAGTGCCGGGATCCTCGTCGAGCGGGAAGTGATGCACGAGTCCGGCGGCGGCTGGTGACGGCGCGGTATCGTCCTTGAATTCGGTGGCCTTCTTGTCGGCCCACTTGGCAACGAGGTCCACGACTTCGCTGCGGCGGGTCTCGACCTTCGCGTTGGCTTCCTCGCGTTGTTTTTTGAACTCGGCGATTCCCTTGTCGCGTTCCTTGTTCGGCACATTCACCGTTGGTGCCTGGTTCCCGTTGCGCGTCTGCATGCCGGGATCCTTGGTATTATTGAAGTAGGCGAAGAACTGGTAGTATTCCTTCTGCGAAATCGGATCGTACTTGTGATCATGGCATTGTCCGCACTCCATGGACAGGCCGAGAAAGACGTTCGCGGTGGTCTGGACGCGGTCGACGACGTATTCCACGCGGAGCTCTTCGGGAAACGCACCACCTTCGTCGGAGGTGGCGTGGTTGCGGTTGAACCCGGTGGCAACCCTTTGGTAATCGGTGGCGTTCGGAAGGAGATCGCCGGCGAGCTGCTCGATGGTGAATTCGTTGAACGGCTTGTTCGAGTTGTAGGCGTCGATGACCCAGTCACGCCACCCCCACATGTCGCGATGACCGTCGGCGTGCATCACCGAACTGTCGCCGTAGCGCGCGGCGTCCATCCACGCGAGCGCCATGCGTTCGCCGAAATGCGGCGACGCGAGCAGGCGGTCGACGACTTTCTCGTAAGCGTCCGGTGAATTGTCGAGGAGGAACGCCTTCACTTCGGCTGGCGTGGGCGGAAGTCCAGTGAGGTCGAAAGTCACGCGGCGGATCAACTGCTCGCGTTCCGCGTCCGGCGAAGGCTTGAGATTCTCCGCTTCCAGACGCGCGGCAACGAACTGGTCGATGGCGTTCCGCGCCCAATTGGCGTACTTCGATTCAGGTTGCGCGGCTTTCTTCGGGGCAATGAAAGCCCAGTGATCCTGATACTCGGCACCCTCGTCGATCCAGCGGGCAAGTGTTTCCTTTTGCTTCTTCGTCAGCTTCTTGTGCGACTCCGGCGGTGGCATGATCTCATCCGGGTCGGTCGCGTGGATGCGCGCCACGACTTCGCTCTTTGCCGAATCGCCGGGAACGATCGCTTCCTTGACCGCCTCTTCGCGCATATCGAGACGCAGCTTCGCTTTGCGTCCCTTTTCGTCCGGGCCGTGACAGGCGAAACAGTTCGCCGAGAGGATCGGCCGGACGTCCCTATTGAAGTCGAGTTTTCCGTCTGCCGCTTTGGCAAAGGAGGCGCTAAGAAGCACGAGTGCGATGCTGGGATAATGGGTCTTCGCAACCATGGGACCGGAAGTTTACACAACATACGTTGGTTGGAAAGGTGTGGCTACTCGCCAGATCGAGTCACGGTTGACGCTCAACAGGTTGCCCGTATCACCGGAGCCGCTCGCGGAGGCTGCGCAATTCGCTCTCGGTGGCATCGAGTCGGTCGAGAAGGCGGACGATATAGCAGATCGTGCGAAGATTGACGCGCTCGGCGCGGCGGAGATGTTCGATGTGCCGGAGCCGAAGTGCCTCCGATTCGTCGAACACCGGCTCGCCGGCGGCATCGTGACGAAGTGGGTTCACCAGTTGCGCACGGACGAACTCGAGAATCATCTCGGCGTGCATGCCGCTGAACTCGGCAGCACGCGCAAGATCGAAGTGGGAGGCGCCCTCTCCCTGGACGGTTACGATGGCGTAGCGGTTGGTTCTCATGGTGTCCGCGGATTGAATTGCGACTTCGCCGCCAGTCGTTTCCAAAGTTCCTTCTCTTCCTCTTCAGTCACCTCCGGCGTTACGATGGTGGCGACGGCATAGAGATCTCCGAAAGTGTTCGTGCCTTCCCGTGGGAGGCCTTTGGCCCGGATGCGGAATTCAGTTCCTGATTCCGTGTTCTCGGGAATCCGGATCTTCACCGGACCATGGAGGGTGCGGACTTCTACGGTGGTGCCGAGAACTGCCTCCCATGGTGCAAGTCGGACATCGTAGTAGAGATCGGAGCCGACGACGCGGAATTCGGGATGCCGTTCCAGACGGACGCGAAGATACAAGTCGCCGGATTCCGCGCCATTCGATCCGGGTTCGCCGAGGCCCGCGCAGCGGATGAGTTGGCCCTCGGAGATGCCTTTGGGAATGCGGATGCGAACGGTTCGCGATTCGCTCGACCCCGGGCGCTGAAGGGTGAGAGCGCGCTCGGAACCGGCCATCGTTTCCTCGAGCGTGACCAGGATGTCGGCCTCCACGTCGCTGCCGCGCATCGAGCGAGCCGTCGCTCGGCCAAAACCCGACATGTCAGCGAAGCCTCCGCCGCGTCTGCTGCCAAACAGATTCTCGAAGAAGTCACTGAAGCCAGTGCCTTCGAAGTGGAATTCCTGGTATCCGCCCGCGCCCGGATCGAAGCCGGCGAACCCGCCGCCGGGAGGCGGAGTGAAGTCACCCATGTGCTGCCAGTTCTCGCCGAGCGCGTCGTATTTCTTCCGCTTCTCCGGATCGCTCAGGACTTCCCACGCTTTGTTGATCTCCTTGAACTTCTCTTCACCTTCCTCCTTGTCCTCCGCGACGTCAGGATGGTACTTGCGCGCGAGCTTGCGGAACGCCTTGCGAATATCGTCCTCGCTCGCGTCGCGGGGAACGCCGAGTACTTCGTAATAGTCTCTGAACTTGACTGCCATGAATCAGTCCCGCTGACCAGCGATTAGCGGAAGGAGGTAGTAGAGCATGTAGGCGAGCGAAGTGACGAACGCAGCCACGTAGGTCCACGCGGCGGTGTTCAAAACACGGTCGACCCCTTCACGTTCGGTTGCGGTGATCATGCCAGTCGTCGTCAATGCCGCCTTGGCGCGTTTTGTCGCGTCGAACTCGACCGGCAGCGTGATCAGATTGAAGGCCATGATGACGCCCCAGCCGATCGCCATGATGCCGAGTCCAACGTGGGTTGCGAACAGTCCAGTGATGATGCCGATGATCGGCAGGAACATCACAATCGAACTTGCGAAGTTGGTGATCCCGACCGCCGCCATGCGCAGGTGCAACGGGAAGTAGGCGCGAGCGTGCTGGATCGCGTGCCCCGCCTCGTGTGCGGCGATTCCGACCGCCGCCACCGAGCGTCCGTAATAGTTCTCCTTCGAAAGGACGAGTCGGCGATGGACGGGATCATAGTGATCACCGAGAAAGCCATCCTGCGGGACGATGCGCACGCCACGCACGCCAGCGCGGCGCATGATGCCGTCGGCCGCCTCTGCTCCACTGATGCCGCGGGCGTTGGGCACCTTGCTGAAGCGATGGAAGTTGGATTTTACGGCCCATTGGGCGAGCAATGAGATGCCCATCGTGCCCAGAAAAACAAGTAGGAACAGGGTCATGATTGTGGGGGTGTGTTGGTTTTCCAGTTCTCTTATGCTTGGAGCGTGCCAAGGCAGTCCACTATCGTTAATGGACTTACGATCAACGTATTATGTAGAAAGTGATGCGTTAGCTGGTGCGACAGGTTGTCCGGTTCGGAAGATTTGCCGAGTCGTTCGGGCGACAGAATGACTCGCTGGTCGTTCCCCTCGGAATTGGCTTCGCCTATCTAGCGGTTCTCACGAATTCCGCTACGGTGAGCGCGTGCAAAAGCTCTCGATAGCTCCGTTTGAGGACTGGTTTACGGCTCGCGGGTGGAAGGCGTTTCCCTTCCAACGCGAGACGTGGAGGGCCTATCTCGCTGGGAAGAGCGGATTGGTCCATGCGCCGACAGGGATCGGCAAGACCCTCGCCGTCTGGGGGGGACCCGTCATTGAGGGCCTGGGCGGGGACATCGAAGTGGTTCGTGGGACGGCACCCTTCACCTTGCTTTGGATCGCGCCGCTGCGGGCGCTCGCGGCAGACACCCTGTTGTCTTTGAAGGAGCCAATCGAAGATCTAGGGCTTCCATGGACGGTGGAGATCCGCACGGGGGACACCTCGCAGACGCAGCGAGCGAAACAGAAGGCGCGGCTTCCCACCGTGCTCATCACGACACCCGAAAGCCTGTCGCTGTTTCTCACCTACGAAGAAACGCGAGAGAAGATGAAGACGTTGCGCGGTGTGGTCGTCGACGAGTGGCACGAGTTGCTCGGCAGCAAACGCGGAGTGCAGACCGAACTCTGCCTTGCCCGATTGCGGACGTGGCTTCCGAAGCTGCGCGTCTGGGGATTGTCGGCGACGATCGGCAATCTTGACGATGCGAAAAGTGTTTTGTTAGGAGACGACGCAAAGGAAGGTGTGATTGTCGAGGGAAAGAAGGCGAAGAAGGTCGAGATCGAGACGCTGATCCCGAAGGAGATGGAACGCTTCCCGTGGTCGGGGCATCTCGGGATCAGCATGATCGATCAGGTGGTCGATCAGATCGAAAAGGCGCGGACGACACTGCTCTTCACCAATACCCGGTCCCAGACGGAGATCTGGTATCAGGCGCTCTCGGACGCGCGACCGGAATGGAGCGAGGGGTTGGCGATGCACCACGGTTCCTTGGAGAAGAAGATCCGCAACGAGGTCGAGGAGCGCTTGAGCGCCGGTTCGGTGAAGTGCGTGGTCTGCACTTCCAGTCTCGATCTCGGGGTCGATTTCTCTCCGGTCGAGCAGGTCATGCAGGTGGGGAGCCCCAAGGGGATCGCGCGTCTCATGCAGCGTGCGGGTCGCAGCGGTCACCAGCCCGGCGCGACGAGCCGTGTTGTCGGCGTGCCGACGAACGCGTTCGAACTCGTCGAGTTCGCGGCGGCGCGTGAAGCGATCAAGGCGCGGCGGATCGAGGCCCGAGTTCCGTTGGAGCTGGCTCTCGATGTCCTCGTGCAGCATCTGGTCACGGTGGCGATCGGTGGAGGCTTCCGCGAGGACGCGATGCGCGACGAGGTGCGGAAGGCGTGGGCGTTCCGGAAGATGACCGATCTCGAATGGGAGTGGGCGTTGCAATTCGTGACGCGTGGTGGACCGGCGCTCTCCGCCTACGAGGATTTCCGCAAAGTCGAGCAGGACGCCGATGGGGTCTTTCGGGTGCTTGTTCCGCGCATCGCGCAGATGCACCGAGTGAACATCGGCACCATCACCAGCGACACCGCTGTCAGTGTACGGCTCGCGAAGGGGAAGCGGCTGGGTACGGTTGAAGAATGGTTCATCTCGCGGATGAAGGCAGGCGATCAGTTCGTTTTCGCGGGTCGCCGTCTCGAACTCGTCCGCTTCAGGGATCTGGTGGCGACGGTGAAGCCCGCGACGCGCAAGAAAGGGAAGCGGATTCCGCAATGGCACGGCGGGAAATCCCCGCTTTCCACCCAACTCGGCGAAGCGGTCGCCTCAAAGATGCGCGAATCCGGTGCCCGCGAACCCGAAATGCGCGCGGCGGCGGACATGCTCGATCTGCAGCGCGCGTGGTCGCGGATCCCGACCACTGGAGAACTACTTGTCGAGTCCACGCGGACGAGGGAAGGGTTCCATGTCTTCGCGTATCCGTTTGCGGGCCGGCTCGTCCACGAAGGTCTTGCCGCTTTGTGCGCATTCCGGATCACGAAGATGCGCGAGCGCACCATCGTCTTTTCCTTCAACGATTACGGATTCGAGCTGAGTGCGGGCGATGATCTGGGAATGGACGAGGAACAATGGCGCGAAGCGTTCCGGACCGACACGCTTCTTCCGGATCTGCTCGAGTGCATGAACGTGGTCGAACTCGGTCGAAGGCAGTTTCGCGAAATCGCGCGCGTGGCGGGACTTGTCCTCGGTGGGTTTCCCGGTCAGAGGAAAACGATGCGGTCGTTGCAGGCGTCGACGAGTCTGCTCTACGACGTGTTCGCGAAGTATGATCGGGACAACTTGCTACTCGCCCAGAGCCAACGTGAGATTCTCGATCGTCAGCTGGAGATCACGCGTCTGCAGGCGACACTCGATCGGATCGCCGCGCAGCGGATCGTGCAGATACACACCGCGCGATTGAGCCCGCTCGCGTTTCCGCTCTGGGCGGAACAATTGCGATCGTCGCAAGTGAGCTCGGAGAGCTATGCGACCCGGCTTGCGCGAATGCTCAGTGATCTGGAAGGCGATGCGGCGAGAAAAGACGCCGTTGAGTTCCAGCCCGAGCGTCTCAACTAACCCTCTTCCGCCGGCAGATGAATCCACCCGCCGCCAGCAACAGGAACACCGTCGTCGAAGGTTCCGGCGTCGAGGTTGATCGCCCGGCGGCATGGGCAAGCGAGTTGGCGAGGATGCGTCCGCCGTCGGTTGTCGAGTCCCAGCTGTTCGCCTCAGCGAGCGATGAGGGTGGGAAGAAGTTCACGCCGATGACGGGCGCATTGAAGATGGCGCTTTCCACGATGAGCGGGTCGCCATTGCTCCACTCCGCGACGACGGTTGTCCCGGGAGCGGCAGATCCGCTCCCACGGAAACTTTGGTTGCCGCCATCGAACGTGACCACGCCGGCAAGAAGGGCGTGTCCGGGATCGGGAGTGTTTCCGAGGGTGAGGTTCGCGGGACCGTTGGACGCAGCGCCGGGCGTGATCGGATGATAACCGCCCGATGCGAAGGTGCCGCCGATTTCCCCCGTCGCGTTTCCAAACGTGGCGACGACCACTCCGCCCCCGGCGTCGACGTATTGCGCGAGGACGTTTCCAATGCCGTCGGGATCATTGAAGGAGTCGTTGGACCAGACGAGAACCGATTCGTACGCTTGCAGTTGGGCGAGGGTGGGGACGGTGGACTCACCGTCGAACGAATCCACTGGATCCGGAAGGACACCCGTCCCGTTGATCGTGGAAATGACATTGGGGACGTTGAGCCCATTTGTCGAATCCGCATACAGGAGCAGGGAGGCCCCGTGAAGGGACGCGGGCAAGCCTGCCAAAAGTGCGAGAAGCCAGACGCCTTTCATGATTTCTGATTTCATCAAAATAACAATAAATTATAATAAATTTAATAATAAGGTCAAATTTATTAAATTTTTGGTCGACGCGATTAGAACGGTTCGCCGGTTCACGAGGAACCGAAGTGGTCATCCTGAAGGAGTTTCGACTGAAGGATCTCGTGAGCATCGGTGGCGCTCGAGAACACTTGGCGGGAGCAGGAAGGATGCTCCGACACGTCCGTTGGGGGATCTGAGCCGACTGGTGCCAACCCGACCCTTCGCTCCTCCGTCACTCAGGATGACCGCGTATTCTGAGCGGATTCCAATTTCGGAAAACCTCGGAGAATCAGTCTTGTGTCCTGTTGACACTCCACGGCTAGGCCGCTGGAGGTGAAGAAAGCGAGGAGCACACGCAAAAAAATGCGCGGCTCGCTCGCTCCGGGAGCTTATGGGGAAGTACGGGGCTAGACTAGGCTGGCCTAGGGAATCCGTTTACGAAGGACGATGGCCGCTCCGATGACGAAGAGCAGAAGCGTTCCGGTGTCCGGCTCGGGAACGGGCTGACCGCCTCCATGGGCAAGGGCGTTTGCGAGGATGATCCCGCCGTCTGTAGTGGGCAGCCAGCTCCCCGATTCGGAGGTCGAAGAGGGGGGGAGGAAGTTCAATCCGATCACACTCCCCGCGAATGAAGTCACCTCGACGATGAGTGGATCGCCATTGCTCCACTCCGCGACCACCGTCGAACCGGCCGCTGCCGAGCCAGACGAGCGGAAACTGGAACTGCCGCCATCGAAGCTGACAACGCCAGTCAGAATGGGATGATTCGGATCGGGGGTGTTTCCTAGGGTGAGATTTGCGGGACCGAATGAGGGCGGGGCCTGCGCGATGGGGTGGTAGGCGCCGTCCTCGAAACGACCGCCCAGTTCACCTCCGACATTGGCGAAGGTGGCAATGACCACGCCTCCTCCCGAATCCACGTAGTCGGCGAGAGCGTCGCCGACTCCGTCGGGATCGAGGAATGAATCGTTTGCCCAGACGAGGACTGAGTCGTAGGCCTGCAATTGAGCCAGAGTCGGATTCGCCGCTTCACCATCGAAGGTGGCTACGGCGGCTGAGAGAATCCCGGTCCCATCGATGGTGGCAACGACGTTGCCTACATTGGTGGGATTGGTTGAATCGGCATAAATCAGAAGACTTGCGGAAAATACAGAAGGAATGGTGGACGCCGCCACCGTGAAAAAACCCAACAACTGGAGCGTTAGCGGTGCCTTCATTGGTCCTAATTTTTATAGACTTATGACTCACTAGAGAGAGCGAATTAATTGGGTCAACTTAAAAATCCATATCTGTTTACTATGCCCAAATATGTCATAGTGCTAGGGGCCGAATTACGTGGATTGAGGACTTGACGAAGCGTCTCCAAGGATTTTTGAAAAAGGTCCGATCCGATGACCACCGATCCCGTTGAAATCGAATGCCGAGGCGAGACCTTGCGCCTATTCGCCGAGCACGCTGCCTACTGGGTCGGGGAGCGGTTGCTTCTCGTCGCTGACCTGCATGTGGGAAAGACCGCGACCTTCCGGGCGGCGGGAATGCCGGTGCCTGAGGGAGGGCTCGTGGACGATCTCGCGAGGCTGGACCGGCTCATCGCTGCGGCGGGCGCTGAGAAACTCGTGATTCTCGGTGACCTGTTCCACGCCGGTGCAGGAATGACGCCTTCCGTGCGCAGGACCTTTTCGGAGGCGTTGGATCGCTGGCGACCCGTCGAAGTGACCCTCGTTCCCGGCAACCACGACCGATCCGTGGGAATGAGCGACTTTCCTAGGATCCGCATCGTCGAGGAATCGGTGAATCACGGGCCGTTCGTCTTCACCCATGACGCCTCTCCGGTCCGCGGTGGGGGGTACGCCATCGGAGGACATGTGCATCCGGCCGTGCGGATCCGCGAAGGCAACGCCTCCTTCCGCGTCCCTTGTTTCTGGTTCGGCGTCGACTACGCGGTTCTGCCGGCCTTCGGAAACTTCACCGGAACTCACCTGATCTCACCCGATGAGGATGATCGGGTCTTCGCAACCGTCGATGGGCGGATTTCGGAGCTGCCGTCTTCGTTTTTTCGATAAGTCTTTCATTATCAATGGAAAACCGGAAACGCCATGGGTATTGGCAGATACCTAATTCTGTCGAATTTTTCACTTGTTGTGAATTTTTGCTGGAATTAATCGCTAAATGTATGGAAATTATAGTCATGGAAAGACGGGAAATCGTTCAAGCTGTGGCAGCCATGCTGCGTGAGATGCGCGGCGAAAGCGCCCAACGCGTGAAGGAATCGATGACGAGAACCGCGTGCCACGTCACGGGGTGCGCGTCGGGCGTTTTTCTGGATTACGACCCGCCGAATGCTTCATTGCGGGTCGCGTTCGCTCATGGGATTGATGGCGTGGGACGCGAGATGCGTTCCGGGGGGGTCACCGCCGCAGGGCGTGCTGCCGAGGATGCGGCAGTCTTTGCCACGGACGGAAAGCTCACCGAGATCCATCCGGCTGCGGTGGCCGAACTCGCGGGCCCCGTGGTGGTGGACGGCGAAGTCTGGGGTGTCGTCCAGCTATTCACTACCGGGCCGATGGAACTCACGGACTTGCGCGACGATCTTTCCATGTTCTGCGAACTGGTAACCGAGGCTGTGAAGAGTCTGGAATGTTGTGGTCCGGAAGCGGACGAGGAAGACGAGGTCTTCCAGTCGTTGGGCAAGCGCATTCTCATCGTCGACGACGAGCACTACATTCGCGAGATTCTCTCGACCTACTTCCGAGCTTGCGATTGCGAGGTGGCAATTGGAACAGACGGCAGCGAGGGTCTCGAGTTGGCAATGGGAGGGGAGTACGATCTCGTGGTCAGTGATATCCGCATGCCTCGCATGACGGGCTTGGAATTCTACGATCGGCTCCTTGAAGCGAAGCCGCAGTTCAACGGCCATTTCGTGTTTATGTCAGGTGATCTGATGTCCCGCGATTGTCGGCAGAAAGTCATGAAGACGGCCAGACCGTTTCTGGAGAAGCCGTTCCTCCCGCAGGAGTTGCTGCGACTGGTACCCCTTGCCAGCTAGCACGGTCCGACCCGAAAGGGTTGGACTTCGAAGGCGATTGGAAAGAAACTGCCGAGACCCACACATGGAACTCAGCAAAGAAGAACTGCCGCACGTCATCGTCGGTGCCTGCATGGAGGTCCACAAGCACCTCGGACCGGGTCTGCACGCGGAGGCCTACAAGGAATGCCTCGCCTTCGAATTCCGGATGCGGGAGATCATCTACCAGCAGGACGTCCCGCTTGAGTTCTCCTACAAGAAACACCGCATCTCCAATGCCGCCACGCTCGACTTCGTCGTCGAGGATCTCATGCTCATGAAGATCATGGCGGTCGAGCAATTGGAACCCACGCACAAGCAGATCCTCAACAGCTACCTCCGGCTCACGCAGCTCGAGAGCGGGTTCCTCATCAACTTCAACGTTGAGAAACTGCGCGACGGCATCAAACGCCTCATCGTCTCCCGCGAGGAGCCGGCCGTGCCCTACAAATAAGCCCCCACAAGGCTGCGCTCCCCGATAGTTTTTAAATATCTTGACTATTAAGATTTCCGTAATAATACTGTGTCGAATAACGCGATACAGTCATGATTACCAGAAAATCGGTCACTCTTCTCCTAGCCATTGCATCCGTCTCTGGCTTCGCCTCCTGCAAAAGTAGTTCCAGCAAAGGCTACAAAGACGACTTCGCCAAAAACGGCGCCGGATATGGAGGCCACGGGGCAGGAGCCGACGGGAACATCGCCCTTCCAAGTCGCGACAGTGGCTACTCGTGGAATTCGGGCGTCACAAAGGGACAGTTCAGCCCGGTGTATTTCGCGTTCGATAGTTTCGAGGTGAGCGGCGGCGAGATGAGCAAGGTCCGCGATGTGGCCAACTATTCGCGCCGCAATGGAGCAAAGGTTCTCGTCGCCGGGTTCACTGATGCCGTGGGCACGGAGGAATACAACCGGGGACTCGGGGATCGGCGGGCGCTCGCGGTCCGGTCGGCACTCGTCCAGCAAGGGGTGAAATCGGGCAACATCCAGACCGTCAGCTTCGGCGAGGAAATGCTCGCCGACCCGACCAACCCGAGCGGCGGACGGAACCGCCGGGTCGAGTTCGGGATCGTGAAGTAGCTTTCGGCGAACGAATCGATTTGCAAGCGCGCCACCCTGAGGAGGGTGGCGCGTTTTTGCGTCTCGCAAGGGTAGGGCGGCCTCGATGAG
>CAJIAN010000659.1_pt1 | contig 27413 bp, 28 predicted proteins | sample 9199061 | NCBI WGS metagenome assembly CAJIAN01 (sample SAMEA7708264, study PRJEB35096) | sediment metagenome | biome: marine neritic benthic zone biome [ENVO:01000025]; feature: sediment [ENVO:00002007]; material: shallow marine sediment [ENVO:03000034] sea grass bed [ENVO_01000059] ...
ATGTCGCGACGTTATGCCATCGAAGACGAAAAAGCGTCCCGCCGCGTTGGAGTTTGACGGAGCATGGGACTACGCCCCCGCGCCCGAGAGCGCTCCGGTGAGGTTGAAACCGCGCTACGAGCATTTCATTGGCGGAAAAATGAAGGCGCCGGCGGAAGGGGATTACTTCCGGTCGATCAATCCTTCGAACGAGAAGAAGATCGCCGAGATCGCGCAAGGATCGAAGCGCGATGTGAATGCCGCCGTGCGAGCGGCGCGCAGGGCATTCGAGGGGGTGTGGGGGGAAATGCCGGGTTCGGAGCGCGGCAAATACATCTATCGGATCGCCCGGATGATGCAGGAGCGGGCGAGGGAGCTTGCGATACTCGAGACGATGGACGGCGGTAAGCCGATCAAGGAAAGCCGGGACGTCGATCTGCCGCTCGCGGCGGCGCATTTCTTCTATTACGCGGGTTGGGCCGACAAGCTCGACTACGCGTTTCCGGGAAAGACGGCGGCTCCGCTCGGCGTGGCTGGGCAGATCATTCCATGGAACTTCCCACTGCTCATGGCGGCATGGAAGCTCGCGCCCGCGCTCGCCTGTGGAAACACCGTCGTTCTCAAGCCCGCCGAGACAACGTCGATCACGGCAATGCATCTCGCGGAGATCATCCGGGAGGCCGATCTTCCTTCGGGAGTGGTCAACATCGTGACCGGTGCGGGCGAAACCGGTGCGGAGGTGGTGAATCATCCTGACATTGATAAAATCGCCTTCACCGGATCGACCGAAGTCGGGAAGATCATCGCCAAGGCGGTCGCCGGGACTGAAAAGAAGCTGACGCTCGAACTCGGCGGCAAGGCGGCGAACATCATCATGGCCGACGCGCCGATTGATCAGGCGGTCGAGGGGATCATCAACGGCATCTATTTCAATCAGGGGCACGTCTGCTGCGCCGGTTCGCGGCTGCTCGTCGAGGAATCCGTCTATGACAAGGTGATCCACAAGCTGACCGATCGGATCAAGACGCTTCGTGTCGGCGACCCTCTCGACAAGAACACCGACGTGGGCGCGATCAATTCGCGGGAGCAACTGCTCCGCATCCGGGAACTGGTGAAGTCCGGGGTCTCCGAAGGAGCCGAGCTCACGCAGTCGAGCTGTCCGCTGCCACGGAAGGGATTCTGGTTCGCCCCCAGCTTCTTCACCGGAGTCACGGCGTCGCACCGGGTCGCGCGCGAGGAGATTTTCGGACCGGTGCTCAGCGTGATGACCTTTCGCACTCCCGAGGAGGCGATCGAACGCGCGAACAATACCTTCTACGGACTGAGCGCCGGCATCTGGACCGACAAGGGAAGCAAGATTTTCAAGATGGCGAATGCGCTTAAGGCGGGGGTGGTCTGGGCGAACACCTACAACAAGTTCGACCCCACCAGCCCGTTCGGCGGCTACAAGGAGAGCGGCTTTGGCCGGGAAGGGGGAGTCCACGGTCTGCTTCCGTACGTGAAGCTCTCGTAGCCCACCCACTGCGACATGTTCTCGGCGAGGAAACCGCGGCAGACGGTCGATCCGGAAAAGGAACTACGGTTCACCCGCGCACGGCAGGCGGTTCCCTTCTGGGCTCTGGCGACGATCCTCGTCTGCGCGTCGGCATGGCTGTTCCTTGCCGCTTCCGACTATTTGAACCCGCTTGAGAACGCCGAAAAGGTGATGAACTCACCGTGGTGGGGACTGCTCCCTGTCTTTCCCGCGCTTTACTGTGTCTGGGTGGCAATGCACCTGACCCGGCACGCATTCATCATTCTCACCCCGCTCGGGATTGAGTTATTCCCGTTCTGGTTTCCAAAGAAGAACCTTCAAGTGATCTACTGGGCCGAGGTGACCCATGCGGAGATCGACGAGGATTGCCGGCAACTGGCCATTCATTGTGGAGAGGAGGATGGCAGCTCCAAGATCTTCGTCAGTCTCGATCCTATCCGGAAAGATCGGCGACCGCTGTTGAAGCGGGCCATCGAGGGGAGAATGTGCACCCCCGCGGAACCGGCGGGGACTGACGATCAAGGCTGAGGCTGTACCGCAAGCTGGGCGAAGATTCTCCCGTCGGCGGGGACGGGAATGAGGGCCTCGATGCGCTCGCGATCTCCGAGATCTTCTATGACAATCTCAGTGACTCCCGTGCTTTCCCAATCGCTGAGGTTGGTGGACCAGCGGACCTCGGAAAGGACATCCGACGTGTTCTTCTTCTTTGTGTAGGTGAACACAAAGTACGCGCCTTCGAGTTCGCCATCGAACTGCGGTGTCGATTTGGCGACGTTCGGATCCGTCCCGGAGAGATACTCGATGATATTGGCGATGCCGTTGCCGTCTGGATCCGCCATGGATCCCCAGACCGTCGCTTCGAGTGCGGGGTTGTTGAGGACCTCGGCGGTGAAGTTCTGATTGAGCCAGAGATTGTAGCCAGTGGGGCCGGTCAGCTCGACGAACTGGGTCTGGATTTCGACTCCACTGGAATTCAGACTTCCCACGACTGTCTGAGTGGCCGCGTCCACCGAAAAGAAGTCGAAGCTCGGCGGTGACTGTCCGTTGTCTCCCCACTGCCATGCAGGTTCCTTGATGAGAATCCATTCGCCGCCCGTTGTCCGGTTGTTGTAGCCCCAGATGTAGGCTTGGGTATTGGCAAGGAACGGACTGTTGTTGTGATCGAGAATGACCTCCATCGTGAAGGAGTTCATGAACAGCTGCGGATCGGTGTCCGGAATGGCAGAATCATCGTAGCCCACGGTCGCCGTGGGCAGTGGCGTTCCCGACGAGTCGGTTACTGGTGTCCAGTATTGGAGCCATTCGTCGACATTCTCGGTGGTGGGCACGAAGTTGCCGGTGAAGGCGCCGAGCTCGAAGGTGAATGTGGAGTCGAGCGCCTGACCCGTGCTGGTCAGATTCGTCGCAGTCGGGGTGCTGGTGACGAGGATCGTCGTGGTGTCGGCGTTCGCGAGTGTGGCGACAGAGAGCGCCATACCGGCCACGGCCGCGGCCGCGATTGCGGGCGCGGGTGCGGGATTCCTGCGGAGGACGTGCTTCATGGCCTTCGGTGGGTGGTGGGTTCTGCTCTCCTATCGGCGTCGGCAGAGCATCCCCGCGGATGCGGCGAGGAGCAGGAGGAGGCCGGCGCCCGGCTCGGGCACACTGGCCGACTGGATTGCGTTTGCGAAGAATCCGGAGCCCGAACCGCCGATTTCCTCGGAGGTGATGTCGCCGAGCAAGGTAGTGGTTCCGATGTCATCGACGGACCAGAAAATGTTCGGTGGATTCTCGCCGATTTCATCCTGCACGGCGTCCGGTACGTCCCAAGAGTCGTTTGTGAGTAGCACCCATTCGGCAGGACTGCCCTCGCTCGCGGTCTTGCTCGTGTAGCCCCAGATGTAGCTCTGCGTTCCCTCGGCGAACACGTTGTTGTCGGTGAGCATCGCCGTCCCCTGGAAATCGTTTGTCGCGTCGTTGTAGGTAACCGGTGAGACCGCCAACGGCATCGGGTTCCAATGGGCAGCCCACTCACCAACGTTGGCCGCCGTCGGCGTGAAACCCGTATCGAACGTTCCAACCTCGAAGGAAAACGTCGAGTCCATCGGCGAGTCGTCCGACTGGGTGTTGGTGGTCGTCGGCGTGTTGAAAAAGTTGATCGTGGCCGAGCCATGGAGATGCCATGCGAGAACGAGCAGTGCCAGACCAAGGCCGACGTTTGTCGCCCAGGTGTGGAACGCTTTCGAGTGTTGCTTGACTTTCGATTTCATGATTGTGCGTAAATCAGAGTTCTTGCCTCACGGAGTCCACGGGAGCGGCACCCGATATGCCGGATCAGCCGTTTTCCGGTTGATGAAGACGGCTTTCCGGTAGTCGAAAATGTCCACGTCGTTGTAGTTCGTGACGGAGTCTCCAAATCTCCTCCATGTGTTGGTCTGTCCGATGGTCTGGAGATAGTAGGTGTCGTAGAAACCGGACGCGTTGAGAATCGAAACCTGGTCGGCGAGCTGGATGACGATGAACCCGGTGAAGTTCCCGGGAACGGCGCCACGGTCCGACGGGGAAGTGGACTTCGGGTATCCTTCCGCCGCGAGATTGAAGCCTTGTTGAAGCGGTTGCACGAAGGGGTTGGCCCTGACTCGGCCTTTCACCATGAGAGGCACAGGGGTCGCGCCCAGCCGACGGAATAGAATTCCCTCACCCGGGTAGAGGGGGCGGTTGTCCTCGTTGGTCGTCTGCCCGAATCGGCGCCATTCGCGATTGCCCAGTGTCCAGATGTAGTAGGTGTCGTAGTTCGTTCCGTTGAACACAAGCAACTGATCGGATTGCGTCACGATGAACGAGCCTTGGAAGAGACTGTTGTCGAACACCTCGTTCAGAGTCAGATGGGGACGGATTTCGAAAGTGTAATCGGTGAGGTCCGGCACCGTCGCCGACGTGTTGTAGGTCGATGATTCGACGGTCAGCACGTTCGATGCAGCTGCCCGCGTGGTGTCCTCGTCGACCTCGAAGCGCTGACCCACGTGGGGGTCGTCGAGGCCATTCGGACCGCTCGTGATCTCGATGTAGTACTCGGTGGAATCGGCCAATACGCTGTTGTCAAACTGCGCATTCGCGAATGACGAGGTGACCGTTGTTGTCGTCGAACTCGCGATCGTACTCGTGAAGGCGGGCGCATGGATCATCGAAATCGAGACGGTCTGGAAACCGGGTTGGATCGTGAAGCGGTAGTACCCGATCGCATCGGAGGACACGTCCAACTGAGCCTTGGCCAGAGGTGGAGTCAAAAGCACACATCCCATCAGTGCCAGAAGCCGGAATATTGCTTTAGGTTCCTTCACTATCAAAAATTCCTAACTAAACAAAATAAATACCCGATCTCAACGTCGGAATGAGGCACTAAGTTATGAAGTTTATAACTTTTATTTAAAATTGTCAAGATGGACGCGACTAAAATATTCAAAAAAAATTAATAATTAGGTTATTGGAACCAATTTGTGCCGCTTTTGACAAGCCCCGGGGACGCGTCGACCCTAAGATTTCAGCCTTTCGCACATGAAGAATATCATTCTCGGAATCACCGGCTCGATCGCGGCCTACAAGGCGGCGGACATCGCGAGCCAACTCACGAAGGCGGGTCACAGCGTTCATGCGGTGATGACTACCGACGCTCAGGAGTTCGTGACGCCGTTGACTCTTCAGACGCTCACCCGCAATCCCGTGGTGACGGGCCTCTATGACGAGAAGGAAAGTTGGCGCCCTGGTCACATCCAGCTTGCCGACGAGGCGGATCTCATACTCGTCGCACCGGCGACGGCCAACATCATCGCCGAGTTATCCAATGGACTCACCGGAGGCACACTCGGAGCGATCTACCTCGCGACGCTCGCTCCGGTCCTTGTGGCGCCGGCGATGAATGGGAAGATGTGGAAGCATTCCGCGACGCAGGAAAACGTCGGTCGCCTCGCGGAGCGGGGCGTGCATTTCATCGGTCCGGAAGAGGGGATGCTTGCCTGCGGCTACGAAGGTGTCGGCAGACTTTGGGATGTGGACGGCATCGTGAAACGGGCCGAGGAACTCCTTCGCGACGGGGAGCTTCGCGAGGTCGTCTGATCGGATTGACTTTGAAGCTGCTTGTCACAGCCGGCCCGACCCGGGAGTTGATCGATCCCGTCCGGTTCCTGAGCAACCGCTCATCGGGAAAAATGGGCTACGCGATTGCTGCCGCCGCTGTCGAGCGTGGACACGAAGTGATTCTGGTTTCGGGACCGGTTTGTCTGTCGGCCCCGAAACGCGTGGAACTTTGTTGTGTTTCCAGTGCTCAGGAAATGTATGAAGCGGTCGCTGCCAGGCTGATCGGCTGCGATGCAGCCGTGATGACGGCGGCGGTCGCGGATTACCGTCCGGCACGGATTGAGGAGCGGAAGATCAAGAAAACCGACGCGTCTCTCACCCTGAGCCTCGAACGAACTCCGGACATTCTCGGCAGTGCCCGGGATGTCATGGGCTTCGCCGGGCTTCTCGTTGGCTTCGCCGCGGAAACAGACGACTTGAGCGCGAATGCCCGAGACAAGCTCGAGAAAAAGAAATGCGATCTCATCGTGGCCAACGATGTCAGTCGGGACGATATCGGGTTTGGGAGCGACCGCAATGAAGTGACGGTGTTCTTTGGCGATGGCAGGGAATTGCCGCTGGACAAGGTGGAGAAAGTCACGTTGGGTGCGCGCCTCGTGGAAATCATCGAACAGGAATGTCTCCCCGCCGATGCGTGAGTTCATCGAGACTGCCGAAGCGGCGGCGCGGGCCGCGGGCGGCTTGCTGAAGGAGCACTACGAAACCGAACTCGACGTCGATGAACTGAAGGCCCACGACATCAAGCTCGCGCTGGATGTGGAGAGTCAGGAACTCATCACCGCGAGGATTCTCGACGATTTTCCGGAACACGCGATCTATGGCGAAGAGGGAATCGCGGGCAATCAGGACAGTGCGTATCAGTGGATCGTGGATCCCATCGACGGCACGGTGAATTTCTTCTTCGGGATTCCGCACTTCTGCATCTCCATCGCGGTTCGCAAGGAGGGTGAGATGGTCGCGGGAGTGATTTTCGATCCCATGCTTGAAGAGATGTGGTCCGTGATTCGCGGCGAGCCCGCCGCGCTCAACGGCCGGCCGATCGCCGTGAGCAACCGCGGGCAGCTATCGGAAGCGGTCGTGACCATTGGATTCTCGAAAACCAAGGAGTCAATGGAAGCCGGATTTCAACGCTACCGTCGGATCGCCTTCCAAGTTCGCAAGACCCGCATGCTCGGAAGTGCCGCGCTCGCGATGGCCTACATTGCCTGCGGAAGGCTCGATGCCTACATCGAGGAGCAGATCAGTCTCTGGGACATTGCAGCGGGGCATCTGCTCATCGAGTCAGCGGGCGGTCGGGTTGATCTCAAACCGAATCCCGGTCATCCTGACAAGCACAGCATCGTCGCGTGGAACGGAAAGCTTCCACTCCACGACGAAATCAACGCACAGTGACAAAGATCCGAACCGGAATCGGCTACGACGTCCACCGCTTCGCGGAGGGGAGGCGACTTGTTCTCGGGGGAGTCGAGATCCCTCACGACCGCGGCCTCGACGGACATTCGGATGCCGACGTGCTTTCCCACGCCATCGCCGATGCCATTCTCGGTGCGTTGGGTGAAGCGGACATCGGCCACTTCTTTCCACCGTCCGATCCCACCATCGCCGGCATCAGCAGTCTTGAGATTCTCAAGAAAGCAGCCGAAATCGCGGAACAGAAAAACGCCTGCATTCAGAATGTCGACAGCACCTTGATCGCGGAAGCTCCCAAAGTTCTGCCACACGCCCCCGGGATGAAGGCGAACATCGGCGCTGCGCTTTCGATCGATCCTTCAGATGTCGGAATCAAGGCGACGACCAACGAAGCGATGGGATTTATCGGGCGTGGCGAAGGCATCGCCGCCATGGCGGTGGCCTGCATCATGCTTCGCTAGACTAGACTAGGCATGAAGCAAGGCAGAGGGGCCTTTTAATTAATTTTTGTTAAATATTTGCGAAGTCGAATAATCCGCGCTTGATTTCCTAGCAAACAACACACAACACATCATTCGCGCCATCTTTCACGTCCTGATGGTCTGCGCGTTGATTGGGGGATCCTCGCAGACGTTCGCTGACACCGCTTCGGTTGGTGAGAAGAAGCCGGCATTCAAGCCGCGCCCTCTCGCTGACATTCTGGAAGGCAAATTGGTGAGGCTGAACGGCAACGCGGTGGAACCCGGTGAGTTCAACGATCGTCTCGATTACGTCGTCCTCTATTTCTCGGCGCACTGGTGTCCCACTTGCCGGAAGGTGACTCCGAGGCTGGTCGAGTTCTACTCTGAGCAGCGGAAGGAACATAAGAACTTCGAGGTGGTATTCATCAGCTCAGACCGGAACGAGAAGGAAATGCTCCAATACATGCGCGGATACGAGATGCCCTGGCTGGCGCTCAAGTTCGCCGAGAAGGCGAAGACTCCGGAGATCAAGCGCTGTGCGGGGCGCGGAGTGCCGTGCGTGGTCGTTCTTGACTCGAACGGTCGGGAGATCGCGCATAGTTTCGAGGGCGGCAAGTATCAGGGACCGATGAAGCCCCTGCAGAAACTCGCGAAGATCCTCGACGGTAAAGGCCCTCTGGTTGGGATGACGAACTAGCATCCGGCGTGGCGGAGGGGCCTCAGTCGCCGTGGATCGTCCGGGAGATTCCCGCCGAACTTCCCCTGCTCAAAGGCGTTCCGCCGTTGGTGGCATTGCTCCTTGCGCAGCGCGGCTTCCAGAAGGCCGACGATGCGGAAGCCTTCCTCGACCCGAAGTTGGGAAACCTATCGGATCCCTTCCTCCTTCCGGACATGCAACTCGCGGTGGATCGCATTCTCGCGGCGATCGACGCGGGTGAGGAGATCGTCATCTACGGCGACTACGATGTCGATGGTGTGACCTCGATCACTCTGTTGAAGACGGTCCTTCGGGCCTACGGCAGCGACGCGGGGAGTTTCCTCCCCCATCGGATGGACGAAGGCTACGGGATCAGCTTCGACGGGATCGAGCGTTGCCTCACCGAGTTCTCGCCGAAGTTGTTCATTGGCGTGGATTGCGGCACGACCTCGATTGCCGAGATCGGTTTGTTGAGGGACAAGGGGATCGACGTCATCATCTGCGACCACCATGAGGCGAGCCCTGAAGGTCGTCCGCCCTGTGTTGCCCTGGTGAATCCAAAACTGGGTGAGAGCTTCCATTATCTCTGTACGGTCGGCGTGATTTTCAAACTCGCGCATGCGCTGCTGATGTCCCGACCGGTGGCCGACTTCCGCTTGCGTGACTACCTCGACATCGTCGCTCTGGGCACCGTGGCCGATATCGTTCCTCTCGAAGGAGAGAACCGAGCCCTCGTGAGACGCGGCCTTCATGAACTCCAGCACTCCAAGAATCCGGGGCTGGCTGCGCTCCGCGAGGTTTCGGGCATCGAGCCGCCATTCGTGTCGATGGATATCGGATTCCGGCTTGGGCCGCGATTGAATGCCGCCGGACGCCTCGACACCGCGCAGGACGCCTTGGACCTCCTGACCGCGGAAAGTGACGCGCGCGCGTGGCCGATCGCGCAGAAGCTGGATCTCCGAAACCGCGAACGGCAACTGCTGGAGAAGCGTATCCGCGAGGAAGCCGAGGCGATGGTGACGGGTGATGAACAGGCGGCGATCGTGGTTGCCTCTGACGGATGGCATCCTGGCGTCGTCGGCATCGTCGCTTCGCGCATTTGCGGCCGGCATCACCGGCCAACCTTTGTCATCTCGATCGACGAGAATGGTGTGGGCAAGGGGAGCGGCCGAAGCATCGAAGGTGTCTCTCTGGTCGACTGCATCAACGAGTGCCGCGACCTGCTCGTCAAGGGAGGTGGCCACGCCATGGCGGCGGGCATCAGCATCGAGCGCGACAAGATTGATGCGTTCCGCGAGCGGTTCGCCGAGTGCGTGCTCAGGATCGCCGACGAGGACACGTTGCAGGCCCGCATTCACATCGATGCCGAAGCGCGATTGGAGGAACTCGATTTCGACTTCATGCGGTCCTACGAGCGGCTCGAGCCGTTCGGCGCCGGTAACCCGCAACCGGTGTTCCTCGCACGCGGACTCCAGCCGGCTGATGAACCCCGCCTGCTCAAGGAAAAGCACTGGCGCTTCCGATTTCGCCAACGTGGCGCGATCCGCGAGGGGATCTTCTTCAACGGCGCCGAGGAGGAGATCCCGCGCCCGCCTTGGGATGTCGCGTTCTCGGTGCAACGCAACGTCTATCGTGGCCGGGTCAGCGTTCAGTTGTTGATTCAGGCGATGCGCCATGCGCAGGATTGAATCCGATGCCCGCATCCGTCGCCTCCTGCCTTCCTGAATCGGAACTCGCGAGTCTCGAATTCCTGACCGCGCCCGCGAAGAAGGCGATGGTGAAACTCGGATACGCCTTCGTGTCCGAGTTGCTCGCGCACTACCCGCGCCGCTACGAGGACCGGCATCGGTTCGACGGCTTTCCCAACGCTGCGACCGTGGACTCGTTGTGTCTGTTCGGGAGCGTCACCAATACCTCCCTTCGCAGATTCGGACGCCGAAGCTTTTTCGAAGCCACCATCGAAGCCGCCGACGGCGGGGCCTTGAGCAATCCCATCGTCTGCCGCTGGTTCAACCTGCCGTTCATTCACAAGCTCATCGCGGTTGATCAGCAGATCGTGGTCTTCGGAAAGACAAAGACGAGTGGCAAGCGGCTCGTCATGGATCACCCGGACTATGAGATCCTCGACACCGATGGCTCCGACCAGCAGATCCACATGGATCGGATCACGCCGATCTATCCATTGCGTGATGGCGTGTCGCAGAAAATGCTTCGGAAGGTGCTTTGGCAGGTCGTGGAAGCGCTCGACATTTCGGCGGTGCCCGATCTATTCACCCCGGAGGATTGCGGCATCGAGGGGATGTCCCGCGGAGGTGCACTCAAGGGAATCCACTTCCCCGATGATTTTCAGACCTTGGAAAACGCCCGGCGCTACCTTGCGTTCGAGGAATTCTTCGGCCTGCAGTTGAACGTCGCCCGCCGTCGTGCCGAGCATCAGGCCCTTCCCGGTGCCAGTCACTGCGGACGTGGCGAGTTACTCAAGGAGTTTGTCGAGAGTCTTCCGTTCAAGCTCACCGATGCCCAGGTCCGCTCCATTCGCGAGATCCGCGCCGACTTGAAGTCCACGCAGCCGATGAATCGCCTGCTTCAAGGCGATGTCGGTGCGGGCAAGACCTTCGTAGCCCTCGCAGCGATGCTGCTTGCGGTGGAGTCCGGCTGCCAGGCGGCGCTCATGGCGCCGACGCAGATTCTCGCCGAGCAGCACTATCTCGTGTTCCAGAGATGGCTCGAGCCCCTTGGCATCCGTATCGGGCTTCGCACGAGCGCGAAAAAGGAGGACGGCTTCCTGCCGCTTCTCTCGGGTGGCGAAGAGGAGCCTCAGATCCTCATCGGGACCCACGCGCTCATCCACGGCAAGGTCTCCTTCGATCATCTCGGCCTCGTCGTCATCGATGAGCAGCACAAGTTCGGAGTGACACAGCGGGCTCGATTGATCGAGAGGGGCATCGTTCCCGATGTTCTCGTCATGACCGCGACGCCAATCCCGCGGACTCTCACGATGACCGTCTATGGAGATCTCGATGTGTCTGTTCTCGACGAACTGCCGAAAGGACGGGGGAAGATCGTCACCGCGGTGCGCGACGCGAAGAAGACACCGGAAGCAGCGAAGTTCCTCAACGACAAGATCGACGAGGGACGGCAGGCCTACATCGTGTATCCGCTCATCGAGGAATCCGAGAAGGTGAAGAAGGCCCAATCCGCCGCTGCGGAATTCGAGAATTGGGCGCAGCGGCTGTCACCGCGGATCTGCGATCTCCTTCATGGCAAGGTCCCGCCTGAGGAGAAGGAGGCCATCATGCGGGACTTTCGGAAGACGAAAACGGACGTGCTCGTGTGTACCACGGTCATCGAGGTCGGGGTGGATGTGCCCAACGCGAACATCATGCTGATCTACAATGCGGAGCGGTTTGGTCTTGCCCAGCTGCACCAGCTCCGCGGTCGGATCGGACGCGGTGAGCACAAGTCGTACTGCATCCTCATGGCCGATCCGAAGAACGTCGAGGGGATGGCGAAGCTGAAAATCCTCGAGGAGACAACCGATGGTTTCAAGATTGCCGAAGAGGATCTCAAGCTCCGAGGTCCCGGTGAGGTGCTCGGAACGGCGCAGAGCGGGCTGTCAGGGCTTCGACTCGGAGATCTCGTCACCGAGACGTCCCTTGTGAAAAAGGCGCGCGAGCTGGCCGACCGCATTATGACGAACGATCCGAAGCTCGAACAACCGGAACACGCGGGACTTCGGCAGCTCATCGTCGATGACCGCTCGCCAACCATTGTGGGATAGGTTATACTTGGCGCCCATCTTCCCAAGAGACATGAAACCCCTTGTATCCATCATCAGCGTGGGATTGCTCGCAGTCGGCGTGGCGTCGGCAAAGGACAACAAGAAGAAGGTGTCGGCCGAAAACAAGAAACTGGAGGCGACTTGGCAGGTGGTTTCCTGGGAACGCCAGGGCGAGAAAGTGCAGGACGCCGAGAGGTTCGTTCTCGTCATTGACGGTGATTCGCTGGCTCTCAAGCAGGGAGATCTCGTTATCATGGAGGGCAAGATCGAGCTCGATTCCACAAAGAAGACCAAGAGGCTCGATTTGGCCGTTAGTGCCGATAAGGAAAGGGTATCGAGAGGGATCTATAGCATCGAGGGTGACACCCTGAAGTGGTGCAACGCGGCTCCAGGGGTGGATGATCGGCCCGAGAAGTTCGAGACCACCACGGAGAAGAACCACATGCTCATGGTCCTCAAGCGCGAGAAGAAGGCCGGGACCGGGAAAGACGAGAAGAAAAAGAAGAAGAAGTGAGTGATTCCGCTCCGCGCTGAATGTGGTTGAGCGCGGCGCGTGGCTCCGTAGGTTCAGGGAAACCTATGAAAACGAAGATTCTAGCAGCATCGGCCGTCCTGCTTTTCATCAGTGCGGGCGTTGCCGAAGAAGAACAACCGTCGTTTCCCAAAGTCGGCGTCGAATACCGCATCACCCTTCCACTTGCCACCGGAAAGACCGTGGATCTCGATCACTCGGCGACCAACGTCGTCATCATGAAGTGGATCGGCGGATCCTGGTTCGAGGTCGCCTACCTCGGTCCCAAGAAAGTCGAACGCACGAATCTGAACGTCTCCCGTCTGTTGACGATGCGGGAGGCCGAGAAGAAGCGGGTCATCGAGGCGATGAAGAAAGCCTCCGCCGGTCCTCCGGAGAATTAGTGGGTGAAACGGGCGAGAATCAGATTCACCCAGACGGCTCCGTTCGGGAAGCTTGCGAAGATCGAAGGCGCGGTGCACTGCGCCGAGAACGCTCTCGAGTTTGAACTCGCCCTGACCGAAAGCATCTCGGGTCCTGTCGGTGGCGTTCTCAAGCGAGCGGTCGCCTACCGCGATCTCGAAGAGGTCCGGTTCCGCCGACGGTTCTTCAGAAAGTCGCTGCTGGTTTTTCATGCGCGGACGCTGACCGCGTTTGAGTCGATACCCGGTGCGAAAGGGTATCGCTATGCGGTCAACCCCACTTCAGGCGGCAGAGAAGCACGCGCCTTTGCGACCGAAGCCGGTCTGGCCATCGCCCACGCAGCGATGGACGAGTTCGTTCGCGAAATCGAGGACGCAACATCGTCGGACGGTGGTTCCGGATGAAGTATCGGGACACCCTTCCGCAGCTGAACGGAAAAACCTGCCTGACTGACGGCGGGCTTGAGACGGTCCTCGTTTTCAAGCTCGGAATCGAGTTGCCCCACTTCGCGGCCTTCACGCTTCTCTGCGACGCCGCGGGGAGGGAGCGTCTTCGCGAGTACCTCCGTCCCTATGCGGCCATCGCGTGCGATCACAAATTCGGAATGGTGCTCGGTGCGCCGACATGGAGGGCGAACACTGAATGGGGCAGGCGACTCGGGTACCAGCAACCCGACCTCGACAAGATCAATGGTGTCGCCATCCGGGTGCTGGAGGACATTCGGACCGAGCACGAAAGCCCGGAATCGCCGATGCCTATTACGGGTTGTATTGGTCCCAGAGGGGACGGTTATTCCGCCGCCGCACAAATGTCAGTTGGCGGAGCCGAGAAGTATCATTTGCCGCAGGTGCGCGTGTTCGCTGAATCGCCCGCTGATCTCGTGTCGGCGTTGACCATGACCTACCCGGACGAGGCGATTGGTATTGTCAACGCTGCGAAGCGTGTCGGCATGCCGGTAGTGATTTCGTTCACCGTCGAAACGGATGGTCTGCTTCCGTGTGGGTTGGAACTCGGTGAGGCGATCGACCGCTGTGATGCGGAGACCGACGGATGCATCGCCTACTACATGATCAATTGCGCGCATCCTGCTCATGTGGGGAAGGCGCTTGAGAGGGGAGGCCCTTGGCAGCATCGCCTCAAAGGCATCCGGGTCAATGCTTCCGCTCGGAGTCATTCCGAACTCAACGAAGCCACGGAACTCGACGAGGGTGATCCCGAGGCGCTTGCCGCCGAGTTCCTTGAAGTCGCTCATATTGCGGGAAGCATCGCCGTCTTTGGTGGTTGCTGCGGAACAGACGAGCGGCATCTTGAAGAGATCGCAAGGGCTCTCTCGCATCTTCGTTTCTGAATTCGGGGTAAGGTTTTTTCGGATGCCACGACTGAACAGGGAGAAATCGTGAATAAATCCTCAAGTCGAACGTCTAATAGTACGACGTTACTGTATTAGACCCAATGGAATCCCCTCAAGAAATCACCGGCCTTGGGCAGGCCCATCAAACCGTGCTTCGCGCCATCCGGGAGCAACATCCCGAATGGGTGGAAAAGGACGGGCGGTGCCCGAGTTGCGAAGCCTACGAGCACAAGCTTGCCGAGTTGCTCGTGCATTTCGCGCCCGAGGAAAGCGCCGAGGTGCTGGCTGCGAAGTAAGGCGTTGACGAACGGCCTAGCCCTTCTTGTCGCCGTACAGCGTGCCCGCGCGGATCTTCTCCGCGACCTCGACCGAACGCCGGATGCGCGTGTCTTCGCGCTTCGCGTCGCTGATGTAGTGCACGACCGACCGGCGCAGCCCCGGCTTGAACTTGTCCCACCGTTCCCTCGCTTCGGCGTCCTGCTCGAGAACCACGAGAAACTCGTCGGGGATCTCGACTTTGTCCGGATGCGGATCCGGTTTGAGATCGAGGTCGACGGCATCCTCCTCACGGAGTCCGAACTCCTTCAGCGTCTTCTGCGCGATGATGAGAAAGCGCGCGCCGTCCGCGGTGTTCTGCATTGCCCGGTTGATCTCAAATCCGTTTGCTGTTCCCACGAGCCGCCGCACGTTCGCGGCCTTCCACGCTTCCGCGATATCGTCGGGAATTGGGATCACGTGAGTCCGCATCGGGCCGTCGGTTCGCTCGACCGACGATTGGAATCGAAAACGCAGCTTCGCAGTTCCGTCCTTCTTCTTCGCCATGCCCTAATCATAGCACACCTCGACAAGGTAGAGACCGTCTGCCGGCGCACAGTAGCGGGTGGTCTCACCCGTGGGATTGTCGAGTAGGTTTCGCAGCCAATCGACGGTCTCCTTTCCCTGCGCGCATCGAATCATGCTCCCGACGAGCAACCGCACCATTTTGTAGAGAAAACCGTTTCCGCGAAAGGTGAGTGTTAGGCTCTCGCACGGACGTTCGATCTCGATTCCCCCAATCCGGCGGACGGTTGAGACCTTCTTCCCGTCACCCCGATTCGCCGCAAACGAGCCGAAATCGTGTTCGCCGGTGAGCAACTCGGCAACCTCGGCGAGCACCTGATCGTCGAGAGCGATGCGAGGCGGCAGATGCCACGCGAGACCTGTGCGGAAGGGGGAGAGCACTTCGCCGCGATCGATCTCGTAGCGGTAGGTCTTGGCGGTGGCGCTGAAGCGGGCATGAAAGTCGCCATCCGCCTTCTCGCACGAAAGAACGCGGATCGAACCGGGGAGATTGGCGTTCAGAGCGCGACCCCAGCTCACCGGATCGAGATCCGTCTTCGCAGGCGCGTCGAAGTGTGCGACCTGGCCGAGCGCGTGGACACCCGTGTCGGTGCGACCGGATCCATGCATGGTAACGCCGGTCTTGCAGATCTCCGCGAGCGCCGATTGGATTCGGTCCTGCACCGTATTGCCGCCCGGTTGGCTCTGCCAACCCTGAAAGGGTCGACCGTCGTACGAAACGACAAGCTTGATCCGCATCTTGTTCAAGGTGCGTCCTCGTTTTGCCAGTCATCAGGATTCGCCTCGCTTTGTGCGTCGAGATATTCCTGCAGGATCGTGGCGGCCGCGGCCTGATCGATGACGCCCCGGCTGTTTTTCACCGTGCGACCCGCTTCGTGCAGCCGCGCTTGCGCATCCACCGTACTCAGGCGCTCGTCGATTTCGACGATCTCGACTTCGGGCATTCGGCGCGCGAGCTTTTCGATGAACCTCCGCACTTTCGCCGCCGCCGATCCCTCCGTGCCGTCGATACGAAACGGCATGCCGACGACCAGCGCCTCCGAATTCCGTTCTTCGGCGATCTCCGCAATTCGCGCAATCGGATCCTCCACCTGTCGAACGTGGATCGTTTCCAGCGGATGCGCGAGCATCCCGAGATCGTCGCTCGCCGCCACGCCGATCCGGGCTTCGCCGTAGTCGATGCCGAGGCAGCGCTTCATGGTAGTGGCTATAAGAGTTCCTCCGGAACGACCTTGCAGAGTTGCTTGATTCGTTCCGCCTGATCCTTGTCCGCGATGAGCAATGCATCCTTGGTCTGCACGACGATCAGATTGGTGGCACCGATCACGGCGATGTGCCGGTCCGACTGGTTCGAGTAGATGATGTTACCCGTGCCGTCGATGTTGGAGATCTTCACGTTCGATGCGTTGTTCTCCTCGTCCTGGTCGAGATACTTGGCCACCGAGATCCAGCCGCCGACGTCGTCCCAGTCGAACGTTGCCTCCACGTTCAGCACCCGCGATGCTTTCTCCATGAGGGCGTAGTCGATCGAGAGTTTCGTGAGTTTCGGAAACTGGTGCGCGATCGTGGCCGCGACGTCGTCGGACTTGCGCAGCTCCGAGATGAAATCGGAGAACTCGGGTGCGTGCTGGCTGAGCTCTCGGACCACGGTGGGGAGCGACCAGATGAACATCCCCGAGTTCCACGTGAAGTTGCCGGCATCGACGAAGGTCTGCGCCAGGTCCGCGTTGGGCTTTTCCCGGAAGCGTTTCACATCGTACACCGCAATGTCGTCTTCGAGGCCAGTGATTGTGGCGCGCTGTTCGCGCTCCACGTAGCCGAAGCTCGGACAGGCCCACGTCGGTTTGATTCCGATGGTCACCAGCGCGTGGGAGAGTTTCGCCGCGTTCACCGCGCCGCGCAGCACCCGTTGGAATTCGTCCTCGTCTTCGATCAGCTGGTCGGCCGGAAGAACGATCATCGTCGCTTCGGGATTCCGCGCCGCGACCCAGCCGATCCCAAGTGCGATGGCCGGTCCGGTGTCGCGCTTCTCCGGTTCGGCGACGATGTTCTCGGGGGGCAGTCCGGTGACGATCTTTCGCACTTCCTCCTCCTGCACGGCGTTTGTCAGGACGAGGATGTTCTCGGGGGGAACGACTCCTTTGAGACGCCCCAGCGTTTTCTCCAGTAGCGACTGGTGGTTGAAGATCTTCAGCAGCTGCTTCGGATGTGTGTTCCGACTCAGCGGCCAGAACCGCTCGCCACTGCCTCCGGCGAGAATGAGAGCGTAGGTGTCGGAATCCGGCTCGGACATCGGATACGTCAGTGACGGTTCACGTACTCGAGGATCGCCGCGTCGTCGTCATCCGCAGCCCAGACGGCGCGGAGGAAATCGGCGGGGTGGATGTCCTGCGACCGCAGGAACGCCCGGTCACCGCCTCACGAATACATCATTTCGGGATCGAGTTCGCCACGCAGCTTGGCGCGCGCCTTGGCGATGATCCGCGGAAGCCAGCGGTGGCCGCCGAGCTCGGCGTCGCGTGCGGGCAGATCGGCGTTCGAGATCTCCTTATCGCTCAACTCGCCCTTCTGCACGACGTTCAGGTAATCCCGACGGGCGGCGGCCACGAGCACTGCCGTCTCGGGGGTTGGCAGGCCTTCGTCGCCGTAGTCCTCGACGAAGTCGAAGAATTCCCGCGGCTTGTAGCCGATCGATTTGAGGAACGCGAGATCCTCGTCGCTGTAGTAACTGTTGAAGTCGGTGTTCCCGCCCTTGTATTCCGCCACGCAACGGTCGAAAAGCTCCCTGAACTGCGTCTCCCATGTGAAGTTGCTCATGATGGAGGGACTCATGCCCTGGAACCATCGGGAAAGCAAAAGCGAAGTGGATGATCCTCGTGAATCCGTGGGGGATCTAAAAATGTGCGGTCGCGTCTACCGGTCGTGGCCACGGTCGGCCATCAACCGAGATGAGGCCACACGAGTTTGAAGATTTCCTCTTCGTCATAGGAATCGGCATGGGGAATGTAGATGAATGGGATGCCCGCCGCCTCGAGGATTCGATCGATTTGCCTTATACGATGTTCCCGAAGCGGGCGAATTCCCGGACGGGGCAGATTGCGAACGGCAGCGACGACGTCAAGGGAACTGCCTTGGCAGATCAGGAACTCGACGTCTTTCTCGCCGGACTTCTTGAGCAGCTTGGTGAATTGAGTTCGGGCCGCCGCCGAGAGCTCTCCACAGCAAGCCAAGTCTTTGAAACTGACCTCGGTCAGGACCGTACACCCGATTCCGGCCATCGCGCGACGGAGAGAATCAAACAGGGTGGGTTCGTCCTCACCTAGGAGCGACTGGGTTGCCGGACCTGGACGCTCCATCGCGGTCGCATCCTTTTCTATTTCCGGGCTGCTGGCGACGGAGCGGCCGGAGATCTCGTAGTCATCGTTGGCAGGTCCCAAATCGAGGGGGCACCAGCCCTTTGTCGCGAGGGCCAGCTGCATCTCCCGCGTCTTCTGAACTTTGAGAACGAGTGAGGAAATGAGTAGCAATACTGAGGAAAAAAACAGAACCAAGACCATTATTATAATTACCATAATAATGGTATGAATTCAACTGAAGGTTTCCCCTTGGACGGTCTCATTTTTCGGCGTTTCCAAAATCTCCCTCCGCGTTAAAATGCCCCATGCAGATCGAGATCCACTACTGAGGGATGTGAAACTTCAAGCCTGACGCCGTCCGTGTGGCGGATGAAATTCGTGAGGCTGCTGGTGTTGAATCCGAATTGGTTCGGGGTGGGGGAGGTGTGTTCACCGTGGCGGTCGACGGGAAGGTGATCTTCGACAAGGGAGAGACGAGGCGGTTTCCCACGGAAGGCGAGATCGCCGGGATATTGAAGAGTTGAATCTCGATTGATGGACAAGGATCGATGAATTTCGAAGTGAAGAAACTTCACCGATCACCAATCCTCAATCGTCAATCAACGCGAAGCGTTTCTGGGCCGTGCTCTCGTCCATGAAACGGTTCCACAAGGCGAGCCCGTGAACCTCACCGGCCCATGGACGCTTGCCGTCCCACTCGTCGCCGATCAGGAAATGCTGCGCCGTCCAGCCCTCGAGCGTTCCCTCGACACGTGAGGTGCCGAACACGTTCTCGCCGTTCATGAAGCAGACGAGTTCGCCGGGTCGGTAGCTGACGATGCAGTGGTAGAGAGTGTTCTCTTCGATCTCGCAGAGCGTCGTTTCCGGGTTCGAGCCGTTCTCTCCCGTCTTGGTCGTTCGCAGGCGGAGCACCAGCTTTTCCTCGACCTGTCCGAGGGTGAAATTGCGCGAATACGCACTCTCGGAAAAGGTGAGAAACCGTGACGGGCCATCCTGCTCGACGTTCTCCGCGCGGAAGATTGTTTCGATGGTGAGTTCGTTCGTCTTCCGAAACGCATCGCTCAAGGCTTCGTGATCGCCCTTCAAGAGAATCGCGCCCTCGCCGTCGAGAACCATCGCACCTGAGGTGGAGATCTTGCCATTGTCACGCGAGTCCCAGCTCGCACGTCGGCCGCCCGAGGCGACGGTGCCCTTGATCCCCCGCTTTCCGTTTCCTTGGCGCCAACCGAGGACGAGGGCATCCCCGCTGCCGGGCCAGCTGCCGGGAAGCGTTCTGGGATCGATAGATCCCGCCGACGGTTTCGGCTTCGGTTTCACTGGGGTGGCGGCGACCGCCTTGGAGTCCATCGCGAAGCACTTCAGATTGCCTCCCCGGTCCTTGCAGAACAGGCGACCCCCTGACAAAACCACATGCGGCCACGCCATGTCGCGGAGGACGCGTTTCTCGGAGCCCAGTTCCGTGTAGCGCGATGGCGATCGCCCGGCGCTTTCGACAAGCGTGAGGTCTCCGTCATTCGCCCATGTGATAATCCGCTCGTCCGCAGTCAGGATACACGATCCCGGCGCGCCATACTTGCCGCCTTCCCAGCGCAGCTTGCCGGTCTTGAAATCGACGCAGTGGAACCCCTTGTTGGCGAAATAGACGGATCCATCGTGGATGATCGGGCTGCAGACGCCCGAAGGGTAGGCGTTCTCCCAGACCTTCTTCGCGCCGCCGCGGAGACTGATCTCCAACTTGCACATCGCCATCCGATTGTAGCGCGAGGTGATGAGAACCGCGTTCCCCTCGGCGGCGGGCGTGGGGATGTTGTTGATGAAATCGGTGGCCCACGGATAGGCGGCGACGGTTTTCCCGGCGTTCGCTCCGTCGAGCCGCGTGACGACGAGATTGAGTGCGGTGAGAACGGCGACGCAGGGAATTCCGTCCACCGTCATCGGTGTTAGTCCCCCGGTGTGACCCGCCGGGTCCTTGTTCTCCGAACTCCATGCCGGCGTCCCGGTTTGCTTGTCGAAGGCGAAGAGATTGCCGCGTTTCGGATCGCCGACCTCGACGATGAGCCAGTCGTTCACCACCAGCGGTGCGGTGGTGTAGCCGTAGTCGCGATGGCTGCTCTTGCGCTTCGTGACCTGCGGGCGCTGGGGGATCTTGTAGATGTCGTAGAGCTTGTGCTTCCAGACATTCGCGCCGTCCTTCTTCGTGTCCCAGCAGTTCAGCACGCCGTCGATGCCGAGGGTGTAGATCAATCCGGTTTCGGGATCGAGTTCGGGCGTTGCGCTCGGGCCCTTGTAGAAACTCTTGTCCCCGATGGCGTGCCGCCCATAGACGGGCGCCTTGTAGCTTTGGGTCCAAAGCGTTGCCCCGCTCGTGGCGTCGAGGCAGCTCAGGATCTCGGCTCCGCTCTTGTGACCCATCACATAGACGCGTCCGCCGGCGACGATCGGTGAGGTCCCGCCAAGCCCGACATTCACGCTCCATGCCGTGTCGTCGGGAGGCCACATCTTCGCATCCCATCCCGACGGGTCCGCCGTGACGTCCGACCGGTTGGCGCCGCGCCAGTGCGGCCAGTCTGCGGCGAGTGCTTGAGTCGCCACAAGGGCGAGGGCAACGGCGAGCGATCGAGTCATTTGCAGAAGAATACAGGAAAAGCGTCCCGCATCTATCAGTTCAGTTCCACTTCAGCTTCTCCCATGCGGGTGTGCGCGGGCTGGTCGGCCATTCGAAGCCCTCCTTCGGCCAGCCGAGGTAGAAGAGGCCGAGGCACTTGTCTTCCGGTCGAAGGCCGAGGAAATCGTTCATCTCGGGCGCGTAGCAGAATGCCTTGGTCGACCATTTCGCGCCGAGCCCGACGGCGGAGGCGGTGATGTGGATGTTGTGCACCGCGCAGGCAACCGCTTGGACTTCTTCGATCTCCGGAATCTTTCCGCTGTCCTGTCGGCGCATGCAGATCGCCAATACGGTTGCCGCCTGCATGACATCGGTAACGAGCTTCGCGTGCTTTTCCTCGCGGAATTTTGTTTTCGGAGTCGTTTCCTCGTAAAGACTCTGCAAACCTTCCGCGAGCGTTGTCCGGGCGTCGCCTTCGTAGATGTGAAAGCGCCATGGTTCGGTGAGGCCGTGTGTCGGCGCGTGGTTCGCGTTTTCGAACAGGGCTTCCATCAACTCGCGGGGGATCGGTTTGTCGGGATCCATGTCGGCGGGCTTGATCGTCCGACGGCGGCGAATGAGGTCGTTGGCGGTGGTGAGGGCGTCGTGGGCGAGGAGCATGTCCGAGATTCCAAGCGACAGGCGGTTGTGTCAAGATTGCCGGTTGACCCTCTCTTGTCTGCGCGATAGGCTCGCCGCTCCCAATCCAATCCAATTAATCCAACACAAACACAACACACACGACCATGTCCTTATCCATCGGAGACAAAGCACCGGATTTCAAACTGACGACCAAGACGGCGGACGGGCCGGAACATGTGACGCTCGGCGAGCACGCAGGCAGCAGCGTCGTCCTTCTGTTTTTCCCCATGGCCTACACGAGCGTTTGCACCGATGAGTTCTGCTCCGTCTCGAACAACCTCGGCGACTACGACTCTCTGAACGCGAAAGTCATCGGCATCAGCGGCGACAATCCTTTCGCCCAGGAAGCATGGGCCGAGAAGGAAGGCATCAAGGGAATCACCCTCGCCAGCGACTACGAGCACGACGTCGCCAAGGCCTACGGCATCGCCTACGACAGCTTCCTTCCCGACGCCAAGCTCGACATGGGCGGCGTGGCCAAGCGCTCCGCCTTCATCGTCGATGGCGAAGGCACGATCCAGTACGCCGAAGTGCACGACAGCCCCGGCGAGCTTCCGGATTTCGACGCGATCAAGGCAAAGCTCGGCGAGCTGGCCGGGTAGCTCGAGGGCTCAAGGGGTAGCGCGCCCTCGCCGAGGGCGCATCGGAGCGATGTCGCAGGGTGATGACCCCGACGAAATTCGCACAGCATCGCTCTCGTGCGGCCTGGGCCAGGCCGCGCTACCACTAGCGTGCGACGACCATGAAGCTGCCGGGCATCTCCGCCTCGCACGAGGCTTTCAACTTGAGCCCGGCCGCACTCTTGTCGAGAGACATTCGCCTGTCGGGTTCCGATTGACCGCTATCCGACGCGGCACGTCGTCGGGTATTGGAGACAATCCGATAGCGCTTGCTGTTTGATCATCTCCTCTGGTATCCCAGAACGATGAGAGGGACGGAAACTTTCTTATTGGGCATTCTGTGCGCGTCCGTGTTCGCGGGTGCGTCGATCGCGAACGAGAACATCGAATTCGAAATCAAGATCCTCGAGATGGAGCCGAAGCTTGCGGATTTGCTGGAAGAGAGGCTCTCGGCGGGTGGGAAGAAGGCTGCTGCGGTGCATCAAAAGCTCCCCGATCTGATCCGCGGGGGGAAGATCAAGAACGTGGACACGGTGCGCTTCCGTGCGCGCTCGGGTCAGAGAGCTCGGGAGGGCGCGGAGTTCCGAAACGCGGACGGGTTTGCCACGAAGGAGGGCTTCTTCGCCGAGCACGATGTGGTTCTCTCGAGCGACAAGGCCCACATCCATGCAAACCTGCATTTCGAGCGGGCGGCGAAGGACCGGGATGGTGCGATGGTGGCGAGGGAATCCGTGACCGCTTTTCAAATCGATCTGGGAACGGCTGAGGTGATCGAACGATTCGACCGAGGCGGGAGGGCGCAGCTCTATCTCGTCAAGGCGACCATGGAAGGTGCAAAGCCTGCGAAGGGCAGCAAGAAACGGACTTCGGGCGTGCGCACGCGTGCCGAGATCTTCAAGTTGCGGGATGCAAAGGCGGCAGCGGAAGCGGTCGCGGCGAAAGGCAAGGCCGGTCTCGCCAAGGCGCAGGCCGGCGATGTTGTCTACGCGCAGGGGAGGAAGGTCCTGAGCGGCCAAAGAGCGCTCGGAGACGAAGAGATCCTGCTGCCCCGCAAGCGCAGGGATCCGAGAGGGGTTCGCTGTGAAACGGAGGTGATCGTGGGTCGAGGACAGCTCGACATCAACGCGCATGTGGAATTCGATCCGTGGGAGAAGGGAGAGATCGGAGGCACGGCAGAGGCTGCGGGGACGGTTGAGAATGGGGGCGTCGTTCTCGCGCAGTTTGGTGCGACGCCGTACGTGCTCGCCGTTCAGGCGGCCGCGCAGGGCGATCTCATCGGGAAGGCTCCGGCGGGGAAAGTGGTCGTCGGGAAGCCGGCGGGCAAAGGGAAGGATGGATTCTACACCGCGACGTATCCCGTGCCGGCGAATTTCAAGAGAACGCTGAGCGGTGGAAAAAGACACGTCCGGCAGCAGGGAGAACTGACGATCACGCGGGACTTCACGATGAAGGAACTGCTGACGGCGAAGGGAGTCGATCTTCCAGACGGCGCCCAGGTGATCTACCAATCATCAAAGCTGGAACTGTTGGTGCGGCACAATGCCGAAGGTCACGCGGCGATCGTGAAGCTGATCAACGGACTCGGTCCCTAGCGGACGCGCGCTACGGCCCGACTTTGCATTTCCGTGACAACTTCTGTGCGCGATGCTGTTAGAATGCCACGGTGCATGACGAGGATTCCAGCCGTAGAACGTTCATCTGGCTGGGTGTGCTCTTCCTTCTTCCGATCGTCTTTCTCGCCGGAGTCGGGTTCTGGGCGCTTCGCGAGCAGCGGGACTCGGTGACCGAACGCGCGCGGCAGGAAGCTGCCACGTTGTGTGCGCGTGTCGCAGAGGATTTCGAAAAAGCACTGGTCCGACGTTTGGACGAGAGCCTGTTCGTGCCGCGGAGCGATGTGATTGCACTAGCGAACGGCGAACCGCAGGGATTCTTCTACGACGCCACACCGGAGCCCGAACCGGGTTCGGAAGCGGCAGAGAAGCTGCGCAACGCGATCGAGGACAACGGCGATCTGGAGGAAATCGCCGAGACGTATTCCGACGGTCGAACGGAGGCGGGACTGCCCATCCCGCCGCTCGCCCTCTACCACGTGGCGATGTCCCGGAAGGACGAGGCGAGCATCGAACGCTTCGCGGTGAGCGCGGTGCTGGATTACCCGTCCGCCATCACGGCGAAACTGATCGAAGCCCTTGTGGTCAAGGTCCCCGAGTCTTCGGTTGCTACTTGGCGGGAACGCTGGGAGAAACACGAAGGCATCCGCAAGCTGCTCGCGCTTCACGCCACCCGCTTGGTGGCGGATTGGAGGTCGCAGTGGCTTGGCGATCATCGGGTTCGCATCGAATCGGATCGCAACGGGCTGCGTTGTTTCGGCAAGGGCTTCGTTGCGAATGTCTTCAGTGACGTCGTGGCCGCCGAATCGGTTCCCGGGTATCTCGCTCTCGATGCGATCTACGACGGCGAGTCCATCCGGTCGGTCAATCCGGCGTTCGATTTTGCCTCCGCGAAGTACGGTGACACCCGCATCGCGGCGCTCCTGATGTTTCCGCGCGAACTTTACCGCGACTACCGGAGGCAGATGGCATGGCTCGCCGTCTTGATCGGGGTGGCGGCAGTCGGCGCCATCGTCGCCTACACCGCCAACCACCGTGCTCTTTTGCGCCAGCGCGAGCTCAACCGTCAGCAGAGTAATTTCGTTTCAAGTGTCTCGCACGAACTCCGCGCGCCCGTGGCGGCCATCCGACTCATGTCGGAGCGCCTGAAGAGCGGGCGCGTCGAGGACAAGGCGAAGGAAGCGGAGTACTACGATTTCATCGAGCGCGAATCGCAGCGGCTGACCGGACTGATCAACAATGTTCTCGATTTCTCGCGTGTCGAGCGCGGTCAGAAACGCTACGCCTTCGCCGAGACGGACGTGGTGAAGCTTGTGCGCGAAACCGTGACCCTCATGGAGCCTCTCGCCGATGGACGTGCCATCGAACTGGAGCTCGATGACCTTTCCAGCGATCCGGTGATCGATGGCATGGCGGTGCAGCAGGCACTGGCCAATCTTCTCGACAACGCGATCAAGTACGCGCCGAGGGAATCGCCGATTACCGTTCGGCTGCGCGAAGAGGACGGTCGTTTGTTTTTGTCGGTTCGCGATCGCGGGCCGGGTGTTCCCGAGGAGGACCGAGCGAGAATCTTTGATCGCTTCTACCGCGCCGGATCGGAGCTGCGACGCGAAACCGAGGGTGTGGGGATCGGCTTGAGCATCGTGAAGCGCATCGCGGAGGCGCATGGAGGCACAGTGGCACTCGACACTGCGCCGAACAAAGGAAGCACGTTCACTGTCGAACTCCCAATGAAGCCATGACCCGGGAATCCACCGCCGCACGCATTCTCATCGTCGAAGACGAGGTCGCCATGCGGACCGCTCTTGCGGACACGCTGGGCGACGCGGGATACCGGACGGTTGTTGCGGTGGACGGCGAGGCTGGTTTACAGGCAGCTTTGCAGGAAACCCCCGATCTCGTTCTTCTCGATGTGATGATGCCGAAAATGGACGGCTTCGCCCTCTGTCGCGAACTGCGGGCGCTGGAGAAAGCGATGCCGGTGCTCATGCTGACGGCGAAAGGCGAGATCGAGGACCGCGTACACGGGTTGGACGCCGGTGCGGACGATTATCTTGTGAAGCCGTTCAGCACCGAGGAGCTGCTCGCCCGGGTCAGAGCGCTGCTGCGACGGACGCAACGGGATGTTCGTGTTCCGGAGACACTCGTTTTGGGAGAAGCGGTGATCGACTTCGTCCACCAGACCTGCCGCCGCAACGGTGCGGATCTTGACCTGACCGCGAAGGAATTCGCGATGCTGCGCTTGATGTCGGCGCATCCCAACGAGCCGATCACACGCGACCGGTTCCTCGACGTCGTCTGGGGCTACGCCGCATTCCCAACCACGCGAACGGTGGACAATCACGTCGCCTCGCTGCGCGCAAAGCTCGAAACGGATCCTTCGAAACCCAGCTGGCTGAAGACGGTTCACCGGGTCGGCTACCGGTTGGAGATCGACGAATCCAATTTTGCAAAACCATGACACAACTCGCTGACGCACTCGCTAGATTCTCACCATGATGAAGACGTGGATATGTTTGATTGGACTGGCCTCGCTGACGACCGCCCCTCTTGTCGTCGCAGAGGACGCGAACGAAACAGAATCGCTCTCCGAAACGTTCCGTGAAGCCCTCTTCGAGGAAGAGGCGAATCGGGATCTGAAGAAGGCGATCGCCGCCTACGAGAAGGTGGTGAAGAAATACGACGAGGGCAAAAAGATGGCGGCGAGTTCGGTGTTTCGTCTCGCGGAATGCCATCGCAAGCTCGGGCAGCAGGACGAGGCGCAGCGTTACTACCAGCAGTTGATCGCCGATTTTCCGGACGAAGGCGCGCTGATCAAGCTCGCGCAGAGCAACCTGAGTGCGATGGGTGTGACGGTTCCCGAGCCGGTAGCGAAGAGAGCGGGAGCGACAGACGTATTGGTGAGCGAGTACGAGCGTCAGGAGATCAGCAAGTTGCTGGCAACGATCCGCAACAGTCCGGATCTGGTCAATGCGAAGGATGACAAGGGACGATCACCTCTGCTGAACGCAGCGACGAACGGCTATGCGGAACTCGCGAGGATCCTCATCGATAACGGCGCCGACGTTAATGCGCTGGATCGCTACCAGAAGCCACCCATCTACGCCGCGGCTGACAGCGGGCACCTCGCCATCGCCAAGCTGCTGCTTGAGAACGGGGCCCGGGTCGACTCCGTGTTGGTGAACGGGAGCACGCCGCTCCACGCGGCGGTGGCCCATGGCCACAAGGCGGTCGTGGGGCTCCTGCTCGACAAAGGAGCTGATCCGGAGAGGCGTGGTAAGCCGATCGTCTCAAGCAAAAGAGGCGTTGTCTTCTTTGACATGCTCAGAGCTGAGGATGCCACCGTAGGCGCGCTTCACATCGCAGCGATCAACGGGCGAAAAGGAATGGTCGATTTGCTCCTGGAGCGTGGGGCTAATGTCAACGCCGCAGACAAGACGG
>CAJIAN010000202.1_pt1 | contig 27313 bp, 24 predicted proteins | sample 9199061 | NCBI WGS metagenome assembly CAJIAN01 (sample SAMEA7708264, study PRJEB35096) | sediment metagenome | biome: marine neritic benthic zone biome [ENVO:01000025]; feature: sediment [ENVO:00002007]; material: shallow marine sediment [ENVO:03000034] sea grass bed [ENVO_01000059] ...
AAGCACCGCGAGCAATCAGGTGGCCTACTCCTCGAATCTATCTGCGGCGGGAGGGACGAACGCGGCGGTCTTTGCGGGTACGCTGGGTTCCGAGGCGTTGGTGGCCCGCAAGGGTGATGTGGCACCGGACACGGGAGGGGAAACCTTCCGTGTGTTCGCCGGCGAGGCGGTGAACAGCTCGGGCGAGGTGGTGATCCGGGCGATTCTCAATCCCAGCGCGGGCGTGACAACGACGAGTAACGAAGGTCTCTGGACGAACACTGGCGGCACGCTCCGACTCGTCGCCCGCGAAGGGGAAACGGCTCCCTGCCAGCCGAATCCGGCGATCATCTTCTCCAGTTTCACCACCATCGCGATCGGGGATGATGGAACCGCTTGCTTCTTCGCGTTCCTTACCGGCCCGCTGGTGGACTCGACCAACGATGGAAGCGTGTGGCGCTTCGATTCGTCGGACGACTCGCTGCACCTGCTCGCCCGCGAGGGGGATCCCGCACCGGGCACCGGCGGGCAGTTTCTGCAGATTTCATCGGTGGCCTGCAACAACACCGGTGGCATCACCTACCACGCCACGTTGACTGGAGGCTCGGTGCTTCCCACCAAAAACACCGGCATCTGGCTCGATCGGGGAGCGACCGATCCGACCGCGCTGTTGATCCTTCGTCGCGGCGACACCTTTGATCTGATGCCGGGCGACACCCGGACAATCGTCGGTCTGAGCCTCGACGTGGTCACCAATGTGGGCAAGGGCACGGGAGGCTACGGACGCGTGCTCGACGACAGCGGGGAGGTGCTCCTCCCGCTCGTGCTTTCGGGTGGCTCCTCGGGCATCTTCACCTTGGGCATAGCATCCTAGCACGGGGTTGGTTCTCGCGGCCCTCATTTTGAGGTAGGCCGGCCTCGATGAGGCCGCCGAGACGTGAGTCTTTTTTTTCACCACACAGAGTGCGATGATTACTTTGGATCCGACTTGGTCGTTCGCAACCCCTCACTGGAAACCCGCAGCTGCAGTTCCGGCTGACCGTCTTCGGTATGCAGGACAATCCAACTGCGGGTGGGGTTGGCGGGAAGCGGCGGCAGCCCGTCTAGTTTGATTTGATAGCGCACTCCCGGCTTCACGGTGATCAGCTCCACTTCGTAGAACAGATCCTTGCCGTTGGGCGTGATCCCGATCAGGTTGACCAGCTTCTTCGGGTCCTCTTGAATTCCAACACAGTTGCTGAGTGACGGAGGATCGAAGGATCCGGCTGACACTAGTCGGATCAGGTTTCACCCCGACGTGTCGAAGCATCCTTGCTGCCTCCCGCCAGGTGTTCTTGGGCGCCACCGATGCTCGCGAGATCCCTCAGTCGTGCCTCCTTCAGGATGACCACTTCGGTTACTGGTGGACTGGAGAATGTCAGGAAACTTGTGAGAATCGCTCTATCACGAAAACAGCGATAGCTTGGGCTGGGTCTGTTCTTTTCGGCGGGCCTCCTCCTTCGTTGGCATCACACCCCATGGGACGAAAGCATCACACGGAGTGTGACGTTTACTTTACCGGTGATCCTACTCAAGATGATTTGCTCGGAAGGCTCCTCGGGAATTCTTACCCCCGGCATGGAACCGGAACATTAGCGCAGGAAGACCAATCCGATCGCCACGCACAGCAGCAGCGCTCCAGCAAGTCGGCGTCGCATCATGGCGGAACCGGCGGTGTGGCGCTCGTGGTTGCCGAGGAGATGGCCGACCCACCAGACGAGAAGGATACCGAAGAGTCCCCGCGAGCTGTAGATGACGTTCTGAAGGGTCGCCTGACCGTGGAACGCGAGCCCCAGAATCAGGATGACGGCCTGTGCACCCATGGCGATGGAGCCCAGAAGCAGACCCGGCCACGCCCGTTTCGGGATCTCGCGGATTCTACCGTGACAGAACGGGAGCAGGAAGATCGAGAGTACCGCGAGGATCGCGGTCATGAAGATCATGAAAGGATACGTGCCGAAGGCGGCGCTTCGGTAACCCGCGAGGGTGTCGACGACCGCGTAGCTGGCGCATGCGAGGAGAGCGTAAAGGATTGTCTTTCCGGCTTCGCGGAAGTTCTTCGGGCTCGCGCCCCCGAGCAGAAAGACCGCGATGGCGGTCAACGCGGAAGCGAGCCAGAGCAGCGGGGGCACATCGCTTGGCATCAAGACGAACGAATAGGCGGCGACGAAGATCACTTTGACGCCCATGAGTGGCGCTTGGAGCGACACGTCCCCCGCGCGGATTGCGAGCACGGTGAAGAGTTGTCCGAAAAAATAGCCTGCGCCCCCGAGTAGCGGCCAGATGACGTGGGACCAGTCGGGCGGTTCATCCACCAGGGCGAGCATCGGCACGAAGCACAATGCGAGAACGATGTTGGAAAAGACGACCGTGCGCATGAGGCCACCGCCTTCTTCCATACCGCGTTTCAGAAAGATGCTTGCCAGCGGATACAGGAACGCTGCCGCCAGCGGAAAAAGGTAGACACCGGCGGGCATGGTTGCGATGGCGTTTCCGCGGCGTCTATTGTCGCTCGAGAATCTCGACCTCGTAGCCGTCCGGATCGGTGACGAACGCCATCTTCATCTCCCCGCCCGAGAACTTCTCCCGCCAGCCATCCGGCCAGATCTCGATCCCCTTGTTCTCAAGATCGCCGCAGTAGTCAATGATGTTCGGCACGCCGACGCAGGTGTGCATCAGGTCTTCTGGGAACTCGACTTTGAAGTCCGGCGAGTAGCAGAGCTCGAGAAAGTGATCGCTGCCTTCGAGTTCGAGGAAAGCGAGTTCGTTTCCGGCCGGGGACTTATCCGTGCGGCGCGTGAGCTCGAAGCCCAGCTTCTCGTAGAAGGCTATCGTCGCGTCCAGATTGCTGACTCGTATGCGGGTATGGAGGAACTTGATCACCCTCCTGTTTTTAGGGCGAAAGCCCGCATGTGCAAGGCAAACTCCGCAAAACGGCGAGTAGCAAGGGACAATCTAGTTTTACTTAATAATTATGGTATTATTATTATTATATTGATATTATAACTCAATACCCTTAAAGTTCGGAGACTTATGAACTCGCAGAGAGTTATCAAGTTGGCGCTGCTGATCCTCTGTTTTGGGACTGGTTTTGCGTCGATGGGGGCTGTTTTCGTGCTTGATTTCGAGACCGATGACACGGGTGCGGCATTGGTGGCGGGCGTGTCCAATCTCAATACGAATGCGCCCTACGAGAACATCTACGCGACCGGAGATGGGGTGACGATCACCAGCAGCAATCCCGCGAATCCGCTGAATCTCTACAATTCGAATGGGAGCGGGGGATTGGACGATGACCTTGAGCGGGGGAGTGGATGGGCTGCCGGAAATGACACTGCGGGCAATTACGGCAATCTCCTCATCATGCAGGAGGACAACTACCCGCTGTCGACTCCCAACGACAACGGTAACGGCGGCAGCTTGGTCTTCGCGTCGGACAGGCCGATGACGAGTTTCGGTTTCGAGTTCGCCGACATGGATTCAGGAAACAATGCATCGCTTCTCATCGAGGGGCTGCTCAATGGCGTGGCGGCATCGACGACGGTCACCTTCAACGATCTTGAGAACGGTCTCTACACGGATACGACGGGCGTTCTGTTCGGCGATCGTCATGGCAACAACATCACGGGCATCACGGCTGGCGAGTTGGGAATGGATAATTTTGACACGATCACCTTCAATGCGAGTTCGAGCGGGGGATTTGGTTCGTTAACCTTCGACACGGTGGATGACAGCCAGTTGGTCTACGTCGCTCCTCCAATCGCCAATCCCTCGGCAGCGCCTTCCGAAGAACTGCCGAATGGAGGGACGCGAGAGTATCATTTCGGCAATGTGTTTAATGACACGGCAGCGGGCGATGTCTCCGTCGACGTCGATGTCTACAGCAGGGAAACCCAGTCGACGACCTACAGCCTCACCGATGGAGGTGATGTCACCCACACTGACGTCACGAGTGATGGTTCGGTGAGTCAGAACGGCGGGGCCAACGATACCGATCGGTTTTCCGCCACACTCAATGTGGGATCGGCCATCGGAGCGGCGTCGGGGACGGTGACAATGAACAACCTCGACGGCGTCACCGACTTGGCGGGGAGAGATATGGGAACCGAAGATCCCGATGATGTTGTCCAGTTGATGGCCAACGTGTATGCGCATTCGAACGCGTCCTTCGACTCCACGACTGATCAGAACACCCTGGATATCGATTTCGGCGTTCTGACCAACGGCGCGTCGGGCACGACCACCGGCGGCAACACGAGCGGAAGTACGACGACGACTTTCGTCTTCAACAACCTGCCCTACGACGTGGCAAACGACAATCTCGACCGCACGGCGGATGCCTCTCCTGACGAAATCGCCTATACGGTGGATCTGGCGATGGCGCTCTCGGGAAGCGGCGGGGCGACCGCTCAATTCGACAACGCCGGGTTGCTGGTTACCGACGGCGGGATCGCGGCGGGCAGCCCATCGTCGTCATCGACGATGCGTTTCACGCCGACTCAACTCGGGGTCTTCAATCAGACGGTCCAATACGGCGCGCTTGATGACAATCTGCTCGCGCTCGGCCTGAGCGGCAGCAATCAGGGGGCGAACACCCACGATCTCAGCGACCTTGTTGTCAATGCCTCCGGAATCGCGCGAGACAGCCAGGTTACATTCTCAACAGACGCCACGAACATTCCTGCCACCATCACCACCGTCGACCTGGGCGGGGGCTCGACGGGCACCCAAGGGCAGATCGCGAATGGCGATCGTCGCGAGTTCGATTTCGGGAGTTCATGGATCGGAGAAACCGTCGGGCGCGTCACGACGGACGTGAACTCCACGGGAAATGCCGGAGCTCTGTATTCAGTCATCGCTTTCAACGAGGCGGCCAATCCGGGAATCTTCGCGACGTTCGTGCCGGGCCAGTCCGATGCGACACCCGCTGGTGTGACCCAAGGTGCATCTACGTTCAACGCGACGTTCGGCACCGATGGTTTCATGCCTGGTGGGTACACAGCGCTTTTCGTTCTGATCAATCACGACGGGACAACAGCGGTTTCCGGCTTGGATCAGGGAAATGGCACGGGAGCAGGCTACGGCGCGGAGGATCTCCCGGACGCCATTCAGCTCGCCCAGAGTTTTCATGCCCACAGCAACGCGACGTTCGTCGATCCGACGGGATCGCTCGTGCCCACCGAAAACGACCCCGGTTCCAATATTGCCTTGGACAACACTGACGTGTGGTCGATCAGCTTCGGACAGCACCAGCAGAATTCAGGCATCGTTGGCGAGCAGTTCGCGATTGGGAATCTTCCCTTTGTCGATACTCTCGATGGGCGCAATTTTACCGTGCAGCTTGAGATCAACGCGCCTCCGACATTCAGCAACCCGCTGTTCGACGGCACTCCGACGAGGGGAGTCGATGATGTTCTCTACACCACGAACGCGATGATCGATGGCTCCGTGCCCGATGATCAGGCGCTGCTGTTTGACAGCTTCTTCGACACCGCGAATCCGGCGGGAACCTACGAAATCACCTACACGTTCACCCCTCTGGACGATGTCAGTCACGTGGGTGCGCTCGGATTGGGCGTCGATGCGGCCGACCCGGACGGTGGCGGTGCACCGCTCACGCTCACCCTCTCGGGGGAGATTCTGCCCATTCCCGAGCCGGGAACGGCGCTCCTTTTCCTGCCGCTTCTATTCGGTTTGTTCCTGCGTCGTCATCGGTAGGCCGTTGACGACGAACGAGACTGAACCCACACTGGCGCCGTGGCTTGCAATGAGGAAACTGCCGATCGCATCCGCGTCGCCCTCGCTGATCGTCTCGAAGGCATCGAGGAGAAGAAAATGTTCGGGGGAGTTGGCTTCCTCTTGAATGGGAACATGGTCTGTGGGGTGCACAAAGACGACTTGGTCGCCCGTGTCGGGCCCGATGAATACGAGGCGGCGCTCGAGAAAACCGGTGCGGGCGAATTCGAGATCACCGGACGTCCGATGCGTGGGTGGGTGCAGGTCGAAGCAGCTGCCGTCGAGAGCGCCGCCGCGATGCGGAAGTGGATCGACCTCTGCCACAGCTTCGCCGAGTCGCTTCCCTCGAAGTAGGCCGCGCTCTCAGCACTTCGCGCTCTTGCGTTTCTTTCCGATCGTGCCGCGCTTCTCGACCTTGCGGATGTAATCGGGTGCGAACGGAATCCGGCAACTATTGTCGCCGAGATCTGCGGTGACGGGACCGATTTTCTCTGCGGCGTCAAGCGCCTGCTTGGAGAGTGATTTCACGCCGCAGCCGAGGGCGATGACGAAGTTGTTCATCTGATAGCGCACCGCATCGGGCGCCTTGTGGATCTCCCGTTTCACGCGCGTGAGTAGTTGCTTGAGTTTCGGGAGATCGAGATCCTCATCGTCCCACGTTCCCATCATCGCGCCGAGCGTCGACCATCCCGCGCAGGCGACCCGCTCTCGGGGGGACTCGATCCACTTGAGCGCCATGTCCCAACCGTGCGGCCCGTCTGCGGCGACTCCGGCGACGGTCGAACTCGCAAGGCTCCCACCGTAGGCCTTCGACGCCCAGCGCTGGAGATCGCGCTTTGTCATCTTCTCATCGTCGGTGATGAGGCCCGCGAGATACATCGCGTCGTAGTTGCCGGTGTCGTAGAGATCGAGCGCCAGCTGGTAATCCTTCTTGATACGCCGCACGATCGGTTTCATGTCCCCGATCTTCACTCCGAAGCACGGCTCCTTGATGCCGTGATTGTTCATGAGCATCCGCTTGATGTTCTCGTTACCCAGAGACTTGAGCTCTTTGAGGATCGAATGGGCAGTCATGACGTCATCACAACCAGCGCCTGCGTCCCGGGCAAGCTTCGAATGCGGTGAAAAAGCGTGCGTTGCGTGGTCTTTGACGGCATCTTTGCCGTGCTAGGATGTCCCGTTCAGCTGATTTCGAAAAAAGGATTCCATTCACTCGCGCAGTGCAGTGTGCAATCGGTGCTGCGGTGATTCTCTCCCATGCGACGGGAGAGGACGACGCGCCCAGCATACCCCGAACGATTCTGAAAGCCATTGGGTCGTTGGAGGGCCAGAACGATCCGAAGTGCCACGCCACAGCGTCTCGGCTCGAGGGTCTCATTTATGGGACGCCCTTGAGCGACGAGGCTCGGTTCGCGAAGAATGCGCTCCTCAAGGATCTGGTGGTGGCCTCGTGGCGCGAGGCATCGAAGGGCTCGGACAAAGCCGAGGTCGAATCCGGGATGATCGAGGCCGCCTTGGGCAAGCGGTTTGTCTGCTCCAAAGACGAGAAAGGTGACTGGGCGGTGCGGTTCGAGGGTGGCGGTGACCGAAAGGTGGTCGTCACGGCGCGCGATCTTCAACACTACGGCAGCGTCGCGTATTCGCTGCGTGCGATTCTCGCGGCGCAGCAGGAGAGCCTCTTTGGGGCATCGCGTGTCGGGCCGCCGTTGTCTGACGAGGCGGTGCGTTCGCTGAAGAAAAACCTCGATCTTCTACAGCTTGCCCTTCTCCAGGTAGCGGATCGCCAAGCGCGGGCTGCGGACGAAGAGGAGATATCGAAGGCACGTCTTGAGGGGATCTGGAGCGAACACATCGCGGTTTCCACAGTGCCCCTGGTGATTGCGGAAAGAAAGTCTCCAGACGTGCTGAGAGAGGTGATCAAGCAGAAGGCGGCTTCCTACCAGGCCTACAACGAAGTGAGCGCCAAGGTTTTTGTCAGAAACATGCAGGTCTATTTCGCGCGTCTGAGCTGGCCAAAGGATCCGAAGGAGGCCACGGCATTTCGTCAGCAATTCACCGAGATGCTCGTCGCGTTTGCAGGGGACCTCTATCTGATGGCTACGGATCTCTCGCGGGAGCGCGACGAGACCATCGTTCGCGAGCAAGACGTTGCCGCTGCGGCGCAACGATTTCTTCCGCACGCGGTGAACGAACACGAGGATGTGATCTTCTTTCCGAAACTTCCCCACGAACAGCGGGTGGTGATCGAGTCCTACGATCTCGACGCCTTTCGTGACAGCGGCGGGCATTGGCACTATCTCGGTTTCGCCCTCGACGATCTCAAGAACAGGGAGTTGCCGGATGCGGATCCCTTTGCCGCGGAACTGTTGGCTGAAAACGTGGCGCAGTTCGGCGTGATGCTACTGCGAGTCACGGGGCGGGAGGGCATCCGTCTCGATCAGGAACGTTTGAGCACGGAATTGCTGGAGCTGGCCGCTCGGAGGATTCAGACATTGATCACGCGGCACGCAGAGATGAAGGACCATGTCGGCCTGCCGCCGAAGATTGCTTCCGCAGAAAACGGGACGGGCGGAGCTGCATCGTTCAAAGACGTGACGGAAGCATCGGGTGTCCGTTTCGAGCATCGCTCGTCAAGCTGGCTGAACCGCCTGCTGCGGACCTATCTCAAGACTCCCGACGACAAGGGCAACCTGACGATTCCCCACGCGTTCGCTGGTTCTGGCGTCGCCGCCGAGGATCTCGATGGAGACGGGAAGTGCGATTTGCTCCTGCTGAGTGGTTCAGGGAACCGGCTCTATCAGAATGCCGGGGGCGGAAAGTTCCGCGACGTGACGGAAGGCTCCGGACTTGTCTGGCTCCGGCCGGACGATCGGCTGCCTGGCGAACCGCGTCAGCCGCTCGTAGCCGATTTTGACAACGATGGCAATCAGGACATCCTGATCACCTACGCCAACGACCCGCATCGGCTCTACCGTGGGCTTGGGAACATGAAATTCGAAGATGTGACCTCGAATGCCGGATTGGGTGGTGAGGGATTGGTTGGCGGACCGGCCACGACCTTCGATTTCGACAACGACGGGCTGCTCGACATCTACATCAGCTACTTTGGCGACTTCGTGCGGGGGGTGCTGCCGACACTCAAGCGCCGCAACAACAACGGTTTACCCAACAAGCTCTTCCGAAACTTAGGGGAGATGCGTTTCGAGGACGTGACCGAGCGGGCCGGGGTCGGCGATGCCGGGTGGGGGCAGGCTTCGCTGCATGTCGATTTCGATGGCGACAGTTGGCAGGATCTCATCTCCGGGAACGATTTCGGAGTGAACTACTACTACCGGAACAACCGCAACGGCACATTTCGCGAGGTGTCGGGAGAGATCGGCACCGATAAGCCGAGCTACACGATGAGTCTGTCTGCTGCCGATCTCAACGGTGATCTCCTTCCCGATCTCTACGTGTCGAATATCGTCACGATGAACAAGGACGAGAAATACGTGCTGCCGAACGAGGACACGCGGATGAAGTTCAATCTGGAGAAGCTCGCGAATCTACGCACCGTAGAGGCCAACGACCTCTTCCTGTCGCGTGACGGTGGGGAAAAACCGGTCTCGTTCCTTCTGAGCCGGATGGTTCTGAGCCGGGATCACGCATCGACCGGCTGGGCCTGGGATGCCGACTTCTTCGATGCGGACCACGATGGGGACGATGATCTCTACGTGCTCAACGGGATGAACGAATTCAATCTCTACAGTAGCCACAACCCGTACTTCATGGATGCGAAGGAGATGAAGAAGTCGAACCGTTTTCTTCCCGTTGCCGAAAAGGAGCCGAACGTGTTTTTCGAGAATCGGGACGGCAAACTACGCAATGCCTCCGCGACAAGCGGACTCGATTTCCTTGGAAACTCTCGCAGTGCCGTTTTCTTCGATCTTGAGAGTGACGGCGATCTGGACGTCGCGACAAACGACTACCATGGGCCGGCACGCGTCTTCGAGAATCGTCTGAAGGGCGATGGTGGGAACTGGATCAAGCTCAGGCTCGTCGGCGATCCGGCGAAAGGAATCAATCGTGATTCCATCGGAAGCGTCGTCGTGATCACGCTTCCCGATGGCACAACGGTCTGGCGTCAAGTGTTTGGAAGCACCGGATACATGTCGGTCCATCCGAAGGAGATTCACGCTGGCGTCGGGGACGCGAATCATGTCGATGTCAACGTGCGGTGGCCAAATGGCGACACACAAAAGCTCGAGAGGCTCGCCACTTCCAAAAGCCATACGATCCGCTGCGACGTGCGTTGAAGCTGGACACCGTCGGACAGCGTCCTAAAGTGCGCGTGGATGAAGGCACTCACGCTCACCGAGTACAAAAAATTCGATTTCGCGGAGGCGCCAGAACCGGAGATGGCTCCGGGCGACGTTCTTGTGCGGGTCCGTGCGTGCGGGATTTGCGGGAGCGACGTGCATGGCATGGATGGATCCAGCGGACGTCGGATTCCGCCGGTGATCATGGGCCACGAAGCCTCGGGCGTGATCGAAAAATGCGGCGACGAGGTGAGGGATTGGAAAGTCGGCGACCGCGTCACCTTCGATTCGATGCTGTATTGCGGCGAATGCGATTTCTGCCGGGCAGGGAAGACGAATTTGTGCGACAACCGGATGGTGCTCGGGGTTTCCTGCGACGACTACCGCCGCCACGGCGCGTTTGCGGAGTTCGTGAGCATTCCCGCGCGGCTACTCTACCGCATTCCGGATGAAGTGAGCTTCGAGCAGGCGGCCTTTGTCGAACCGGTTTCGGTGGCGCTGCACGCGGTCAATCGTGTGCCCGTGGCCGAAGGCGACACCGCCGTCGTCGTCGGTGCGGGGATGATCGGGCTGCTGGTTTTGCAGGCCTTGAGGATCGCCGGTGCGGAGGAGCTGATCTGCGTCGATCTCGACGAGCGAAGGCTCGAACTGGCGAAGGAGTTGGGGGCCGATGACTGTTTTTCGCCGGACAAATGCGATCCAGTGCGCGAGATCATGACGCTCACGGACGGACTCGGTGCGGATGTGGCGATGGAGGTCGTCGGCATCACGCCGACGATCCAGACGGCGGTGAAGTGCCTGCGATTGGGAGGTTCGTTAGGGGCAGTGGGCAACATCGCGGCGAGCGTCGATTTTCCGCTGCAGGCGATCGTCACTCGGGAGATTTCGGTTTTCGGAAGTTGCGCCGCCACGAACGAGCCGCCCGAGGCATTGAAACGCATCGCGGAAGGGACGATGCGCGTCGATCCGCTCATCAGCGCAGTGGCTCCTCTTGAAGAAGGAGCCCAGTGGTTCGATCGCCTCTACACCGGGGACGAGGATCTGATCAAAGTCATTCTCCAACCTTCGCGATGAGAGCGGTTCTGTTGCTCATCGTGCCGTGCGTCTTCGCGTCTTGCGCCGCGAAGGTGTACAATCTCGACTACCGCACGTATCCCGAATTGCCCGAACTCACCATGAGCAAGGTGTTGCGCAAGATTGCAAAGGTGACACCTGGTCTCGAACGAAAAGTGTTCCACGGGAATTACGGTGGACCGGGAAACAACTCCGGAGAACCGAAGGATGAAATGGACGAGTTGTTCCGGCGGCACGACATCGCTTACTTGGAGGGTCACAAACGCAAGGAGTTGATCGCGTCCGACAATCTTCTCGTGGCGAAACTGCGGAGTCTTGACGATTCAGACATGTCCAAGCGCGTGAGTGCGTATCGGAAGCGGGCGATTCGGTTTTTCCGTTCCCCCATCAGTCACGTGCTCGGCAAACCCCTCGACGTGCTCTTCGGCCTCAAAAAGAAACCGATCATCGTCCCCGGGAATGGCGACGACGGCAACATCCAGGGTAGTGCAAAGTAGGAACTAGCGCTGCCGGTCCCAACTGGAGACGCGGTCATTGGTGAACCGCACCTGCGCTCGGTTGTAGGGTACGTAGTGCACCGATGGTCCGTAGTCGAAGTAGCGGCCGCAGTATCGACCGTAGTACGAGTATCCAAAGGTGAACGAGTCGGTCCAGACCGGGTAGTGTCCGATGTAGTTCCATGTTTCCGTCGCCTTTCCGTGACTGCTTCCCTGCCGGACACCGCCCGGTCGGCCCCAGGCGAGATACACGGCGTCCTTGTTCATACCCTCCTTGATGCGGCCTTCGCGGACGAGGTTTTTGTGGGAGGTCGACAGTGGGGCGAATTTTTCGGGGTAGTTCTCGATTCGGCTTTCAACAGTGGAGGCGCAGCTCGCCCCGAGGAGGGTGGCGGCGAATGCGAGGCTCAATCGGATCGAGGTGTGTTTCATGGGGTGTTGTAAATCGGGGAGTTAGCGGTAACTATAAGAAGAATCCGACCCTTTTCAATTGCTCCTCTTCGGAGTCCGTCCACATGGAAGACCGCTACGGCCACCTCATCTCCTATCTCCGCGTCTCGGTCACCGACCGCTGCAATGAGCGGTGCCGCTACTGCATGCCCGAAGAGGACCAGCGGTGGCTCTCCAAGGAAGAGACGATGTCCTTCGACGAGATGCTGCGGGTGATCGAAGTCGGAACGAAGCTCGGGATTCGCAAGGTGCGAGTCACGGGTGGCGAACCGCTGACGCGGCCCGGAGTGCTCGATTTCATGGATGAGCTCGGCGGACTACGCAAGGAGGGCTTGCTCAAGGATCTCGGCATCTCGACGAACGCCACGCTGCTTCCCAACACGCCACGAGATGGCAAGGGGGAGACCGTTGCAAAGAGACTATTCGAGGCCGGAGTGCGGACGGTGAATGTATCGCTCGATACCATCGATCGGCTTGCCTATAAGTTGACGACAGGTCGGGATTTTCTTCTTCGAGTCCTCGATGGCGTTGATGCGGCGGTCGATGCGGGGTTCGAATCGATAAAGCTCAACTGCGTCCTCATGAGGGGACGGAACGAGCAGAGCCTTCCCGATCTGGTTGAGTACGCGCGCGAGAAGGGACTGCTTCTTCGATTCATCGAACTCATGCCGGTTTCGACCAGCGAGGTGCTCACTGAGGAGAATTTCTTTTCCGCGGGCGCAGCAAAGAAGTCTCTCGAGGAGGTTTACGGCACGATGACCCACCGGATGGACTTCAAGACGAATGGACCGGCGAATTACTACGAGATTCCCGGAACCGGCCAACTCGTCGGGTTCATCGGCGCGATGACGAATTTCCACTTCTGCGAGAGCTGCAACAAGCTGCGCCTGACGAGCGATGGGAAGCTGCGGCCCTGTCTCGGTAGTCATCTCGAATTCGATCTGCTCCAGGAGATGCGCCGGGGCGCGAGCGACGACGAGATCGCCGCGTTCATCCGCGAAGTGGTCGATCGCAAACCGAAGGAACACGAGTTCCGCGAGAACTACGTGCCGAACCGGAGCATGACCGCGATTGGAGGGTGACACGATGGCTGACGCCTCAGGCGGCAGCGATTGTTCGAAATCCGCCCGTTGCAGACCCGAATCTGGCGATCTAGCCTTCGAGAACATGCCACAGCGTGAACTCAGCCGTCCAAGACAAGTGATTTCGTGGCTCGAATCATGGGGCGGGATCCTGCCGTCCGAGTGTGCGATGACGCTCATCGGCTCCGCAGCTCTGTTGTGGCACGTACACAGGATCGGGAAGGATACGTCGCTCCCGGAAAACAGCATGGATGTCGATCCGGTCACCTCGGACGAGGATCTGGCAGTGCTGTGCTACGATGCGGTGATCGGCAGCGAGTTCGAGAAGGAACATGGGTGGCACGTCAATCTGATGCCGGCGATCGTTCTGGAACATCTCCCGCGCGAGTGGGAGCAACGGAGTTCGGTCGCCGTTTACGGCAACCTAACAGTGACCGTCCCGGCCGTTGCCGATCTGTTCGTCCCGAAACTGAAGCGTGGCGAGCCGCGGGATCTGAAGCAGTTTGAATTCGCCAAGCAACTCGGCCTGATCGAGACTGGTGAAAGTGGATAAACCCGCAAAGCTCGGCGAACCCAAAGTGCCTTTCGATCCGTTTCTTGTCCCGGAAGATTGGGCGAGGCTGGAATATGGTCGGCTGCTTTGGAGAAGAAGCGGCACGCGGCGACGGCTCCTGCGCCACTGGTGCGATGAACGGCATCCTTACTCCCAGCGTTTTAAGAGGCGATTTCGCGAGCTGGTAGAGCGCGTGCTTTCCTCGGATCCATCTGAAGACGAAGCGCTGGATCGTGAGTTGCGGAGCGAGGGCCAGAGCCTGCGCACGATCATGCGTGAGATCCCGCCCGTATTCGGAAGCTTCTTTTGATGTCTGCCTCACAGAGGCGTCAGGCTCGGCCGCGAAACTTTCCGTGGAAGAGCGCCGGTGGCTCCGCTACGATGGCGCAATGCAGGATGAGAACCGGTCAGCCCTTTCCCACGTCGACGACAGTGGCGAGGCCTCGATGGTCGATGTCGGAGAAAAACCGGTGGTAAAGCGGGAAGCGCGTGCCAGTGGCTTTGTCAGGATGAAGGCCGGAACGGTGCAGTTGATTCGGGAGAACGGTTTGAAGAAGGGCGATGTGTTGGCGGTGGCGCGCGTTGCAGGAATCCAGGCGGCGAAGCGTACGCAGGATCTCATCCCGCTGTGCCATCAGATTCCGCTCAGTTTTGTCGGAGTGGAGTTCGAGGTGCGCGAGGAGGGCGTGGCGATCGAGTGCACGGCGAGAACGACGGCGCAAACCGGTGTGGAAATGGAGGCGCTGAGCGGCGCGAGTGTCGCTGGGCTGACGATCTACGACATGTGCAAGGCGGTGGACAAGGAGATGGCGGTGGAAAATGTCACGCTGATCTCAAAGACGAAGGAGAATCCCAATGGCGATTGAAGTTGGCATCATCACGGTTTCGGATCGGGCGTCTAGCGGAGAGTACGAAGACCATGGAGGACCAGCGCTTCGTGCCGAATCCGAGAAGCGTGATTGGGAACTGCTCGCCGAGGCCGTTGTTCCGGATGACCTCGAAAAAATCCAGGAGGCTATCCGCTCATTTTGCGCCCAAGGTTGCGGCCTCATCCTCACCACGGGCGGCACTGGAATCGCCGAGAGGGATGTGACGCCGGAGGCCATTCGGGGGTTGATGCGCGTGGAGATTCCGGGGTTCGGAGAACTGATGCGCATGAAGAGCCTCGCCATCACGCCCAATGCCATTCTGACGCGTGGACTGGCCGCGGTGGTCGAGACTTCGCTGGTCATTGCGCTTCCGGGGAAGCCAACAGGTGCTGTCGAGTGCCTCGAGTTCGTCGAGGGCGCGATTCCGCATTCGGTAAAGCTGGCGCAACGCGTGCCGGATTCTTGCTAGAGCCGGGTTGGTCTGCGGACTCCGCGACGGTTCCAGTCGCCGTCGCCGCCAATACGCGCTATTCTCTGACGAATGATACGCGTCTTCTGGCTGATTCCTGTACTGCTTCTTGCGACGATTGGGATTCTACTGCTTTCGATGCACCTCGGAATGGGGCAGTCGGGGAATTTCAAAGTCCCCGATGCGGCCGCACGTGAGGCCGCGATTGGAGACACGCGACTTCTTGATCCCGCCGTGCAGCGGACGTATTCGCCGAGTTCGGAATTCTTCGAGCCGATCGACGAGCCGAGAGGATCCGACTGGTTGGCGAACCATGGCGAGCCCGGCCAGACGTTCGCGCAGTTTCTGCGCTCCCGGCGGAACCGCCCGGATAAGAAACGCAAGGTGATCTATCTCCAGCCGGTGGGCGAGTTTGGAAAGGACGCTCCTTCGTTGGATGCGTTGCAGAAGTACTCGACGGCTTATTTCCAAATGAAGGTGAAGATGCTCGAGCCGATTACGGCAGAGAGCTTGGAGGCGAAGAAGCGCATCAACAGCGGTACGGGGAAAGAGCAGATTCTCGCCGGCGATGTCATGGAAGGGATCAAGAAGAAGCTGCCGAAGGACGCCTACTGCATGCTTGCGATCACCATGATCGACCTCTATCCTCAGGAGAGTTGGAACTTCGTTTTTGGCATGGCTAGTCTGAGCGAGCGCGTCGGCGTATTTAGTTTTGCGCGGTACGATCCCGAGTTCTACGGGCAGAAACGCGACGAGGGGTCGAAGGCTCTCGCCCTCAGGCGGAGCGCCAAGGTACTCGTCCACGAGACCGGTCACATGTTCGGCATTCGGCACTGCATCCATTTCAACTGCATCATGAACGGTTCGAATCACTTGGAAGAAACCGACAACCGTCCGATGCATCTGTGTCCGGTCTGCCTTCGCAAGCTCCGGAACAGTATCCAGTTCGATCCCGCGAAGCGCTATCGGCAGTTGGATCAGCGCTACGGTGAGATGGACTTCAAGGATGAGGCCGATTGGGTGAAGCGACGCATGAAGGCGATTACAGCTTCGTGATCTTCATTGTTAGCCGCTGAAAATGAACAGATTACGGATCGTGTTTCGGAACAGTCACACAGGGAATCATGAGATTGGGACTGGAGAGGGAATGGTTGTGCATGCATATTGCTGAAGCGATGGACAAGGTGGAAAACGAAAGGAACAACGACAACCTGCCGCCGATCGGCTTCGTTTTGGACTTAGGGTCCGATGCGAGGAATCGTCTGGCAGAGGCGGGTGAGTTCGTGACGAGGAGCCGCGGGGATCTGCTCTCGGTGCAGGGACGGCAGCATCACGCGATGTCCCTGATCCTCTCGGGCCGCGTGGCAATCAGTGTGCATGCGCATGGTGATCGCGTGGATCTCGCCATGCTCGGGGCGGGTGACGTTGTCGGTGAGATGAGCGTGATCGATCCTCAGGTTGCCAGTTCGACAGCGCGCGTGGTTGAGGGTCCGGCCCGACTCTGGATCATCGAGCGCGAGGCGTTCGATCGGTTTGTCACCGAGGACAAGGCCTCGGGACTCATCCTTCTCCGGAATCTCGGGAAGGTTCTGTGCCGTCGGGTTCGAGCGGACAGTGATCTCATGCTGCGCAAGGCGGAGGAGATGCGCACGCATTTCCTCGACATGGATTACTAGCCAGGGCAGTTCCTTTTCGACTGGATTTGACGTCGGCGGCTTCTTACGATGCCGCCATGAACGCGAAAGGAGTGAGTGTCTGGCTCGGCGGGGTGGTCATCGCGCTCGTGGGCTTCGTCGCGGGGCGCTTGACGGCACCGAAGACCGGGGAGTCGGAGCAAGGTGCCGGAGGGCTTGCGAGTGGAGGAAATCCCCCTAGCGCGGTTTCGAGTGAATCGAAGCCGAAGCCTCGGAAGAGCGAGCTCATGGATCTTCCAGTGGCAGTGGAAACGCAGAACGCGTTGGCTTTGCGCGATGATGCCAAGCCGGGAGAAGTGAACTGGAAACTCATCGACCAAATGCGGGAGACGCTCTACCAGCGGCACCCCGCTGTCCGGTTGCGCCAGTTTCAGATCCTCATGGGTGTCATGCGCCCCATCGATGCGCCAGCCGTTCGAGAACTGTTCAACGAAGCGGACCGCCGTGGAGTTTACTTCAGCGCCGAATGGAAGCCGTTCTGGAGCCGATGGGGTGAGGTGGATGGACCCGCCGCGATGGCCGAGGTCACGAAGAAAGAGCAATCGAATCTGAGGAACACCGTGGCGCATGCGGCGAGTGGCTGGGCCTCGAAGGACCCGCAAGCAGCGTTTCTTTGGCTATCGGAGTGGGGACAGAACGAATACTATTGGGACACGGTGTACACCGCGATGGTCGGCGGGTTTGCGGTGCATGATCTCACGGGCGCGACCGATGTCGCCCTGAAGATTGCTGGTGAGAAGCCGATCACGCTCGACTCGGCGATGGGTCAGCTAGCCGACGCCGCGATCCTTCAGGGTGTCGAGGGTATGACTGCATGGCTGAAGTCGCTGCCAAGCGACGATGCGCTGCGCGAGCGCGCTTTTGGCCATGCGCACTATCGGGTGAAGCGCACCGGCAACGATTCACTCGCCGATTGGCTTGGAACTCTCGCGGGCGAATCTATCGTCGCGATTCGGACTACTCGTCACTTGCGCGTAAACTCGCGAGCGACGACATGACCGCCGCACTTGATTGGGTCGGCAGCCTGCCGCCTTCCCCGCACGATGGGGCCTACACCGGTCTCTCGGACGTCGTGCAGGTGGCAAAGACCGCCGGGCAGGAGCAGGCAGTCCGGTCATGGATCGAGGCGAATACCGACAAGCCAGCTGCGGAGGCTCTTCGCACTTTAGTTCCGTAGTGCACGCGAACAAGGAGCCTCGGCATCCTGCCGAGGACCGTTGTGCGTTCGGTGGTCTCGGATGTGCCAATTGGAGACGAATGGCGTTCGCTGACCGACGTGTGCGCTGTCTCCTTTTTCGGCAGGATGCCGAAACTCCTTGTTGAGGCTAGGGACGCCGGGCGCGAATGCGCATGATCGCCCACTCGGCGTGCTCGGAGATCATGGGATCGGGATCGTCGGCGGCTTTTTCGAGCGCGGCTATGTCCTCGGAAGATCCCACATTCCCCAGGGCCACACACACGTTGCGCAAAAAACGCGGACGCTTGAGGCGCTTGATAGGAGACTTGCTGAAGAGCGTGCGGAACTCATCGTCGGAGAGAGAGAGAAAGTCGGTGAGCTTCATGCGATGCACATAGTCGCGGGCGGCGAAGCGGGATTCGTTCGATTCTCTGGCGAATCGGTTCCACGGGCAGACATCGAGACAGTCGTCGCAGCCGAAGATGCGGTCGCCGATGGCTTCGCGAAACTCTTCAGGGATCGGGCCAAGGTGTTCGATGGTGAGATAGGAAATACAGCGGCGGGCGTCGAGTTCGTGCGGTGCGGTGATGGCTTGGGTCGGGCAGATGTCGATGCAGGCGGTGCACTTGCCGCAGTGGTCGCTGACGGGTTCGTCCGGTTCGATCTGTAGCGTGGTTACCAGTTCGGCGAGAAAGAACCAGGTGCCGAGTTCTTTGTGGATTTGGACCGTGCTCTTGCCATTCCACCCAAGTCCGGAGGAACTGGCGAAGTCGCGTTCCAGAACGGGACCGTAGTCGACATACCGGCGTTGCGTCCCACCGAGTTCGGCAAGGCGTCGGCTGAAGGCGTTGAGCTTTTTTTCGATGACGTCGTGGTAGTCGCGACCCCACGCGTATTGGGCGATTATTCCGTGTGGACGGGGAGGAGCATCCTCATCGGGCGCTTTCTGATGATAGTTGAGTGCGAGGACGATCACTGACTTCGCGTTCTCGACGAGTTCACGCGGATCCTTGCGGCGGTGCGGTGTCTTTGCCATGTAGGCCATGTCGCCGTGGCAACCGTCGGCCAGCCATTCGTCGAATCGGTCGGCGTGACCGGCGGTTTCAGCTCGCGCGATCCGGCATTCGTCGAAACCCAGTTCGGTGGCGATGTCGCGGACGGTCTGTTTGAGATTGTCGATGGAGGAATCTACGGACGGATCAGCGAAGGCGTAGCGGAATTTGTGAAAATTCCTGGCTGGGGCGCCGAAACATCGCTCCTCGGAACTTTTACAAGTTCCGCTACGAGAAAAAAAGCCCGTCACCGCGGGTGCGATGACGGGCTGCTACTGCGAGGGTATGTCTACGCGTACAAAGTGCTCATCAGCTGATCTCGGCGCGGGCGAGGCCCTTCTCTTCGAGCGCAGCCTGCGCGGCGGCGAGCTTGGCGATCGGGATGCGGAACGGGCTGCAGCTGACATAGTTCAGGCCCGTGCGATGGCAGAACTTCACCGACGACGGATCGCCGCCGTGCTCTCCACAGATGCCGATTTTCAGATTCTTCACCGTCTTGCGCCCGCGCTGGACGCCCAGTTCGACGAGTTGGCCGACGCCGGTCTGGTCGAGACTGGCAAACGGGTTGTTGCTGACCACTTCCGCGTCCTGATAGGCGGGAAGGAAGCTGCTCGAGTCGTCGCGGCTGAGACCAAGGCAGGTCTGCGTGAGATCGTTGGTGCCAAAGCTGAAGAAATCGGCGTGAGCGGCGACCTCGTTCGCGGTGAGTGCGGCGCGCGGGATCTCGATCATCGTGCCGACGCTGTACTTGAGCTGATTCGCGCGGAGTCCGTGCTTCTTGCGGACTTCGGCGGCCGCTTCGTCGATGACGGCTTTTTGGAGCTCGAGCTCGCGCGAGTAGCTGACGAGCGGGACCATGATTTCCGGGATGACCTTCGTTCCGGACTTCTGCACCTCGACGGCGGCCTCGAGAATCGCGGTGGCCTGCATCTTGGTGATCTCGGGATAGACGATGCCGAGGCGGCATCCGCGGTGACCGAGCATCGGGTTCTCCTCGTGGAGCGCCTTGATGCGGTCTTCGATGTCCTTCGGCTTCACGCCCTTGATCTTCCTCGCGAGAGCCGAGATCTGCTTCTTGTTCATCGTGCCGATGAACTCGTGCAGCGGCGGATCGAGAAGACGGATCGTTGCCGGACGGCCGTCGAGTGCCTTGAAGATGCCGACGAAGTCTTTCTTCTGATAAGGAAGGAGTTTCCTGAGCGCTTTTGCCCGGCCCTTGTCGTCTTCGGCCAGAATCATCTCGCGCACGGCGTCAATGCGATTGCCTTCGAAGAACATGTGCTCGGTTCGAGTGAGGCCGATCCCCTCCGCACCAAACTTGACGGCGGTTTCCACCTGCCCGGGGGAGTCGGAATTCGTGCGAACGCCGAGTTGGCGGAGTTTGTCCGCCCATCCCATGAGTTCGACGAACTTTTTGTAGGTGGGGCTGCGTTTGGCCGAGGGCTTGTTTTCGATGAGCCCTTGGATGACCTGTGACGGGGAGGTGTGGATCTCCCCGGCGTAGACATTGCCGACGAAACCGTTGAGCGACAGATAATCGCCCTCCTTTAATTTGACCCCGTTGCCGGAAAGCGTCTTCTTCTTGTAGTCGATGTCCATGTCGTGGGCACCGCAGACACAGACCTTACCCATCTGTCGGGCGACCAACGCGGCGTGCGACGAGGCGCCTCCGCGGGTGGTGAGAATTCCCTCCGCAGCGATCATCCCGCGCAGATCCTCGGGCGAGGTTTCCTGGCGGGTGAGGATGACCTTCTGGCCTTTGGCTGCAGCCTTGACCGCGTCTTCGGCGGTGAAGTAGATGCGTCCGGTGGCGGCACCGGGACCGGCCGGTAGACCGGAGCCGGTCTTCTTCGCCTTCTTCTCCTCGTCAGCGTTGAAGATCGGCGCGAGCAGGTGGCCGAGGTCTTCGGCAGGGATGCGGAGGATCGCTTCGTTGCGGGTGATGAGCCGCTCTTTGACCATGTCGAGGGCGATGTTCACGGCGGCAAAGCCGGTGCGTTTGCCGTTCCGTGTCTGAAGCATCCAGAGCTTCCCGTCCTCGATGGTGAACTCGACGTCCTGCACGTCGCGGAAGTGCTTTTCAAGAATGGTGCGGACTTTGAGGAGTTCCTTGTGGGGCTTCGGCAGATCCTTGCCAAGAAGCTTGATCTGCTTCGGGGTGCGCACGCCGGCAACGACGTCCTCGCCTTGGGCGTCAATGAGGTACTCGCCGTAGAAAACGTTCTCGCCGGTGGCAGGGTCGCGGGTGAAGGCGACGCCCGTCCCCGAATTCTTGCCGGTGTTGCCGAACACCATCGCCTGCACGTTGACGGCCGTGCCCCACTCGGCGGGGATGCCGTACTTGGCGCGGTAGACCTTGGCGCGGTCGTTGTCCCACGACGTGAACACCGCACCGACTGCTCCCCAGAGTTGGTCCCACGGATTCTGCGGGAAATCGACGCCGGCGCGTTTCTTGATGAGCTTTTTGAATCCCTCGACGACCCCCTTGAGTCCCTCGATCGACAGATCCATCTCATTGCCGACCTTTTCTTTCTTCAAGGCGTTTTCGAGGATGGTCTCGAAAGGATCGTGGTGTTCGCCCTTGATCATATCCACGCCCATCACGACGCTGCCGTACATATGGAGGAAGCGGCGGTAGGAGTCCCAAGCGAAGTGCGGGTTGTTCGTTTTCGCGGCGAGGGCCTCGACAACCTCGTCGTTGATCCCGAGGTTGAGGACGGTGTCCATCATGCCGGGCATCGACTCGCGGGCGCCGGACCGGACGGAAACGAGGAGCGGGTTGTTGAGATCGCCGAACTTCTTGCCCATCGTCTTCTCGATCTTGGCGACGTTGGCCCGGATCTCGGCATCGAGCGTTCTCGGGTAGGTCCGCCTGTGCGCATAGAAGTAGGTGCAGACTTCCGTGGTGATGGTGAAGCCAGCGGGAACGGGAATTCCAATGCGGCTCATCTCGGCGAGGTTGGCGCCCTTGCCTCCGAGAAGGGCCTTCTGCGAACCGTCACCGTCCGCCTTGCCTCCCCCGAAGAAGTAGACGTGTTGTTTCTTGCGTCGGGCCGCCGTTTTCCTGCGGGCGGTCGTCTTCTTGCGTGCGGTCTTTTTGGCCATCTTGGTAAGCGTGTGGGTAGGTGATCGTTCGTTCGTAGTGAATGCCTTCCGGCTTTGGCGAAAGGAGCGCAAACTCTAGCAGGAAAGGGGGTTCTGTCAATTGACGAGTCCGTGCCGATTTCTGCTTGAACCGGGACCGTGCGCGGCGGATGGAAAAGAAGTGAGCGACGAACGGAAAAGGAGACGGCGAGGGCGCCGATTGAGCGTTTCTGAAATCGGAATGATCGCGCTGATCGCGGTCGTCTTCCTTGCCTCGATCTTCCCGGTGAAGGGGATGCTTCGCAGTCAGGAGATGAAGACGCAGGCGCGGACGGAGGCGGGGCTCGTCGTGAGCGCGATCCATCAGTATCTTGAGAAGTACAACAAGTACCCGCTGGACGTTTCGGTGACGGGTGGGACCACTGAGTTCTACGAGACGAAGACGGACGCGAAATTCATGGCCGTGCTCACTGGGAAGGACACGGCGGCGAATCCTCTGGGCGCCAACTTTTTCGATCCGAGCCTCCGCGGCCTCAACGTGGGGCGCCTGGGGTCGGAAGGGAACCTGGTGGATCCCTGGGGCCGCGAATACACGGTGCGTATTACTGCGAACGAGGACAAATACGTCGGGGTGATTCCGGAGTTGGGGGAGAAGCCGTTGCGGGAGGCGGTCGCCGTCTGGTCCCGCGGGGCGGTCGCGGATCAGAAAGACGCGAAGGCGTGGATCCGTTCGTGGGATTGATTGCGGGGGCGCGCCAAAGTCTTCCGACTTCGGCTACTGTTCGACGATCTTGAAGTCGATCCACTGCTTCTCGAAATCGACGCGGGCGACCTGCACCGTGAGTTCGTCCGCGAGTTCGAGCGTGGTCTTCGGCGGATAGCCGGTGAAGCGCATGAATTGACCTTCGTATCGCCAGCCTTCTCGGCGAAATGGAAAGTCCTCCACCTTCACAAGTCCCTTGATGTAGTAGTCCGTGAGTTCGACGAGTAGCCCGGTGCGACGGACGTCGTGGACGAGTGCCTTGAAGGTCGGAGGGTCCTCCGGATTTTCCGTTGCGAGCTGATCGAAGTACTCGAGCTGCTTGAGCCGCTGACTTTCGATTTCCGCATTGGCGGCGGTGCGCTCCGTGGTGGACAGGTGCTCTGCCATTTCCACCAATGTTTTCTGCGATGGCGTGTCCTCGTTGGAGTGACCGGTGAGCCGGTTGAGCACGCGATGCACGACGAGGTCGGAGTAGCGTCGAATCGGGCTGGTGAAGTGCGTGTAGTTCGTCTTCGCGAGACCGTAGTGCCCGATGGGATCCGCGCTGTAGGCGGCGCGCTTCAGGCTCTTGAGGAGTCCGATCTTGATGGCGTGTTCCTCGCGTTCGCCGCGCACCATCTTGAGCAGCTTCTGCAACTCCGCCCGCTGGCTGAGATCGCCCACGGTGAACCCATGCGAGATGGCTAGCTCGCGGAATTCGAACAGCTTGTCCGCATCCGGATCTTCGTGAATCCGGTAGACCGACGGCTTCAACGCGTCTCGCGTGGCTCGGGCGACGGCTTCGTTCGCGGCGAGCATGAATTCCTCGATGAGCTGATGCGACTCGTCGTATTCGATCCGCCGGAGCTCGACGGGCCTGCCGCGCTTGTCGAGGATGATCTTGATCTCGGGAAAATCGAGATCGAGCGCTCCGTCCTTGAAGCGGTTCTTGCGGAGCGCCGAGGCGAGATCCCACGCTTCGTGCAGTCGCTGGGCGGCCGGGTCTTTCTTCGCGGCCTCGGGCGACAGCTTCATTTTGATGATGGCCTCCTCGTAGGTGAGTCGGCACTGGCTGCGGATGACCGCTGGCGTGAACCGCACGTCTTTCATGTTCCCGTGCTTGTCGAAGCGCATGATGGATGCGCGTGTGAGCCGTTCGACGTCCGGTTTCAGCGAGCAGACGCCGTTGCTGAGGCGTTCAGGCAACATGGGAATGACGCGATCGACGAGGTAGACACTGTTGCCGCGAAGTCGTGCCTCGAGGTCCAGAGCGGTGCCTCCTTTCACATAGTGCGAGACGTCGGCAATGTGGACGGCGAGTTCCCAGCCACCGTCCTTTTGCGGTGTGACGAGGATGGCGTCGTCGAAGTCGCGAGCGTCCACGGGATCGATCGTGAACACCGGGCGGTCGCGCCAGTCTTCGCGGTTCTCGAGTTCCTTCTCCAACACCGTTTCCGAGATCCTCTCTGCTTCCGCAGTCACTTCGTCGGGAAACTCGAGAGGCAGACCGTGCCGATGAATGATGGTTAGGATATCGACGCCGGGGGCGCTGGGCGGTCCGAGGACTCTCGTGATGTGCCCGCGTGGAGGCACGTTGCGCGAGGCCCACGACTCCATCTTTGCCACCACCTTGTCGCCGGGATTCGGCGGCGGATCGGGGAGGGGATGGAGGGCGAGATCGAGTTCGAGCGTGGGCGGGAGCAGCGGACTGTCCGGTTGCACGTAGGCGAACTTCCCCTTCTTGCGGAATGTGCCCACGACCGATTCGGTCTTCCTCTTGACGATCTGGACGACACGTCCCTCGCGTCGGTTTTCATTCCGCGCGGCGAGACGTTCCCGCACGCCGGCGTTCCGGATGTGGCGCTGCCACTTTTGCGGTGATGCCTTCTGGATCTTGATGCCCACGATGTCGCCATCGAGAGCCACGCTCGTGTTTCTCGCCGGGACAAAGACACGCCCGTCGTTGCGATCATCGCCGGCTCGACCGATTTCGGCGGACTTCCTTCCGGGAAAGACCCACGCGTCGCCGCGTGGTCGGAATCGGATGACGCCGGTGCTCTCGTCGCCTGCGTTGTCCAGACGGGGGATGTAGCGACCTTTCCGGACCTGCCGGATCGCGCCTTCGGATTCCAAAGTCGCGAGCAGGTTTCGAAGGGATTTGCGCTGCTTTGGCGCAATCCCCAGAGCCCGTGAGAGTTCTGATTTGTTCGACGGCTGATAATCCGCGCCTTGGAGCAGCGCGAGAAGCTGCTGTCGCAGTTTCTGTTGTGGTTTCATTCTCGGGGTTGTTGGTCCAATTAACGGGAGAAAATCATTGTTTTTCAACCCGCGCGCTGTAAGATGGATTACAGCACGTGTAAACACATTGTATTTTTAACTCAGCCCTGACAGTTTCATGAAAACCTCCCACAGAACCCTCAAACCAGAGAACGGCTTCACCCTCTTGGAGCTGCTCATCGTGATCGCGATCATTGCGATTCTAGCCTCTGTCGCCTTTCCAGTCACCGGCATGGTGATCGATCAAGCCCGTAAGGCCGAAGCCCGTAACGAGGTGATGAACATCGTCAACGCCATTAAAACATACGAAACCGAGTATAGCAAGTACCCGGTCGATTCCAACGCGGCTGGCACGGACTTTTACGAAGACCGGACCGACCGCGAGTTCATGGGGATTCTTCTCGGAGACGACGAAGTGATGAATCCCCGACGGAAGGTATTTTACGAGGGCAAGAACGCCAAAGAAGGCGTCGCCGGTCTCGACTATGGCGACGGTGAAGGCGGTGGTGGTGGTGATGGTGGCGGCACAACACCGCGCCTCGTCGATCCGTGGGGCGAGGAATACTACTTCCAGATCGATGCCGACTATGACGGCAAGGTCGGTGGCCCCACCGAATGCGAGGAAACCAATGACATCCGCCAAGGCGTGATCGCATGGTCGAAGGGCAAGCCCAAGGAAGGCGGCGGCGAATTCCCGCCCTGCCGCAAGTGGCCGAAGTCCTGGGAGTAGGATTTCCGGTCCGCCAGATTTGTTCGCGGGTGTAGTTCAATGGTAGAACACCAGCTTCCCAAGCTGGGTACGAGGGTTCGATTCCCTTCACCCGCTCCAACTCTCAACACCGACAAACACCACAGACGCTTGCCACGGACTGGGCTCCCGTGTTGAAATCGGATCCTGATGAAAAGGGGAGTCGCCGCCATCACTTTGGCCTTCGTCGTCGGATTTACCGCACTGTTCGCTGACATCGATACCGGAGAAAAACCGGGCGATCTCCTCCCGATCCCCGACAAGTTGGTCGTGCTCACTTTCGACGACTGCAATAAATCGGATCGCAGTTTTGTCGCAGACGTGGTGAAGGAACACGGATTCGGCGCGACGTTTTACGTCACCGAGGGTCTCGGATTCCTGAGGAACAAAAAGCACTACACGACCTGGGAGGAGATTGTCGAACTCGACCGGATGGGATTCGAGATCGGGAATCACACGAGGAGCCACCCGAATGTCACACGGCTTTCAGCCGAACAGGTGACCGCCGAGATCGAACACATCGAGAAGCGGTGCGCCGAACATGAGATACCGAAACCCACGACCTTCTGTTTCCCCGGGTTCTCGAACAATCTAAACGCCGTCGAGGTGCTGCAAAAGATGGGGTACCAATTTGCCCGGCGGGGCGTGCGACCGGAATTTGCCGACGGCGGCCAAGGGGCACGCGGACCGGCCTACGACCCAAAAGTCGACCACCCGCTCCTCGTCCCCACCACCGGATACGCCGGCCCGAAGTGGGGCATGAAGGATCTCGAGTGGGCGGTCGCGGAGGCGCGCGACGGCAAGATCGCCGTCCTCTGTTTCCACGGCGTTCCCGCCCTCGATCACCCCTGGGTGAACTGCGACCCGGAAGATTTCAAAAAGTACATGCGCTTTCTCAAAGACGAGGGCTGCACCGTGATCGCGATGCGAGATCTCGCTAAATACGTCGATCCTAAATCCGGACCGGAAGATCCCTACGCGCCCATCCGCGAACGGGCGGAGAAATCGGGGAAATAGGTCAGCTCCCCGCACGCGGGAAAAATCAGGGGGCGTATTCGAAGGCTCTGCGGAGCGAGATCGTGGGTGAGGTGAATACTCGCAGCCTCACTGCGTCAAAACCACCATCCCCGCACTTCCTCACCTTTAACCGGTTGTGGAAGTCGATAAAAACACAAAAGGAGAACATCATCATGAATAATAAAAACAAAACCATCGGCGGAACCCGTCGGCTCGCCCGTATCGGCATGCTCTTCGGCCTTGCCTTCGCCCTGACCGCCTTCTCCACCCCCGCCAAAGCGGCGGACGAACGGGGTTGGCTCATCGGAGAACCACTGATGCACAGCGATCAGGAAGGATTCCTGCTTCTGAAGGTCAAAAAAGGAAGCATCAGACCCCTCCCCAACGTCGTCCGCGTCTACTATCCGAGGGACCGCCGGAATCTGGCGATGCCCCAACGCGACGCCACCGTCGGCCAGAATATCAACTCGCTTCGG
>CAJIAN010000312.1_pt1 | contig 27119 bp, 15 predicted proteins | sample 9199061 | NCBI WGS metagenome assembly CAJIAN01 (sample SAMEA7708264, study PRJEB35096) | sediment metagenome | biome: marine neritic benthic zone biome [ENVO:01000025]; feature: sediment [ENVO:00002007]; material: shallow marine sediment [ENVO:03000034] sea grass bed [ENVO_01000059] ...
CCTTGCTTCATCAGGCGTATCCGAAGCATCAGTTGTCGATTCGGAATCTGTCGTGGCCTGCGGACGAGGTGGATCTTCAGCCGCGTCCTGACAACTTCGGCGACCTCGACCAGCACCTTCTCTACTTCGAAACGGATCTCATCATCGCGGCGTTCGGTGCGAACGAGTCCTTCGCTGGAAAAGACGGGCTCGCGGATTTCCAGATGCGGTTGGATGCGTTTCTCTCCCATCTCAAAACGCGCGCCTACAATGGCAGGTCCGCAGCGAAGATCGTGCTGCTCTCGCCAACCGCGGACGAGAACGTCGCGGAAGTCGCAGCGGCAACGCGCAACAACGCGAACCTGAAACTCTACGGCGACGCCATCCGCGATGCCGCCGCGCGGCACAAGCTTGGTTTCGTTGATGTGTTTGCGGAAACCAAGGAGGCGTTTTCCTCCGAAGACACCCGGATGACGGTGGACGGGCACGCGCTCAACGCGGAAGGACACGCCATCTTTGCGCGGGCGGCGTTCGCGGGAATGACCGGAAAACCGGCACCCGATCTCGAGGAATCGATTCGCGGGCTCGTTGTGGAAAAGGCGACCCAGTTCTTCTTCCGCTACCGACCGCTGAACACCTTTTACTACACCGGCGGTCGCAACAAGAGGTACGGCTACCTCGATTTTCTCCCGGCGATGCGCAACTTCGACATCATGGTGGCGAACCGGGACAAGGCGATCCATGACGCCGTGGCGGGGAATCCTTCCGCGATCGACGACTCGAACGTACCGGATCTTGATGATGTTTTGCTTTCGCGAGGTGCGAATGAGTTCATGTCCCCGGCGAACGAGTTGAAGGCGTTCAAGGTGGACGAGCGATTCGAGGTAAACTGCTTCGCCTCGGAAGAGGACTTCCCGGAAATCGCTTGCCCGATTCAGATTCGGTGGGACGGCCGTGGACGGCTGTGGGTGTCCTGCTCGACGACCTACCCGCACGTCTATCCCGGCCAGGCTCCGAACGACAAGATCGTGATCCTCGAGGACACCGATCAGGACGGAAAGGCCGACAAGTGCACGACCTTCGCGGACGATCTTCATGTTCCGCTATCGTTCGTCCTCGACGGGAAGGGGGGCGCCTACGTTTCCGAACAGCCGCATGTCTCCTACATCGCGGACACCAACGGCGACGATCGGGCAGACACCTACGAGATCGTCTACACGGGGTTCGGTTGCGAGGACTCACACCATTCGATTCACGATTTCACGTGGACGCCAGGCGGTGATCTCCTTTTCCGCGAATCGATTTTCCACAACACCCAGGTCGAGACTCCCTACGGTCCGGTGCGGGCGAAGAACTCATCGTGGTTTCTCTATCATCCGACCACGCGGAAGCTGACCGCCTTTGGTTGCTATCCGAATACCAATCCGTGGGGCGTGACCTTCGATCCGTGGGGCAATCATGTCGCGTCGCATCCGGTTTTCGCTTCGACGTTCCACGCGACGAACCAGCCGTATCCGAACCAGCATCCGGGTGCGCGCGGCATGCAGGCGTATTCGGGTGTCGCCGGACACGACTTCATCGACTTCCCGTTCTGGCCAAAGGAAATGCAGGGCGGATTCCTCAAGGCGCGCTACAAGCCGACGAACCGCGTCGAATTCCACAAGTGGAACGAGAAGATGGATCGATTCGAGGAGGAATATGTCAGTGACATCATCTTCTCGACGAATCTTTCCTTCATCCCAGTCGATCTTCGCTTCGGTCCGCGCGGTGCCGCGTATGTTTGCGATTGGTACAACCCGGTAAAAGGCCACGCGCAGTATTCGCTTCGCGATCCGCGGCGCGATCGCAAGGCTGGGCGCATCTGGAGGATCGTGCCGAAAGGGGCGAAGCTTCCTCCTGCGCCAAAGATCGACGTTGCGTCGGTCAATGAGTTGGTCGCTCTGTTGAGTTCGCCCCACTATCGCCATCGTTACTGGGCGAAGCGGGAACTGCGGTCGCGCAAGCGCTCGGAAGTGGCAGAGGCGATCAACGCCCTGATCAAGAAAGAAGGAACCGAGGAGAAGACGCTGCTGGAAGCGTTGTGGGTGTGTCAGGGCATCGATCTCCAGCGCGCCGATCTTTTGGAGGAGCTCGTGAAGTCGGAGAATCACCTCATCGCGGCCTCGGCGTTCGGGCCGCTGCGATTCTGGCACGAACAGATCGGCGAAAGCCTCACCAAGTCGCTGCTCAAGTACGGTGCGGCGCACGATTCGCAGCACGTGCGGCGTGAAGCGGTGATCGCCGCGAGCTATGTCGGCACGGCGGAGGCGCTCGATGCGATTCTTCCGTCGCTCGGACTGGCTGCCGACACGCATCTCGCGTATGCGCTGAACACGTCCCTCTCCTCGGAGGCGCTGTCGCGCCACTGGAAGGGGACGGGGATGGAGAGCATGGTCACGGTGGCGATTTCCCAGCAGCGGAAGGAGGCGCGACTGAAGCCGACGGTCGGCAACGCGATCAATGCTGACTTTGATTCGCAGAAGGGTCTGCAGACAGTCGAGATTGGATGCGTCCCCGAACGCCTGCTCTACACCATCGACAAATTCACCGTCAAAGCGGGCAAGCCGGTGAAGCTGGTGTTCAAGAATCCGGATGCGACGCAGCACAATCTTCTCATTCTCGACCGCGGGACGCCCGTGGACGAAATCGGGATGGCGGGCAACGAGATGGCGAAGTCGCCGGACGGGCTCAAGAGGCACTTCATACCCGATGACAAACGCATCCTCCACGCGACGAAGCTCCTCAATCCGGAAAGTGTCGAAACGCTGCGCTTCATCGCTCCGAAGAAGCCGGGCAAGTATCCCTATGTCTGCACCTTTCCCGGCCATTGGGTGCTCATGAAAGGCGTGATGACCGTGACCAAATGAAGGCGCTTCCATTCATCGCGATCGTTCTTCTCGCAACAGGCTCGGCGGTCGCCGCCAAGCCGAACTTCCTGATCATCCTCGCGGACGACTGCACGCATACCGATCTTCCGCTCTACGGCGGCGAGAATGCCAAAACCCCGCACATCGACAAACTCGCCAGCGAGGGGCTCGTGTTCAACCACGCCTACCTGAGCGAGGCGATGTGTCAGCCCTGTCGGTCGGAACTCTACACGGGGCTCTATCCGATGCGAAACGGTTCGGCTTGGAATCACTCGGGCAGCCGACCGGGGCTGACGAGCATCGCGCAGCAGCTTGGCGGCTTGGGATATCGCGTTGGCTTGGCCGGCAAGACGCACATCAAGCCGAAGAGCGTTTTCCCCTTCGAGACCGTTCCCGGATTCGATCCGAATTGCGTGCGCAATCCCACGCAGCCGCATGCGCTCGACGGGATCCGAGATTTCATGAAGCGCAAGGACGACCAGCCATTCTGTCTCGTCGTCGCGCTCGTCGAACCTCACGTCCCATGGGTGATGGGCGATCCGACGCCGTATCGTGGCAAGAACCTCAAGTTGCCGCCGTATCTTGTCGACACGCCGGTGACGCGCGACGCGTTTGCGCGTTATCTTGCCGAGATCACCTACATGGATGGGCAGGTCGGCGAGATTCTCGAGACGCTCGGCAAGGCGGGGCTGGCCGACGATACGCTGGTGCTCTTCAGCTCGGAGCAGGGTTCGCAGTTTCCGGGTTGCAAGTGGACGAACTGGGACTCCGGGCTGCACACCGCGCTCGTGGCCCGCTGGCCCGGCAAAGTGCCGGCCGGAAAGCGGACGGATGCCATCGTGCAGTACACGGATGTCGCGCCGACTCTTGTGGAACTCGCTGGCGGCGATCCCAAGAAGTTCAACTACGATGGATCGAGCTTCCTGGCGTCCCTGAAGGACGAATCCAAAGCGCACCGCAGTCTAGCCTACGGAATTCATAACAATGTGCCGGAGGGACCACCGTATCCCATTCGGACGGTGACGAACGGCGAGTTCCGCTACATCCGAAACCTGCTGCCCGACGAGATCTACATCGAGAAACACCTCATGGGCATGAAGGGAAATGGCTCGCTCAACAATCCCTACTGGGCGACGTGGGTGTTCGCCACCGGTCCGCGTCCGGATGCTGAGAAACTGGTGAAACGCTACATGAAGCGCCCGGCCGAACAGCTGTATCACACCGCGACCGATCCGTTCGAACTGACCAATCTCGCCGACGATCCGAAGCACGCCGAGTTGAAGAAGCAACTCAGTGCTCGGCTTGACGAATGGATGAAAGAACAGGGTGATCCGGGCATTCCGCTGGACACGCGAAAGGCGCATCAGGCCGCGCGGCAGGGGAGGCATCTGTATTAGAAAGCGATTGACCTTCAGGGACAATCGGCCTATCGAATCGCACTATGCCCAGAGGAAGAAAATACCAGAAGACACGACTCACACGTCCGCGCAAGGGAGGCGCTCGCAAGCGTCGCCGTCAGAGTGATCAGAAGAAGCGTCTCATCGCGCTCGGGATGGACGAAGCCGTTGTCGAAAAGATGAATCCCCGCGAGGTGCTCACCAAACTGAAGTATCCCGCCAAGGTGGCCAAGGAATGCGCCGCCGAGAAATCCTAACCTATCGCTATCATGAAACACATCACCATCTCTGCACTCGCAATCGGTCTGCTTTCCGGCAGTGCCATCGCCGACGACGAAGCCGGCTGGAAAAAGCTCTTCGACGGAAAATCGCTCGCTGGCTGGGATGGCGATCCCAAGTTCTGGTCGGTCGAGGACGGTGCGATCACCGGAACGACGACGAAGGAGAATCCCACCAGGGGAAATACCTTCATCATCTACACCGGCGACAACGCGGAGAAGAAGCCGGTCGAATTCGGCGACTTCGAGCTCAAGCTCGAGTACCGCATCGTCGGCGGAAACAGCGGCATCCAGTACCGCAGTTTCAAGCTCAAGGGGAACAACGACGGTTGGCGCGTGGGTGGCTACCAGGCGGACATCGATGCCGCCAAAGGTTGGGCTGGAACAAACTACGGTGAGAAATTCCGTGGCATTCTCGCGAAGCGTGGAGAGAAGGCGACGCTCAGCATTGGCGACAACGGAAAGCTCAAGCGCAAGGTCGACAAGCTCGGCGACGCGAAGGCTCTCGCCGCGAAGATCAAGGACGCTCCCGAGTGGAATGAGTTCCACATCTCCGCGAAGGGGAATCACCTTGTGCAGAAGATCAACGGGGAAACGATGAGCGAACTCACCGACAACGACGAGAAGAACCGCCGCAAGGAAGGGCTTCTTGCCATCCAGCTTCACGCTGGCCCCCCGATGAAGATCCAGGTGCGCAACGTCCGCATCAAGACGAGCAAGTAGCGGAATTCGCGAGAATTCCGATGACCTAACGGTCCGAAACTGCGTTCTCGGAATGGTTACCAATTCCGCTACGCTTGGCGGATGAAGCCCATTCGCGTTCTCGCCGTCGCGCTCGCGCTATTTCCGTGCGTCGCGTGGGCGGATGTGAGGCCGCCAAACATGATCGTCATCTTCACCGATGACCATGGCTGGCCTGATCTCGGTTCCGTTGGCGTCTACGACGATCTGAAGACACCGCACCTCGACGCGTTGGCGGCATCGGGTGTGCGTGCGACCAACGGCTACGTCACCGCACCGCAATGTGTGCCCTCGCGTGCGGGTCTTCTCATCGGGCGAGCACAGAATCGATTCGGTCTCGAGAGCAACAAAGAGCCGCTGGACGGATTCAACGCGCAGGTGACGGTCGCGGAACGCCTGAAGAAGGCAGGCTACGCGACGGGCCAGGTCGGGAAGTGGCACTTAGGTCCGACGAACCGGATTACTGATCATGGGTTCGACGATGTTTACGCGAAGAACGCGAATCGCCCGTGCAGCGCGAACTTCACGCTCGAGGGGAAAACGATCCCGATGCAGACCGTCAATGTTAAGCATTATCATCTCGATGCGTGCAGTCAGGCCGCCGTCGCCTTCATTCGCCGCCATGCGGAGAAGCGTTTCTTTCTCTATCTCGCGTATCGCGCGCCTCATGTTCCGCTCGATGCGCCGAAGAAGTATCTCGGTCGCTTCCCCGGCAAGATGCCCGAGCGCCGACGTCAGGCACTCGCGATGATCTCCGCGATGGACGATGGGGTGGGCGCAATCGTCGCCGAACTCAAGGACCGGGGACTGCGCGAGAAGACGCTGATCTTTTTCATCGGCGACAATGGTGCTCCACTGAAGATCCACAAGCACGACGCGCCCGGTGGTGGGCCGGGGTGGGATGGATCACTGAACGAACCGATGAATGGGGAAAAAGGGATGCTTTCGGAAGGCGGAATCCGCGTTCCTTTCCTCGTGTCGTGGCCCTCGCAGATTCCGGCGGGACAGATCTACGACCATCCTGTGAGCTCGCTGGATGTCGCGGCCACGGCAACCGCGCTTTCCGGTGTGCCGCATGACGATGCCGCATTGGACGGTGTCAATCTGCTGCCTTTCCTCAGCGGCGCGATCAAGAAAGCTCCGCACGAGGCTCTGACTTGGCGTTGGATCGCGCAATCGGCGATCCGCAAGGGCAAGTGGAAGTATCTTCGGGCCGGCTTGCGGGAGTATCTGTTTGATTTGGAGGCGGATGCTTCAGAGAAGAAGAATCTCCTCGTATCGCATCCCAACCTTGCGCGTGAACTTCGCGACCGACTTGAAAACTGGGCGTCCGAGCTGAAACCTCCCGGGCTTTCGAAGAATCCGGCCTCAGGCGTCTGGGAAAGTTACTACGACTTCTACCACGACGGAGAACCCGCGCCGCCGCTGCGCCCGAAATTGGTGAAGGAGAATTCCAAGTCGGTTCAGGGATGGATCGCGCGGAGTGCGTCGATCAATGTTCGCGACGGTGCCTTGATGGTGAAATCCGACAAAGGACGCCCGTTTCTTGCGAAGAACGGGCTCAAGCTCAAGAATCCCGCATCCGTGGCGGTGAGCGCCAAAGGTCCCGCCGGAAAAATCGGTGTGTCATGGCGCATGAAAGGGCAAAAGGACTTTCCGAAGGGTCAGACGAAGATGATCGACGTCCGAGCAGCGACCGAGTTCCACGACGTCGAGATTCCAATCAACGTCGAAGGAGAGGTCATCCACATCCGGTTGCTCTTGCCGCCGGGCAACAGCGCGATCGAGCGAATCGCGATCGAGAACCCCGCCGACGAGTCACTCGCGGGCTGGAAGTTTTCGAGTTGAGTGGCTCAACAGATGCGGATTGCCAACCGAACTGAGGTTGAACTGTTTCGATGGCTGGCTACGCTTCCCCGTATGACTTTTCGCCGATCGACATGCCTCGCCTTCTTGCTAGGTATCGCACTCGGGGTGGGACGAGCAGCGGGTGAGGCCCCGAGTCCTGAAGGTATCGCGTTCTTCGAGAAGGAAGTGCGACCCGTTCTTGCAGAGCGCTGCTATGGCTGCCATTCGGCGAAGGCGAAGAAACTGAAAGCAAACCTTCTCCTCGATTCGAAAGCGGGTTGGGAGAAGGGCGGGGATTCCGGACCGCCGATCGTTCCGGGAAAGCCGGACCAGAGCATCCTGATCAAGGCGGTGCGCTACATGAATCTCGATTTGCAGATGCCGCCGAAGCACAAGCTGCCGGCACATGAGATCGATGCGCTGGAAAAGTGGGTGGCGATGGGGGCGCCGGATCCGCGTGCGGGGGAGAGCGTCGCGAAGCAGCAGGAGGAGGGTATTGATATCGAAAAGGGCCGGGAATTCTGGGCTTTCGGGCCGATGCGAAACGTGGAGCCGCCACAGGCCGCACCCAGCGAATGGCAGGGAAGTATGATCGATCGCCATGTATTCGCGAAGCTAGAGGAGAACGGCATCGAGCCGGTGTCGCGTGCGAGCAAGGTCGCGCTCATCCGGCGCGCCTCTTACGATCTGACCGGACTGCCGCCTGAGCCGGAGGCGATCGATGCTTTCCTCGCCGACAATTCGGACGATGCCTTTGCGAAGCTCATCGATCGATTGCTGGAATCATCCCATTTTGGCGAGCGCTGGGGACGGCACTGGCTCGATGTGGTGCGATTTGCGGAATCGACGGGAGGCGGCCGCACCATGTTGCTGCCGGAGACGTGGCGCTATCGCGATTACGTGATCGAATCCTACAATCGCGACAAGCCGCTCACAGAATTCATCGAAGAACAGCTCGCTGGCGACTTGCTAGAGGCCGAGGACGCGACGGAGCGGCGCGAGAATACGATCGCCACCGGCTTTCTCGCGATGGGTCCGACAAACTACGAACTCCAGGACAAGGAACTGCTTCGCATGGAGATTGTCGATGAGCAGATCGACACCACGGGAAGGGCGTTCATGGCGATGACTATCGGTTGTGCCAGGTGTCATGATCACATGTTCGATCCGATTCCTGCGCGGGACTACTACGCGATGGCCGGGATCTTCCGCAGCACGAAGACGGTCGAGCATGCGAACGTTTCCAAGTGGCTGACTGAGGAGATCCCGCCAATGACGGACGAGGAGAAGGCGGCGACGGAGAAGCTGAAGATCTACCGCGAGCGGGAAGAGGGCCTGAAGAAACAGATCGCGGAGTCCGAGGCGATGCTGAAGAAGCTGGGGGCGGAAACGGAAAGAGCGATTCACCAGTTGGGCATCATCATCGACGACGTCTATGCGGAAAAGGTGGGCGAGTGGATGTCATCGACGTCAGTTCAACGGTGGATCGATGTCGGCTACATACACGACAAGGGTGAAGGGAAGGGGGAGAAGTCGGTGACGTTCCGGCCGAAGCTTGAGAAGGCTGGGGAGTACGAGGTCAGGGTTTCCTACAGTGCGGGCACCAACCGCCCGAAGAAGGCGCCATTCACGGTACATCATGCGAAAGGCGAGACGACCGTGAAGGTCGACCAGACGAAGAAGCCGCCGCTGGAGAATCTGTTCACCAGTCTCGGCACTTTCACCTTTGATGCGGGCGACGCGGGATTCGTGAGAGTGACCAATGGTGGAACGAAAGGAAGCCTCATCGCCGATGCGGCGCAATTCATCCCTCAGATTGGCGAGACGCCGGAGGAGCATCCGCGAAAGAAGATGATCTCCGTGGCTCGGCGGCAGCTTTCCGCGCGGAAGAAGTCGCTGAAGGAACTCCAGAAGACGAGACCGAAGGTAAATGCGCCGAAGGCGATGATGGTGAAGGACGAGTCGAAGACTGAGGACTACCACATTCTGATCAGGGGCAACGCGCACAAATTGGGCGACAAAGTCCCGCGTGGGTTTCTTCAAGTCGCTTCTGATGGCGCTGGTGCGCCGAAGATTTCGGAGAAGGCGAGTGGTCGTCTCGAACTCGCTCGGTGGCTTGCTTCGGAGAAGAATCCCCTGACCGCTCGGGTCGCGGCAAACCGGATCTGGCTGCATCTCTTCGGGGAAGGAATCGTGCGGACGCCGGACAACTTTGGTGCGACAGGCGAAAAACCCTCGCACCCGGAGTTGCTCGACTACCTTGCGCTGCGCTTTGTCGAACACGGTTGGTCGACCAAGAAGCTCATTCGGGAGATCATGCTTTCGCGGGTCTACCAGGCGGGCAGCTACGAGAACGGATCGGCAAATGGTGCGAAACTCGATCCGGAGAACCGTCTGTTTTGGCGTGCGCATCGTCGGCGGCTGGACAGCGAGGCCCTGCGCGACACGATTCTTGCGGTGAGCGGAAAGCTCGACAGGAAGATGGGCGGTCCGGCGATCAAGAAGGGGACGAAGTCCGAGTTCGGTTACAAGTTCGATAGCATGCGCCGAAGTATCTATCTGCCCGTGTTCCGCAACGCGTTGCCCGAGATCTTCTCGGTGTTCGATTTTCCCGACCCGAATCTGGTTGCCGGGAAACGGACGAGCAGCACGTTGCCGACGCAGGCCCTCTACCTGATGAATCATCCGTTCGTCATCGAGCAGTCGCAGCATGCTGCGGCACGGATCTTTGCTGGCGCAGAAGCACCTGTCACGGATCGGATCTTGCAGGCCTATCGCGAATTTCTGGGCCGACCACCGACCGAGAGCGAAATGGCTCTGGCGCGTGATTTTCTGGGCGAGAGCCCGGATGCGGCGGCGCAGGCCGCGTTTATGCAGTCCCTGTTCGCTTGCCTTGATTTCCGGTATTTGGACTGATACTTTGCGAATCATGACCGATCGCCGTCAATTTCTGCGCAACGCAGCCTGCGGATTCGGATCGCTTGCCTTGGCGGGGCTTACGAATTCGAGCGCGAATTCGCTGGCACCCAAGCTTCCCCGGATACCACAACGGGCGAAGCGGGTGATCTTCCTCTTCATGCAGGGCGGGCCCAGCCATGTCGACACCTTTGATCCGAAGGAGACGCTGCAGAAGAACAACGGGAAGAAGGTCGAGTTCCATGTGGCGCGCACGCGCAAGGTGACGGCGGAGCCGCTGATGGCGTCGCCGTGGAGCTTTGCCCAGCACGGCGAATGCGGTCAGTCGGTGTCCGAGTTGTTTCCGGAGGTTGCCCGGCACGTCGATGATCTCTGCGTGATTCGCAGCATGCACACGGAAGGCGTCGCGCACGGTCCGGCGACGCTCTTTCTGCACACCGGAGCCACCAATCTCATCCGGCCATCGATGGGTGCGTGGATCAATTACGGACTCGGGACGGAGAACAACAGTCTTCCCGGTTTCGTGACGATCAATCCGCCGCCGACCAAGGGCGGGCCGCGGAACTATTCGAATGCCTTCCTGCCGTCGATCTACCAGGGCACGCCGCTTGGGCGCGCCGGTCAGAGTGTGAGGGACGCGGGGTTCAAGAACGTCCGCAATGACAGGATTCCCTCGGAGATGCAGAAGCGGCAGTTTGAGTTTTTGCAGAAGATGAATCGCGAGCAGGCGATGCAGGCCGGGGGCGGCGACGAGCTTGAAGCAGCCATTGAGTCATTCGAACTCGCCGCGCGGATGCAAATGGATGCGCCGGAGGTGACGGACATTTCCAACGAATCGAAGGCGACGCTGGCGATGTACGGCATCGGCGAGAAGGAGACCGACTACTACGGTCGGCAGTGTCTGCTGGCGCGGCGGTTGGCGGAGTCTGGGGTCCGCTACATCCAGGTGAATTATTCGGACACGGGTTCGAATCCCAAATGGGACCAGCATTCGAAGCTGAAGAATCACGAGATTCACGCCAAGGCGACGGACAAGCCGGTGGCCGGATTACTCGCCGATCTGAAGGCGCGCGGCCTGCTCGAGGATACGCTCGTCTGGTGGGGCGGCGAATTCGGGCGCACACCGTACGCGCAGAACAAGGATGGGCGCGACCACAACCCGAAGGGATTCACGGTGTGGCTGGCCGGTGGGGGAACCAAGTCGGGGGTCTGTTACGGGGAGACGGACGAATTTGGCTACCACGCCGTGCAGAACAAAGTCCACATGCACGATCTGCATGCGACGATCTTGCACCTGCTCGGGTTGGATCACGAGAACCTGACGTATCGCTACGCGGGGCGCGATTTCCGCCTCACGGATGTGCACGGGAACGTCGTGCACGATATCATCGCGTAGCCGGACTCGGCAGGGTTCGGCGAGGTTCAGTTCCTGCTAGCGTTGGGTCAAACTCTGCCGAGCTCGGCTACAAAGAGAGTCAGATCGTGATCTCGCCTTCGATGATCGAGCCGCAGTACTCGCAGTAGAGGTGTGCGGAGTTGATGTTCTTGCCGCACTGTGGGCAGGAGCGGACTTTCGGGCTGCGTTTCGCGTTGTGCGCTCCGTCGGATTCGTCGTTGGCGACGATGCGCTCGCGGAATTCGGTTTCGCTGAAGTTCATGTGGTCTCGAAACATCTCCCACAGCGATTGGGTGATTAGCGAAAGACGGTCGATGCGCTGGTTCAGTTCATCGATGCGGTGTTCGATGCTGGTGGCCTCGTGCGCCTTGGTGTTGCGTGTGATATCGCTGAAAATGTCCACCTCGGCGAGAGTGAACCAGTTTTCGTGGGTGTTGGCAATCCTGTAGCTCGCCATTCCAATGCCGAGCCACGGCTTCATCGTTCTTCCAGCAGCAGTTCGAAGAACTGTCGGTCTTCCTGAACGGGGCCGCTAATCATGAAAGGGCCGGCGGTTGCGCCAATGCCGTGATTGCCGGAAACATCCCAGAGCGACCAGTTCACGAGGTCGGTGGTGGTGCGGACCTGGGCGGATCGGTTTGCGGGCAGGTTTGTGGAAAGGGTGATCGTGCCTCCAATGATCGAGAAGTCCGGTGACAGAAAACTGGTGGGATCAAGGGGCAGGGTGCCCGCAAGGAATTCCTCCTCATTGGTGCGATCATCGTTGTCTGCGTCCACCGTTGGTTCGCCTTCGGGCGAAATCGTGTCGCCGAAATGCAGCAGCCGGTAGTCGTCGTAGCTTTGGCGCGTGGGTAACGAGTTGTTGATCCACTCGGTGAGCAGCGCAATGGCGGATTGATCGAGTTCGTTGCTGCCGATCGGTGGCATCCGCGAGAAGCCGTTGGTGAGGGCGAGGCGATTGAGGACAACCGAATGCGTGGTGTCGCCGGGAACGACAAGAAGATTGGCCGGATCGCCGTTGTTGTTTGTCGCCGGGCCGTTGATGAGACCGGTGGCGGAAAGCGGGACGTGATGGCTTGCATCGAACGACGGCGGCGCGGTCCCGCCTGCCATGTGGCAGTTCGCACAATTGACCGCGAGATAGGAACGCACGCGCTCTTCGACGGAAAAGGCAGTTTCGTCCGGGCGGAAATGTCGTGGAAGGATGTTGGGTGAATCGGGCGTGTTTGAGAAGTAGCCCGCCTGCTGAAGAAGCGAGAGCTGATTGCCGGCGAAGCCGTTGATGGTCTCGTTCTGATTGAGCTGCCGCGTGTTGAACGAAAGGGCGTGCCCGGCCTGCGGCGTGTGACAGGCGATGCACTCGGCGCGGCTGGGAATGCGGTAGTTCTGCACGCCTGGCATTCCGCCATCGATGATGTTGATGTCGAAATCCTCGCCCGCGTCGGGAACGAGGGTGGCCTCGGTTTGGGCCGCGTTCCAGCGGTAGCTGACGCCGTAGGAGCCGGTGGCATTTTTCACGAGGATGCGCGTCTCGACTCGCTGAGACGTCGCGGGATTGCCGCGTTCGGTTTCGAGATCGAAGTGCTTCACCCAAATCATCCCGTCCGGAAATGTCCACGCGCCATCGCGATCCCAGATCATCGTGTCGCTCGCGCCGGGGACGACAAACCAGCGGCGCTTGAACGCGAAATCGCTCCAGAAGGCAAGGTTGGGTGTGTAGGGAAGCAACCCCGGGGCGGGGGAGAGATCGGAGAGGTCCGCGAAGAGGCCCGTTTCGCCGAGAGTCGCCGGATAGCCGCCTGTGTCGGTTCCCGCGACGAGACGCAGGATGCGGTCTTCCTGGTAATCCACCATGAGAACGTCGCCGTTGGAGGGATCGGGGAAGAAACACACCTGGTTTGCATTGCCCGTCAGTCGCTCGACATCAACTTGCGCGCCGTTGCGCCGCAGCACCCAGATATGGCCATCCACGTAGTCGCCGAAGATGTAGGCACCGGTGAGCGAAGGCAGACTTCCGCCTCGGTAGACGAATCCGCCAGTCACGGAGTGTCCTTGGAACTCGCCGTTGCCGATGACGTATTCGTAAAGCGGGTCAATCGAGGTGAATCCGGGAACGGCTTCGCCGGAATTCGGCCCGGGAATATTGCCCTCGCGCCAAGACCAACCGTAGTTGCCGCCATTCACGATCAGATTGATTTCTTCGCGCGCGTTCTGCCCGACGTCGCCCAGCCAAATCTCGCCCGTCACGGGGTCGATGGAGAAGCGGAACGGGCTGCGGATGCCGACGGCGAAAAACTCGGTGCGGACATCTCCGGCGGGAATGGCGGCGCCGTTGAACATCACCGTGGGATTCGCGGTGACAAAGGGATTGTCGGCCGGCACGGAATAGCGCGCGACTCCCATGTCGGTCGGAACGCTAGGATGACTGTTGGGCTCGGGATTGCCCGGAAGCTTGTCCACGTCGAGCCGGAGCATCGCACAGTGGAAGTCGAGGTCGATACGTTGTCCGTAGCGGCGAGAATCGTTCTGACCGCCGCCGTCGCCCGTGGATACGTAAAGGTAGCCATCGTTACCGAAGTGCATGTCGGTGCCGAGGTGGAAGCCGTTGGGTTCGAGCTGTTGAATGAGGACGAGTTCCGAGGTGGCGTCCGCAAGATTGGGATTGCCGCCCTGCACGCTGAAGCGCGAGATGCGGTAGAAGTTCTGGCCGCCCACGCTGACGGAATACCAGACAAAGAAGTAGCCGGTGGCCGCGTATTGCGGGTGGAAGGCCATGCTCATGAGACCGCGGTCGACTGATTGATACGGTAGCGATTCTCCGCGCGAGGCCAGCAGCGTAGGAAGATCGAGAAAGACCGTGGACGACGGCGACGGTGCGGTGACGCTTGGGATGACACTGATGATGCCGGGACGCTGGACGACGAAGAGCCGCTGTGTGTCCCCAGGGACGGTAGCGAGGTTGATTGGCTGGTTGAAGGTTAAGCTGCCGAAGGCGGGCTCCGTCGTGTAGGTCGTCTGTGGTGGTGTTTCCGGGACGTTGAGATTCGTGTTCGGAATGCGTAGCGAATTGGCGAAGGTAAGTGTTACCGTCACCGGAACCGCGAAGCCGAACGGGCTGTTCAAGCGATAGGTGAAGCTGTCGCTTGCCGGCGTGTCCGTCGTGTGCGTGTAGAGAATCCGTCCGCTCGCGTCGGGCACCGCAGTGCCGCTCGTGGGCGGCATGACGATCTCGACGGTCGCGGGGTTGCCGCCGGGCTCGTCGTTCGCCAGCACGGCGACGCGGACTTTCTGCCCATGATGCAGCGTCGCGGAATCTGGTTGGAGCACCGGTGGAGCGAATGTGGCATCTGGTCCCGCGGCGTAGCTCGCAGCGACTTCCGCAGGCGAGAGCGGGTGGTCGTAGAGCCGCACTTCCTCGTAGCTCGCATTCGCGCAGGGAAGCACGCTCCACTGCGAGCGTCCGAGCCAGTTGTTGACGTCCTCGATGTCGCCGAGGTTGAAGGCGACGCTGCCCGACGCGGCGAGCGTGCCGTTGCGATACCATGCGACGTCGCCGCCACCGGGAGTGTCGGTGAACGTGACCACGTAGTGGTAGGTGGTGCCGAGCGTCGTCGCGAGGTTCGTGTCGAGGTAGAGCGGCGTACCGCCATCGATGCGGTTGCCCTGGCGTTGTGTGTTAATGTTGGTGTCGCGATTGAACAGCAGCGCCAAGCCGTCGCTTGTCTCGGAATACGGCGCGTTCGCCGGCGTCGTGCCTGTCCATTCGCCCGGCGCGCCCGCGCCGTCGCCTGCGATAGTCATGCGGCCAAAGTCAAACATGAGCTGCCAGGGTTGGAACGTGATGGGCGCCGCCCAAATCTCGACAGTGATGCTCGCTTTCGACGACACGATGCCATTCGGGAGGTTCAAATAGGCCGAGATGGACGCGTCGGGCAGATTGCCGTTCGTCGTGCCCGGCAGGACAATCCGGTCACCGTCAAAGGTTGCGCCGTTGCCCCGAACCTCCATCGGCGTCCCGGAAACCGTGTCGATCAACATCGTTCCCGCCGTGGCCGCGCCAGCCGGTTCGTCAAAAGACCAGCGGTTGACCAAAGTTGCGTCAGACGGCGTGGCCGCCGCTAGAAACGCCAAAATCAGGGGGATTTGACCGGATCTCATCGAACGTCCTTACGGAAACGCCGAATTGGCATTACGGCAAATCTTTCAAAGTAGCTGAAGATGCAAAATCTTCAGACCGGCGCTGCACAACTCGGTCCTCGCTCCCTCGGCACTTTTACAAGTTCCGCTACATTTCTACCGCAAGCCGGACGAACTTGTCGGCACCGATGACAATTGATCGCCGGTGGATGTCGACCGAGGGCCGACGCAAGCCGTCCTCGGGGCCTTATCCGCTCGAACCACCGCTCTGGATTCGCTCGGCCTACCGGCGTTGTCGCCGCATCAGGCCGAAGACACCCAACCCGACCATCAATGCGGTGGCCGGTTCGGGGATCTGGGTGATGGTCAGTTGGTAGTCGACGATGTTTGGCGAGGTTTCCTGCACCCAGAACGAGTAGGTGCCGGGACCGAGAGGTGCGCCGACGAGCGTCAGGAAAACGTCACCTGAGGCGGCATTGAAAAGTACTTGGCCGTCGATGTCTCCGGCAGTCTGACCGCCAAAGCCCGCCGCGGCGACGTAGCCCATGAAGCTCAGGTTCGGGTCCCCGGGCGTGAACGTGAACGAATCGACGTTGATCGCGGTGACGGATTCCCCCGCGCCGACAACGAACGAAAAGTAGTCGGCGTCCTGCCCATTGGTGGCGCCTGTATCCCCATTGTTCCCCATTTGCGCGATGATGGTGTTCGCTCCATTGGAGAGGGTGAGGACGTCCGGGGAGGCAAAGTTTCCTGACAGGTCACCGGATATCGATTCGTCGTAGATGACGGCACCGTGACCAGCGATTACAGTGAGTCCGAGGGTTGCGAAGAGGGGGAGGAGTTTCATGACGGGGGTTGGAGTGGGAGACAATCGTATTGTTCCCGAAACGCGGGTCAAGCGCGATCCACCGCGTCCCGAGCCGCGGCTTCGATCACCGCCTCCGAGAGGCGGTCGCCGTGAACCCAGAAGATGACGTCGCCCGATCGGACGTAGAGAGTGGATCCGTCCCGAAGCGCCTCGTCGCCAATGCCATCGACGGGCGTGCTGGCGACCTCGGTGGCGATGTAGTCCCATGGCATTCCGGTCGAGACATCGAGTCGAACCCGGTGGGTCGTTTCGCCGTCCGCGTGATACTCGACCGAAAACCATTCCTCGTCCCAGCCCGTTGCGCCCTCGTCGCTGACGGGAGAGCCGAGCGCCTTGGCGGCGTCGGTCCTGGTCAGGAGTTTGCGAGGGTCGGTGAATCCGTTGTCGAGGTGCCGCTGGTAGCCATCGGGCGTGCTTCCGCCTTCGGGTGTCGATGCAGCGGAAGCGGAGGCCGACTCGGATGAAGCGGAACTCGCGTCCGAGACATCCTCGATGGCGTCCTTCACCTGCTTGGCAACTCCGAGGAGCTTTTTGAGAAAGTCCATGGTTGCCGACAAGAATTTCGAAGGTGAGAGGCGGCGGCAAGGATAAAAGCATTGTCAGGAATTGGGCGTTCCCCGATAGTGGATCCACCAATCGCAGAATGAATTCGGGACACACGCAGCCGTAGGCGATGGAGGAATTCAAGATCGCCGCCGTTCTCACGATCCTCGGGATTTCTCTCGTGCTGTTCGTCACTGAGAAACTGCGAATGGACGTGGTGGCCTTGCTAGTGCTCGGTGTCCTCGGAGTGACAAAGCTCGTCACTCCCGAGGAGGCGCTTCGGGGTTTCAGCAATCCGGCGGTGGTCACGGTGTGGGCGATGTTCATCCTGAGCGCCGGGCTGAGTGCGACGGGAATTGCGGATTTCATCGGGCGGCAGGTTCTGAAAATCGCGGGCGATGGCGAGGTGCGCATCATTCTCGTCATCATGCTTGTGACCGGCGGGCTCTCGGCATTCATGAATAACATTGGTGTGGCCGCACTGATGCTGCCGGTCGTGATGGACATTTGCCGGCGGACGCAGACCTCGCCATCCCGGCTCCTCATGCCGATGGCCTATTCCTCCTTGCTCGGGGGGTTGACCACCCTCATCGGGACACCGCCCAACCTTGTTGCCTCGACAGCGCTCGAACAGGCCGGGCATCCGGAATTCGAGCTCTTCGAATTCTCTGTCGTCGGTGTTCCCGCGTTGGTCACGGGTGCGATCTTCATCGCCCTCATTGGGCGGCACATGCTGCCGTCGAAGATGCCCGAGGGCATGGATCGTTCGCTTGAGGATGCAGGGGCGGAGTTCCAATTCGCCCACGCGCTGGAGGAACGGAGCTTCCAATTGCGAGTCGGCGTCGGGTCACCATTGGCAGGTCGGGCCCTCAGGGACACGGGCATCGCCCAGGTGCTTGGGCTCAACGTGCTCGCGGTCGTCCGCCCGACCGGAAGCACGACGCATGTCGGTGGCGACTTCGTGTTCGAGGAAGGCGACCTGCTTTCGGTGCAGGGAAGGGTCGAGGATTTCTCGGAGTTCCTGAACTGGCAGACGTTTGCCATCGCCAGCGGATCCGAGATTCTCGAAGTGCTTTCGTCCGAGAAGGTCGCGGCCATGACGGCGGAGATCACGGACGACTCCGAACTCGCGGGACTCGAAGTGAGAGAGACCGATTTTCAGCGCCGGTTCGACGCCCACATCCTGGCGATCCGGCGTCCGGGCAAGGCGATTCGGAAGAACATTGCCAACACGGAACTGGAGGAGGGGGACGTGCTCATTCTCGAAGGTCGGAGGGATGCCCTCGAGCGGTTGAATGACAGTCCGGAGTTCAAGAACGTGACGCTCTTGTCGGAGGAACAGGTTTCGGACATCTACCCGAAGTCGGACACCCTTCTCGAACTGCGCATCGCGGAGAACTCGAGCATTACGGGCATGACCATCGCGGAGTCGGGCCTCTCCGAGGGGCTCAATCTCCGCGTCATCGGGATCGTCCGAAAACCCTCGCCGATCTACTTCCCAACCCCTGACGAGAAGCTGCTCGCACAGGATCGGCTCCTGGTGCACGGGAGGCCCGACACACTCGAACTGATTCGATCGATCCAGAGTCTTGAAAGGGTAGATGGAGAGGAGGGGAGCCTTGCGAGTTTTTCTTCAAATGCGAGTGGATTCACCGAGGTCACGCTTGCCCCGCAGAGTGGGCTTGCAGGAAAAACCCTGCGCGATCTCGATTTCCGGAATCGCTACGGGCTTGGTGTTCTTTCCATCTGGCGAGGGGGGCAGGCGTTTGGCTCTCATCTGCGGAACATGACGCTCGAGTTCGGGGATGCTCTCCTCCTTTCGGGGCCGCGTGAAAAGGTGGAGGCACTTCGCAAAGATCCTGACTTCCTCATCCTGAGCAGTTCCGCCTACGAGGACACCGCAAGGAAGTCTCCGGGCAAGGCCTTGATGGCTGCGGGCATTATGGCTGCGGTGGTCTTGCCGGTGCTCCTCGGATGGCTTCCCATCGCGATCGCGGCGGTGGCCGGGGCCGCAGTGATGATCACTTGCAAGTGCCTGAGCATGGAGGAGGCCTACCGCGCCATCGAGTGGAAGTCGGTGTTTCTCATCGCGGGGATGATGCCGCTCGGAATCGCGATGGATAACACGGGTGCCGCACAATGGATTGCCCAAGGGGTGAATTCGGTGGCGGAGCCCTTCGGAATCTGGGGCATTCTTATCGGCCTGTATCTGATCACGATGCTTGCGACGACGATCGTTCCGACGACTGCCTTGGTGCTTATCATGGCGCCCATCGCAATCCGCGCCGCAGGCAAGATGGATCTCGATCCGAAGCTCATGATGATGGCTGTCGCCATGGCGGCGTCGGCGAGCTTTACCAGCCCGATCTCCCATCCCGCGAACGTTCTGGTGATGGGTCCCGGTGGTTACCGGTTCTTGGATTACGTGAAGATGGGGGCGCTACTTGCGTTGACGGTGATGATTACCGTATTGCCACTGATTGTGTGGAAATACGGGTAGGCTATTTCCCGTCCTTCGGCTTCTTCTTTTTCGGCTCGCGCTGCTGGAACTCGAAGGTCACCTTGCCCGTCTTGCGATCAAGCAACAGATGGGCGGCGAATTTCCGGCCCTTCTTGCTGACGAAACCCTGCATGAGGTCGGTCTTGCCGTCGGCGAAGAGCTTGCGGGCCTGATCGGTGGGGATCTCGTTCTGGAGGATCGTCTTGCTCACACGGACGCCGCGCTCGTCGGTGGCCTTGGCCATTTCGGGCGCGATATACGCCTTGGCGGTCTCGTAGACCTTGACCATGTGCGTGCTTCCATCGCCGTTCTCGGCTGGCGCTTCGCAGATGATCTGGTCGTCGGAGAGATTCTTCAATTCCTCCTCGCGTTCCTCGTCACCCTCGAAGACGAAGCCGATCTTGAAGTCGTCCTTCAGTTCCAGCGCCGCGCTGAACGGCTTGCCGAATCGGCTTAGAAAAGTATCGAAGGGGCCGACGAACTTCTTGGTGAAGAGTTCGCGAGCCTGGTCCTCGGTGAGTTCGTGGCTTGCGATGAACTTCTTCGTCTGGAACCCACACTCGGGATCGTAGCACTTGTAGGTCGCGTCGGTCTGCTTGAGCTTGTCGGCGTGACATTTGGGGCAGGGCGCCTTGATGTCGGGATACGGTCGGTTCACGACCTCGTCGGTGTATTTCACCGTTTTCTCGACGATCTTCCGCGAGAGATCCTTGATCTCGGACATGAACGTCTCGCGATCTAGCCGTCCGTGCTCCATTTCCTTGAGCTTGTGCTCCCATTCGCCCGTCATCTCGGGAGACCCCAGCGTCTTGATGTCCATCTTCTTCAGGAGCTCCACGAGTTCGAGGCCCTTGTTGGAGACAACGAGGTCGCGCTTGTTGACTTCGTCCCTGAGAAGATATTTCTGGCGGATGAGGCCTTCGATGATGGCGGCACGCGTGGCGGGTGTCCCGAGGCCGCGCTCGCTCATCGCTTCGCGCAGTTCCTCGTCGTCGACGCGCTTGCCCGCCGTTTCCATGGCGGAGAGGAGAGTCGCTTCCGTGTAGCGCGCGGGTGGTTTCGTTTCGTTCTCCTTGACCTCGATGTCGGTGTTCTTCGCATCTTCGCCATCCTCGGCAGCGACGAGTTCGTCCTTGTCGCCGGCGACGCCGGGTTTGCGGCCGTAGACTTCGAGCCACCCCGGGACGACGAGCACGCGGCCATCGGTCTTGAACGCGTCTTCACCGATGCGGGTGATCCGGTTGGTGATTTCGTATTCGGCGGGCGGGTAGAAAACGGCAAGGAACCGTCGCGAAACCATGTCGTAGAGCTTGGCGGCGGCTTCGTCCAATCCGGCAGCGGGCAGCTTTCCGGTCGGCGTGATAGCGAAGTGATCGCTGATCTTCGCGTTGTTGAAGATCCGTTTCGACGGAACGATCCGGTCGTTTTCGAGAATCCACTTCGAACAGCTCTGCAGCTCGTTCGCAAAGGCCGCATGCGGAGTGGCGTCGCTGAAGGTGGAAATCGTCTGCTTCACCTCGCCGAGGTAGTCCTCTGGCAAGTAGCGGGAATCCGTCCGCGGATAAGTGAGCAGCTTGTAGCGTTCGTAGAGCGACTGCGCGAGCTGCAGTGTGCGACGGGCGCTGAAACCGAATCGGTTTCCTGCCTCGCGCTGCAGACTGGTGAGATCGTAGAGCAGGGGAGGCGCCTGTTTTGTCGGTTTTTTCTTCTCCTCGACCTTGCCCGTTTTTCCTTCGCAGCGCTCCTTGATCGCGTTGGCTTCCTCACGCATCCAGATGCGCTCGGCCTTGAGCTGGTTGTTGTCGGGGTCCTTTTTGAAATCTTCGCGGAACCAGCGTCCGAGGTAGGAACCCGCAGCGACTTCGAACTCGCCGTGGACTTCGAAAAACGGCTCGGAAACGAAATCCCGGATGATTCTCTCCCGCTCGGCGAGAATGACGAGGGTCGGCGTCTGCACGCGACCGGCGGTCGTCACGTTAAACCCGCCATTCCGGGACTGATAGGCGGTCAGCGCCCGGGTGCCGTTCAGTCCGATAAGCCAGTCGCTTTCGGACCGGCACATCGCCGCATCGGCGAGCGGATGCATCTCCTCGTCGGTTCTCAGGTGCCCCCATGCGTCGAGAATCGACTGGTTGGTCATCGACTGCATCCACAGCCGCTTCACCGGCTTGTTGATCTTCCCGACCTTGAGGAGGTAGCGGAAAATGAGTTCGCCTTCGCGCCCGGCGTCACAGGCGTTGACGATTTCGACGACGTCCTTTTTCCGCATGAGCCGAAGGACGAGTTTCAGGCGGCTCTCCGACTTCTCGATCGGCTGGAGCTCGAACTTGTCAGGGATGACCGGCAGATGTTTGAAGCCCCAAGGGAGCTTTTTTCCATTCGGCTGGGTGGGCATCTTGAGTTCCACCAGATGACCAACCGCTGAGGTGATGATCGCATGATCGTTCTCGAAATAGTCCTTCTTTTTCTCGAACTTCCCGAGTCCCGGCACCTTCCCGAGCACACGGGAGAGGTCCGTGGCGACGCTCGGCTTCTCTGCGATGATTAGTGTCTTCGACATCTGCCTACTTGTTTCTGGGATACGGCGGAATCGGAGGTTTCCTCACCAAATTCCACAGAAATCGCTAGAAGCAGTAGGCCCAAGCTTTGGAAATCTCAAATCAGTTTGACGAAATAGTTTCCAGGAAGCTGCTTCACGAGCCGCCGCATCTGGAGCCTCAGCAGGGTGGCGGACACCGTCGATGCCGGGAGGCCGGAGCGCTCTGAAATCTGGTCGATCAAGCACTCGGAATCGCCTAGGGCTTCGTAGACCGCCAATTCGTCACCTTCCAGCGTAATATCAGGAGCATCTTCCTGATCTTGAGCGTCTTGCGCTTCTTCTGGGAACAGTGCGCCAAGGTCTTCGAGGATCTCTGAGCCGTCCATGACGAGCTTCGCGCCCTGTTGGATGAGACGGTTCGAGCCTGCCGATGTGGGGCGGTCGATCTGGCCGGGAACGGCATACACATTGCGGCCCTGATCCATGGCTTGGCTTGCGGTGATCAGCGCGCCGCTCCGTGCGGGCGCCTCGATCACGGTAATTCCGAGACTCCAACCGGCGACGATACGGTTCCGCATCGGAAACGACTGTTTGTCAGGCGGGTAGTCGACCGGAAATTCTGAAACGACCGCGCCGTTACCCTCCGCTATCCGGTCGGCCAGCGCTTTGTTCTCCGGGGGGTAGAGATTTCCCAGCCCGCATCCGATGACGGCAATCGTGCGCCCCTTTCCCGCGAGGGCTCCCTCGTGAGCTGCCGTATCGATCCCACGCGCGAGACCGCTGACCACCGAAAGCCCGGCGTGAGCGAGCTGGAATCCGAATTTCTTCGCTGCGGCGAGACCGTAGTGAGTGCCTCGTCGAGAACCGACGATCGCAATTCCGTGGCGGTCCTTCGATGTAACCTCGCCCTTCACGTAGAGGACGATTGGCGGGTCGTAGATTTCCTTGAGCAGGGGCGGGTATGCCTCGTCTTCCCAGGTGAGAATGTGCAGTCCCAGTTCCTCGATCCGCCTCAATTCGCGGTCCAGGTCGATGACCGACGCCCATTCCGAGATATTTCCGGCGATGTCGGCGCCGATACCTTGGACGGCTTTCAATTCCGAACGCGGTGCGCCGAGGATGCCCTCGGGCGAACCGAACACGTCGATCAATTTGCGCACGCGGACCGGCCCGATCTTGGGCAGGAGATTGAGTGCGATGCAGGCTTCACGGGACGTCATACCGGCGGAGACCATCCCGACGCGACGGGCCACGGTCAAGAATCATTGACGTTCTTGTCGCGGCTTGCCCCGTTTTTGTTCGCCGAATAGAGTTTTTTGCACGCCATGTACCTCGGAGGGACGGAGATATCAGTCGCAGCGGTTTTGTTGGCTGCGGCCTACGGGTGGACGCGTCTGGTCATGGCGAAGCCGGATCGAGACGGGCAACAGCGGATCGTCCGAATGGCAACGGTGCTTTTCGAGGTCATTTTTCTGGTGGCGATTGCCGTCGTCCTGACCCTCGGTTTGAGGTGATTCCGGGCAATGTGAGCGGGGATGCGCAAGAATCGCGTGTTGGATTTCGCCCGTCTGTCTCGTATACTGCCAAAACCCCCCAAAATCCCAGTTTTCATGAGACCCCAACTCATCCTCACTGCATTGCTGGCTTCGTTACTCCTGACCGTGCCCCATACGGTCCGCGGAGAATCGATCGCACGCATCTGGAACGAGCAAAACCTCGATGCGATCCGCATCGACTTTCCCCATCCGCCGGTGCATGCGCGGAATTTGTTTCACACCTCGGTGGCGATGTGGGACGCATGGGCAGCCTACGACGACGTGGCGGTTGGATATGTGCACCGCGAGAACGCGACCGCAGCGGATGTCGTAGCGGCACGTCGGGAGGCAATCAGCCACGCGGCGTACGGGATGCTGCGCGCGAGGTACGCGCTTTCGGTCAACGCGGGCACCACCATGGATGCGATCCGCACGCAGATGGAGTCCCTTGGTTACGATCCCCTGAACACGACGACGGTCGGCGATTCGCCTGCGGCGGTGGGAAACCGCGTCGCGGAAGCGGTGATTGCCTTTGGTTTCAACGATGGCTCAAACGAGGCAAGCTACTACGAGGATCCGAATGGCTACGCGCCCGTCAACGATCCGCTCATTCTCCTCCTGCCGGGAACGGAAATGAGCAATCCGAATCGCTGGCAGCCTCTGGCGTTTGAGGTGCGGTTCACGCAAAATGGCCTGGAGGCCGACCAGATCCAGACGTTTCTCGGGCCGCACTGGGGTGCGGTGCGCCCGTTCGGGATGACGCTTCCCGCCGGGCAAGAAGTGTATTTCGATCCCGGCGTGCCGCCGCGATTGGGAGGGGTCGGTGACACGGCATTCAAACACGGGAACATCACCGTGGTGAGATACAGCAGCTACCTCGATCCCTTGAGCGGCGACGAGATTGACATCTCGCCCGCGAGTCGCGGAAACAACACCCTCGGACAGAACGACGGCATCGGTTACGACGTCAATCCGGCCACGGGAATGCCCTACGATCCGCACGTCGTTCCGCATGGTGACTACGGGCGCGTTGTCGCCGAGTTCTGGGCGGATGGCCCCGAATCCGAGACACCGCCGGGGCATTGGAACACCCTCGCGAACGAAGTGTCCGAGCATCCGGATTTCGTCCGTCGGTTCGAGGGCACGGGCCCGGAGCTCGATGAGCTGGAGTGGGATCTCAAAGTCTACTTCGCCCTCAACGCGGCCGTGCACGATGTCGGAGTCGCTGCGTGGGGGTGCAAGGAGGTTTATGACTACGTTAGGCCGATCAGCAGCATCCGCTACATGGCTGGAATGGGGCAGTCGAGCGATAGCACGATGCCCTCCTATCATCCGAACGGGATCCCGCTCGAACCCGGGCTCGTCGAAGTCGCAACCGCCAATTCGGTTCTGCCCGGTCAGCGTCATGAGGGACATACTGCCGGAGATATCCTGATTTACGCGTGGGGTGGCGAGCCGGACGATCCCAAGAATGAATTCACCGGGGCGGTGTGGATCCGAGCGATCGACTGGCTGCCGTACCAGCGTGACACCTTCGTGACACCGGCCTTCGCCGGATTTGTCTCCGGACACAGCGCGTTCAGTCGCGCGGCGGCGGAAGTTCTCACCGCCATCACCGGATCTCCGTATTTCCCGGGCGGAAGGGGGACGTTCACGGCGCACCAGAACGACTTTCTCCAGTTCGAGCAGGGGCCATCCGTGGATGTCGTCCTTCAGTGGGCCACCTACTACGATGCGGCCGACGAAGCGGGCATTTCGCGGCTTTACGGTGGCATCCATGTTCCCGTCGACGACGGGCCGGGCCGGATCATGGGCTCAAGCTGCGGTCTCGGTGCCTGGGAGATTGCCAAACGGTATTACGACGGCTCGATCCTCGAAGAGGAACTGGTCGTTGAAATCGAGAGTGATCCCGACGGGACTGCGACCCGTCTCACATGGAATACGATCCGGGGGATGTTCTACACCGTGGAGGAAAGTACCGATCTGCAAACCTTCACGCCCGTCCAGGCGAGCGTCCGAGCCGGAGATGTTTCGATGTCGATGGATCTCACCCCGGAAGCGGCGGAGAAGTACTACCGCGTGGTTCGGTCGACCGAGGCTCTCGAGTAGACCTGGGCGTCTGCTCACGCCGCCGGTTTTTTCCTCGTCTTGGGCTTCGGGGCCTTCTTCCGCTTTGGTGACGCCTTGCCCGAGAGATAGGCGATCCGGGCATCGATATAGCGGTTGGATTGGTTCACATCGTCCTTGGTGATCGCGAACTGGTATCCAGGTTTGCCGTCCTGAAGCATGACCGCGGTGTTCAGAATGAGATTCGTCGTGATGGGGGATTGGGATTCCTTCAGCGCGGCCATGATGGTCGGGCGCGGGTCGGCGGCACCGATGAGGCCGAGGAATTCGGCAGCGCGTGCGCGGACGAGAGGGAACGTGTCGCGTTCGGCGATCTTCTTCACGTCGGGAACGAATTGCGCCGCTGCCTTACCGTGCGCACTACAAGCGATGCAGGCCCAATAGCGGTGCCATGGGTCTTTGCACGCGAGTGCTTCCGCGATGCCCTCGCGGGCATCCTTGAACGGCACGAGTGCCAGATCGGCGATGTCGGCGAGTTTCACGATCTGGGCCTTGTTGTCCTGACCGAACCGAACCGGATTCTTCAGGGCCACATCGACCATCTCGGGCTCTGGATAGAAGCTGAGATCCGGCATCGACCGCACCCATTCGCCCAATCGTTCCCGCAAGGCGGCGAGGGTCTTCGCGTGCTTTGGATCGTGCGCGAGATTTTTCGTCTCGTAGGGATCGGATTTGATATCGTAGAGGGCTTCCGCAGGTCGCGGTTCGAAAAACTGGGACTGGATCTTGTCTAGTTTTCCCGCCTTGTAGAACTGGCGCCATTCCTCGTAGGCGAGCATCTTGTAGCGGTAGTCGTTCTGGAGCGCGTCGAAATTGAATGGCTGGTAGCTGCGAACGTATTCGTAGCGCCCCTTGCGCAGGGTGCGGACGAGATCATACTTTTCATCGAAGCGATCGGCGTAGCCGAAGGCCTCGTCGCGTTTGGCGAGATCGGCTGCCGTGATGCCCTTGCCCAAGAACGGCTTTCCGTCGACGCCTTTTGGTATTGCCAGGCCAGCGAGATGAAGGAGCGTCGGGCCGAAATCAATGAAGCTCACGAAGCCTCCGGTCCGCGATCCCGGCCTGGCATCGACGAGATGTTTCCACTTCTCCGGAATGCGGATGACCAGCGGGACATGGAGACCGCTCTCGTAGGCGTACCCCTTTCCTCTGGGAAGGACACCGCCGTGATCCCCGAAGTAGAAGATGAAGGTGTCCTCTAGCAGGCCGTCCTTGGCGAGTTGATCGACCACATTCCCGATCTGCCGGTCCATTTCCTGGATGCGGTCGTGGTAGTGCGCGTAGGTGTAGCGGAATGTAGGGGTGTCAGGGTGATAGGGGGCGATGAAGACGGATGCGGGATCGGTCACGGTTTTCGCCGAGTTCATGCGCTCGCGGGAGAAGTGCAGCGAACTCTCGTGAGTCGTGCC
>CAJIAN010000471.1_pt1 | contig 26816 bp, 26 predicted proteins | sample 9199061 | NCBI WGS metagenome assembly CAJIAN01 (sample SAMEA7708264, study PRJEB35096) | sediment metagenome | biome: marine neritic benthic zone biome [ENVO:01000025]; feature: sediment [ENVO:00002007]; material: shallow marine sediment [ENVO:03000034] sea grass bed [ENVO_01000059] ...
CCGGTGGGGGATCCGCTGCTATTGCGATGTCGGCGACGGGCCACGTGTTGTCTACGGATTGGTGTTCAAGTTACGGCGGATTCCGAAGGCTGCCAGGTTGACGGGGCCCTGACCGATGAGCGGTAGTTTCGCCGTGGTCGCGCCGCCGGCGAGCGCCGCGTCACGGCCGCGGTAGAAGGAGCTGAGACCGTCTTCGCGGATGAGAAAGACGATCGTCTGGCCGAGCTTTGACCGCTCGGCGGTGAAATCGACGAGCTTCTTGTATTGCGGGTTCTTCGCGATGTCCGCGAGTTTCACGGGAATGCTCTTGGACGGGGAGTGAATCACGAGACCTTCTTTCCGCGCTTCGACGAAAAGCGGCTTGATGTTGCTCGTGCCACCGGTGGCCTGAATGAGAAGGGTGGGTTTCTTGAAGGCCACGATCTTTTTCTCCAGTTCGTCCTTCTTCTCCTCCAGCTCCTTCTTCGTCGCCGTTTGCTCGGCGATCATCGTGTCGATCTCCTTGAGCTTCTCCTCGAGTTCGGGGAACTCGATGGTGGGAACCGCCGTCATCGATTCTTGGAGCTCCGTCACCTCCTCCTCCAGCTTCAGTTTGTCCATGAGGGACTTGCGGTTCTTCGCAAGATCGGCGATTTCCACGCGCATTTCCTCCAGGTGGGACTCGAGTGTCTGATAATCCTCGGCACGGGCCACATCCGCGTTCTCCCGGCTGGCGGCAATCTGGGAGACGCTCAGGCTGGTGATGACGAGCGTGAGCACGCCGATGACGCAAGCGAGGATGCTCAGGAACGGAAAGAGCGAAACGGAATTCTCGGTAGTGCGTCGCGGGCGGGCCATGGCTCAAGAATCGTTTTTGGTCAGATTCACCTTGCCACCAAACCAGCCCCGCTTCACCTGCTGGATGACCAGTTTCCGTTCGCCGAGATCGACGAGCACATTGTTGAGGGCTGCGACCGCCTGGCCGAGTTGTTCGAACTGCTCTTTGGCGGCAACGGCATTCGCTTGGACGGCTTCGGATTGCGTGGCGGCGAGCGATTGCTCGATGGCGGCGGAAGTGCGTCCGTAGAGTTCAATCTGCTGCTGGTAGGTGGCCGCCATGCTTTCCTGCACCTGCCGGATCTCGTTCAGGACGTTTTCGGGAGCTCCGCCAGTCGCCGACGCGAACTGGCCACCGTCGTTGAGGCGCTTGAGCAGGTTCTCGTTGCAGTATTCGTCGATGTTGTTGAGCAGATCCTCTTCGCCTTTCTGCAGAGCCGACATGGGGAAGTAGAGAATGATGCTGAGGCACAGAGCGAGCAGTGTGGTGTCGAAGGCAACAGCGAGGCCGCCGGTGACCCCTTGGATCGATTCCTTGAGCTTGGCCATTTCGCCGGCAGCATCGGTGGATACCGAGAAGTTCGTGATGGCCGCCGATATTCCGATCACGGTGCCGATGAATCCGAGAATGGGGATCGCCCAGAGGAAGGCCTTGACGAGGGTGTAACTGCTAACGATGCCGGAAAGTTCAATGTCGGATTGCGAGGTGTTCATGCTCGCGACTTCGGGTGTGCTTCCCCGGACGCGGAAGTGTTCGAGCGCACGCCGAACCCGGCGAACCATGAAGCTGTTGCGCAGATCCTCCGGGATGTTTGCGATGTGCTGGAGAAATTCCGGTAGATTCTGTTGATTGATCTCCCATGAGATGTAGGTCGGTAGGACGTCAACGATGAGCGCAGTCTTCTGTTTCTTGAGCTGAACGGCCTTTAGGATAAGAATCCCGATCGACCAGCCGAGAAACAGCGCGAGGACATACGGCACCCACCCGCGATCGACGAAAAGATCGGCGAGGTAGCTGCCTTTGAACGGCATGAGCACTCCGATGATGATCGCCCCGATCCCGATGCCGATGGCACCACTGAAGAGCGGCGGGACATTGGCTTGATCCGACCATTGGGCCCCGTGGGCGAGATAGGATTCTTGAATCGCGGAACCGTCTGGGCCCTGCTCCTGCTGTTGCTGCCGCGGAGGCGCGGCTTGGCCGGGTGGGGGCGTGAAGTTGAACTTCGGACCGACTTCCTCGGGGGAGGGAACGGTCACCCGTTGCCCGCACGCGGGGCATCGAACGGTCATTCCCGCGTTCTCGGGCCGGCTCAGGAGTCCTTGGTTGCAGCTGGGACAGGCAAATCGCATGGCGCGATTCTGTCGAAACACCCGACTGCGATCAACCACGGTTTGCCGCCTTGAGGAGCGACGCCATTAGCCCGCCAAGCATGGCAAGTGCAAAGCCGAAAATCTTCAGGCCGGTCATCTCCTCATCGAGGACGAGCCATGCAAGGAAGAGTGTTGCTAGCGGGCCCACGGTTCCGATGACCGCGAATTTCTGAGGGCCCGCGCGTTCTAGTCCGATGCCCATGAGGAACGACGGGATCACGGTCCCGGCGATTGCCAGTGTCAGTCCGATCGCGTGAACCTGGCCGGGTAGCGCAAAGAACTCCTGAAACTCGTGCTGCGCCAGATAGTGGAGCACGACCATCACCGACGATGCGCCGACCACGAGTGAGGCGAATCGAATCGAACCGAGATCCCGGATCAGACCTCCACTACAGAGGATGAAGATCGCGTAGGTGAACGCGCTGGTGAAGACGAGAAGCGATCCCTTGAGGACCGAACCTGACGAACCTGCGGCCTCGCTGACGAAACCGGTGACGATGCCCGCGTAGGCGATCACGGTGGCGGCGATCATCCGTCCGCCGATTCTCCCGCGAAGGAAGATGGCCGAAAGCAACACGACCAGCGACGGATACGTGAAGAGAATCATCCGCTCGAGCCCCACGCTGATGTGCTGGAGCCCCGCGAAATTCACAAGTGACGAAAGGTAGTAGCCGACGAATCCGAGTCCGAGGATTTGCATCCAGTGCCTTGCGGTCAGTCGCACAGGAACGCTGCGGTGGCTCAGCCATCCTGCGATGAGGAAGAAGGGCAGGGCGTAGCCCATTCGCAGGGCGAGCAGGGTGATCGGCTCCGTGTCGAGCAGGTATCCCTTCTTGATGAACACTCCCTTCGAACAGAAAAACACGGAGCAAGCCGCAGCGATCAGAAAGGTATTGATCGCGTAGATCCGGGAGTGCCTTGGTTCGACGTCGGTTTGCATTGGACTCATCTAAATACGAAAAAACCCGCTCGGTGGGAGCGGGTTCAGAGGCGTCCGGAATTGTTCTCTAGGTCTAGAAAGATTCGTTTAGGCAGCTTCAATCATCACTCCACGGGAAGGCGTCTTTGGCGAGTAGCCAAAGAATGCCGGTAATGAGAATCGGAAGTGGTTTGATGGTGTGCATCGCTGCGGATGAGAAGATAGGAGATCGGGCTGCGTTCGCAAGTTCGATCTCATCGGAACGTGTCGATGAGCTTCTGCTTTTCCGCAGCGGGAATTCCCGCTTTCCGGATACCCTCCAGGATGCTCGCCCGATCGGCTTCGGAAGTGAATCCCTGCGCCCATTCCATGGCCTGCTTTTGCGAATGGTAGAAATAGTGCTGCGCCACCGTTCGCAGGGCAATGGAACGAGGTACTTCCCCAGAGAGTCCAGCGGCGTATTCGCTCGCTTGTTGGAGGTTTCGGTAGGTCCATGTGCGAACGAGGTATTCGAGGCCGTCGTGATATCTTTTTTCGTCCGATAGTTTCGAGGCCCAGTCGAGGCGTTCCCGAATGTCTTTTTCGGTTTTCATCTCGAGATAGTATTTCCGGGAAATCGCATCGAACGCCTCCTCGTGCTCCAGCGCGTATTGGAGCGCGGCCTCCGTGTCCTTTCGCAGCCACATTCCCGCCATCATATTGAGCGTGTGTTCACGCAGGTTCGGATCGAGCGATTCGCTCCACGAAAGAGCTGCGTGGGGATCCTCTCGAAACCAACTGAACGCGAGCACCGTCGCCGCCGATCGCTGCACGTCGTCGGGCGGGAGATTCTCGATCAGGTCGATCGCTTCCCGAGGATCATCCTTGGCCATCGTCTTGATGACATCCGAGATGGAATCCCGTCGGGGTTCCCCTGACAAATGCTCGTTGGCCCAGCGAATCGCCGCCTCGGTGTCCGTCTCGGCAAGTTTGCGCGCGATTTTCCGGCCGAGTTGTCCGCGAGCGTGCCCCGAGAACTCCGGCGCGCCGAACAAAGCCCGTGCCGCTGCGAGATCGGAATCGATCAGGGCCTCACCGGCGGAGGCGAGAACGGACTGCCGGAGATGCCAATCGAGGCTCTTGCCCCATTCGGCCACGGCGGCCGGATCTTTCTTGGCCCAGAGTTTTGCCATGGAAGTAATCCCGGTCGTGGTGAACTTCGAGGGCGCAAGTTCTGCGAACGCGCGGGCGATGGCCTCCGGGTTTTCGACACCCACGGGATTCTGCACAAAGGCGATGCCCGGATGGGCGTGCGCGAGCGTCGCCGCAACGTTCGGATCCGCCACCGCAATGTGGAAGAGCAACTCGCGCACGGGGGCGTACGTCCCGTGAAATCGCGTCGGAAGATCTCCAAGGGCAGCCATTGCTTTGTGTGGATCCTTTTGAGCCCAGATCCGAACGAGGGCCTGGAACGCTCCGTAGTGCGCGGATGAATCGCGGTCGGGATCGTGGACCGATTTAAGATAGGCGAACAGCCCCTCAGGATCGGCCGCGGCCCAGCGCAAAGCGATCTGATACAATTTCCCGTTGTCGCCAAGCGCCGCTTCATACTCATCGGCCAATTTGTCGGGCGAGGATGTTTCGAGTCTGCGGATAAACGTGTTCTCCTCGTCCAGGATGTCCGACGGCGATCCCTTCGTCGTGTTGTGGGCGTGCGAACCACTGGGTAGCGCACCTCCACCCGTGCCGTGATTCGCCCCTGCCTGCGGAGGGCCGGCGATCATGCCGGTCGCCACGTAGGCGATCAGGAACAGAACGACGCATACGAATCCGAGCTTCATCGCTGCCTATCCTCCAAATGCTGGCGAATGGTTCTGCGCATCCGCTCCTTCTCTTTGTCTGATAGGCTGGAACCGTCGATCGCGAGCAAACCCGCATCCGGATCGGCACGCGCCATGTCGTAAGCGACGCTGTAGAGAGACTGGTAGCGCACTCTATCGTCCTCGATGGCGAGCAGCCACTGGAACGCCGCATCGACGTCATCGTCACCAATCTTGCCGACCATTCCGCGAATCGCCGAGTCGCGATGTTTTCCCGGCTCCAGCGACGAGACCCATTCCGAGGTGGCGTACGATTCCTGTGAGGACCAGCGATCGGCGATCCTGTGGAACGCAGCGTTCTTCGCTTCGCCATCAGGGAGCGTGCCCGCCCATGCTCCGGCTTCCGCCGGTGCCACCTCGGCCCAGCCCTCGGCCAGCTGGTTGTGCAGCCCCATCGTCTTGGCAGGATCCACTTCACGGTTCGCGATCTCCACCGCGGTGAGAGGATCGAACATGGCCATGGCACTTAGCAGGTCACCCAGATACGAACGCCGCATCTCGTCCGGGAGGTATTCGGCGATCTCCAGCGCGCGTGGAAAGTCATCCCGCATTTCATGACTTCGGGGAACCATGGAGTTCAAGATCACGCTTAAGTGATCGCGAGCATTGCCCGGAAGCGATTTCACGTACTCGAAGGCGGCCTTGGGATCTTCGTCGGCCCAATTCGAGAGGAGGCTGGAACGCACTTTGTACCACAATTTGTCATCCTTCTTCGGTTCCGCGAGTTCGAGGAGTTTCCGGATTTCCGCCTGCGATCGTCCATCGGCGAGCGCCTTACCCAGATTACTGGAGAGCTGCCGGTTGCCGGATTCGCGGACGGCGTCGATGAATCGTTCGACGTCTTCGAGCGGGACGCGTCTACCGAGTTCGTTGACGACTCTGTCATTCATGTCCGTCGGGTTGGCGTAGGCATCGAGCCATCGCAGGGCACGGAACGGATCTTCCTTGGCCATTTCGCGGACGATCGCCTGAGCCGTTTCATTCGTGCTGAACTTCGTGATGTGCTTCATGTAGGGACCGGCGGCATCGGGATCGGTCTTCCCCCACTCGACGAGCACAGCGGAAAGCGCTTCCTTGTTCTCGAGGGAAAGCGCCCATTCGATCGCGTCTGCTGGGGAATCCGCCGCCCACTGGCTCGCGATGGACTTCAACGCTTTGGATCTTTCCGGTCCGTCTGTCAGCATCTTGAGAATGCCCAAGGCCTTGTCCTTGCCCGCTTCTTTGTTCTTCATCACCTCGGAGAGCACGCGCTCGAGATCATGAAACGAAACATGCGCGGGTTGCAGGCGGTCGAGCCATTTGAGAAACTCCGCACTGTCGATCGCCGCCAGTGCGGCGAGAATTCCCGATTGATAGGATTGCGATTGGTATTCTTCTGTTGCGAGGGATTGAGATCCCTTCACGGCAGCGTCCACGTCGATCCGTGCCCATTCCTCGAAGAGGTAACGGACCATGTAGGCCGATTCGTTCTCTTGAGAGTAGCGCACCGCGTTCTTCGGATCGAGGTCCACCCATCGCGCTCGGATCAGCCGTATCTTGTAGTAGAGATCGGGATCGTCCGTGCGTGATTTCCACGTTTCGTAAAGCGACGGCATTTCCGCCAAGGAGGCGCGTTGGAGCATGGCGATGAAATCAAGGGTGCCGGCCGTGCTCGTATCGGCGTCGGGAGAGGGGGTGGAAACCGGGCGCTCCGTTTCGCTTGGGGTTTCCAAGGGTGAAGACTTGGGGTTGGTAGGCGTCTCCTTCCGGAAGGGAAACCACGCCCACCCAAGCCCGACGCCGCTGGCGATGCTGAGCAGGATGGAGATCACTGCCGCTTTCTTGTTCTTCCCCATGGTGTTGAGTCTGCTGTAGGACGCCGGATTTGACTCAGTTATTCGGACGTCTGGTCACTAGACTGACAACTGCAAACACCGCTGCGTTCACTACAAATCCACAGAAGCCGATGTCGAAGGTCCGCTTGAGCCCCGCGAAGAATTCGGCAGGCGCCGAGCCGGGATCGAAGACGAGGAAACCGGCGACAAACAGCAGTCCCGCCGCCGTTCCGGCAACCATGCCCCACTTCGTTCCCTTCTTGAGAAAGAGCACATCGATGGTGGCGGGGAGAAGTTGGCAGGAGAAGCCGATCGCCACCATCATCATCTCCGCGATGAGCTTCATAGGAGCAAATTCAGGAGATCGTTCGCCGTGGTGAACGAGCGCGAGCGCGATCAGCGTCGCGACGACAATGATCGCACGGCCGACCCAGGTGCGCTCGCGTTCGGAAGCTTTCGGGCGAACGAACCTGTCGTAAACATCGCGGGTCAGGACCGCGCTCAGCGCGTGGAGGTTGCTGTCGGCGGTGCTCATCGAGGCCGCCATGACGGCGACGAATATGACCGAGACAACGATGGTTCCCGCGGCGCCGATGAGTGCCGGGATGTGTTCCTGGATCATTACGATGACGATCTGATCGAAGCGCCCGACTTCGGGGTGGGGGACAAGGCCTTCCGCGGTGACTTCCGGCGGGAAGATGACTCGCCCGCCAAGGGCGACAAGCATGACGCCAAAGAGGAAGCAGATCGGCAGGACGATAGCGAAGATAACCGACGTGCGCCGTAGGATGGCGTCGGACTTTGCGGAGTAGTAGCGGATCCATTGACCGGGTCCGATCATCGTGGCCAACGAGGCGAACATGCAAATGGTCATCATCTTCCATGGCGACCACGCGTTGCTCGGTCCGGGAAGGGCGTGGGCTTCGGGCGGAAGCTTCTGCAGTTCGGTGAAGAACCCCGTGATCCCTCCCATTGCCGACACGGTGGCGATCCCCGCGATGAGCATGCCCGATAGCAGCAGGAATCCCTGCACGACATCCGTCCACGCCACCGAACGCATACCTCCGACGAGGACGTAAAGCATCGTGATGAGCGAGAGTACCGTCGATCCCATCCCGAACATGTCGAGTTCCATGCCCAGCAGATTGACGGACTTCGCGTTTGGGAACATCCGTTCGGCGAGATGGCCGCCCGCGCGCATCTGCATGACAATGTAGGGGATGACATAGAGAAATCCCGCAAGCGCCGCGAGCACTCTAACGGACGCCGAATCTCCATAGTGATGGGCGAGCAGATCGCCCGGGGTCACGAAGCCGTGTTTCTGACCGAGCCTCCGGATGCGGCTGCCGAGCACGTAGACTGCGGCACCAGAGAGGGGAAGATTCAAGGCGAAGACGAGAAAGCCGACGCCGTCCTTGTAGATGAGCCCGGGGATGCCCAAAACCGCGGCGCTGGAGAACATCGTCGCCATGATGGTGAGCGTGGTGACAATGACGCCCTGTCCCCGGCCGGCGAGGTAGTAGTCTTCCTCTGAGCCCTTGTTCCGTCGGTAGCCCATGTAGCCGAGAAACAGCAGCATCAGCATGTAGAGCGCGAGCACCACATGCGGCGCGTATCCGAGATCAACGGCGGCGAGGAACGAAGTCGTCATGCGTCCCCCTCAGGTTCGGCGCTCTCCGGTTTCCAGAGCGTCATCGCGGCGATGATGACGATGGCGGCCTCGACGGCGAACCAGAGCACGGCCCACACGTAAATGATCGGAGCGCCGAGAAGCGTGCGGTGGGCGTCCGGATCAGCCGGGTCGGGATTCACGAGCCACACTCCCGGTCCTGGGCCCATGAACAACGCAAAGACGAAAAGCGCGGAGAGGATGATGGCGAGGCGTCGGCGGGAGTTCACGAGCCGCCGTTTTAAGGGAATCGGTTCGGGGTATCCAGTTCTTTGTTGTCGATTGCCTCCATTCGCGGCTAACTAACTGACATGGCAATCGGTCTCACCGCGAAGGAGCGGACACTTCCAGCTGCCGGACTTCTCCTTCTCGTTGCTTCACTTGCCAGTTGCACGCACTTCTCGGTCGAAGGTGCCGTTCACCGCCCCGGTGACTATTTCTCGTTGCGCCCGATCACGCTCGAAGGGGCGATTGAGAAAGCGGGAGGGATGACCGTGGAGGCCGATACCGACTCTGTGCACATCGAGGTGGGTTACGTCGGAGTTTCCATTGACTTCACGAACGAGGTAACCCGCCAGAGGCGGGTGGAAGATGGCCAGACGATCTTGATCAGGTCGAAACGCTAACTGCGCACCTGTCGAATGACGAATCGGTGTTGAAGGCACCGTCATCGGATCTCTCGAAGGCGTGTCCGTGCGCCTTCACGTCTGCTTCGATGCACTTTTCGAGTTCGAAAAGCGCGATGTCGATTTCCGTGAGTTTCGGATCTCATGCGCACTCTTCATCAAGCGGACCCGCGCAGGATGTCCAAGCGGTCGGGAGGCGCGTCGGGCGAGAGAAAGTTCGGAATGGTGTCCGGTGTGCGTTTTGGGCGCGTAAGGAATTCGACGGGCCACTCGGTGACGCGTTTCTTTTTAATGTGGATGTATTCTCCCGGCTCCGGCTCCTCGATGTACTCGTTCTGGACAATCAGTGCCAGCGGCCTTTCGGCCCCGATTGTATCCTGTGAGAACGTAAGTGCTTCCGGAAATGTCGCGAAGGCGAGGTAGTAGTCGTTTCCCTCACATTCATCGGGAGCTCCGCGCTCCGGATGGCACCAGACACGGTACTCGAGAACGTCATCCCAGACGTATCCGCCGCCCGCTCCCGCGGTTGCCGGATAGGTTCCCACGCGAGCCGCGTCATGTGCGGGAGGGAACAGATGCTCCTGGTGATTCATGGCGGGCTAGGCAATCCAGTCGCGGATCACTTTCGATTTCCTTGTGATACTGGTCAGTCGTTTGTCGGCGCCGCCATGGCGGTAGGTGAGGCGTTCGTGGTCAACCCCGAAAAGATGAAGCAGTGTGGCGTGGAAATCATTGATGTGGACCGCTTTGTCCACCGGCGCCCATCCGATGTCATCGGTCGTACCGTAGGTGAGACCGCCTTTCGATCCGCCACCGGACATGAACATGGTGAACGCATCCGGGTGGTGATCCCGACCGGTGTTCGCTTTCCTGCCGCGCCGGTTCTCACCGAGCGGGGTGCGGCCGAATTCGCTGCCCCAAACGACAAGCGTCTCGTCGAGTAGTCCGCGCTCCTTGAGGTCCTTGATGAGGGCGGCGATGGGTTGATCGCACATCCCAGCGTTGAAGGTCAGTTCCTTGTCGAGATCCGAGTGGTGGTCCCACGAGGCGTGGATGATGTTGATGAAGCGCACGCCGCGCTCGACCATGCGGCGCGCGAGAAGGCAGTTCCGCGCGAAGGTGGCGTAGGTATTTCCATTGCCCTTGCCACGGGCTCCGCCCTTCGGGTCATTCCGGTTCAATCCATAGGTCTCCAGTGTCTTCTCGCTTTCGCTGCTTAGGTCGGTGAGTTCTGGAGCCGCGGCCTGCATGCGAAAGGCGAGTTCGTAGTTGGCGATGCGGCTGGCGATTTCAGGATCGCGCATCTGCCGATGGCGGATGGAATTGAGCTCGCGCAGGGTGTCCAGTCCGCGTCGCTGCAGATGCTCGGGGATGCCTTTGGGGTTGGTGAGGTTCAGGACCGGTTCTCCGGAATTCCGAAAGCGCACCCCCGCGTAGACCGAGGGGAGATAGCCGCTCTGCCAGAGCGTGGCACCGCCGCTCGATCCGCGGCCCGCGGTCAGGACGACGTATCCCGGCAGGTTCTGGTTCTCGCTGCCGAGACCGTAGGTAACCCACGAACCCATCACCGGCAGCCCGAAGTGGCTTTCGCCACACTGCATCATAAGCTGTCCAGGATGGTGGTTGAACTGCTCGGTGTGCAGCGAGCGGATCATGCAGATGTCATCCGCGCAGGTGGCGACGTTAGGGAGCAAGTCGGAAAACCACATGCCCGACTGACCGTGCTGCTTGAACTTCCGGTCCGTCCCCATGAGGACGGCGGAGTTCTTCTGGATGAACGCGAATCGCTTCCCTTGCAGGAGTTCGTTGCTCATCTTCTTGCCGTGCAACTCGTTGAGCTTCGGTTTCGGATCGAACAGGTCCATCTGCGAAGGCGCGCCGGCCATGAAGATGAAGATGCAGCTCTTCGCCTTCGCCTCGAAGTGGGTCTGCTTCGGCGCCATCGGATTGGTAAGTCCCGATTCCGCAGCGTATCCGTCCTGCAGCAGCATGCTCGAAAGTGCCGCGCCGCCGATGCCGCCCGCAGAGGTGGTCAGGAAGTCGCGACGGGTCATGTGATTGATATCATTCACAGCAGGACGGGTTTGGAGCGCGAGTGTCCACACTCGCGAGAGCGAGTGGGCTTCGCCATTGAGAGAAGCGAGTGTGGACTCTCGCGCTCCGACAAGAATCTATTCACGGGTGATGAATTCGTCGAGATTGGTGATGATGCGAACCGTGGCCAGCCACGCGGCAAAGTCGCCAGTCGGGAGTGGGTTCTCCGTGTTGAAGGCGGCCACCGCTTCCTTCGCGGCGTTCGGGTTCTCCTCATAATACTTCCGATTTTCACCGAGTAGCGATTGCAAAAGTCTGGATTCTGCGGGCGTCGGCGTCCGCACAAGGCAGCGGCGGAAGGCAAACCTCAATCGCGCGGAGTCCGTGCCGAGCGCCTTTTCCTCGAGGGTCGCGCGCGCGAGATTCGCAGCGGCTTCATGGAAAACCTCGTTCTGCAGCGTCGCCAACGCCATGATTGGGGTATTCGAACTGTTCCGCTTGCTCACCGAGATGTTCGAATCCGGGCAATCGAACGAGATGAGGTTCGGGTCCGGCGCAGTGCGTTTGAAAAACGTGTACATCCCGCGCCGGTAGCGGTCCTCGCCCTTGCTCGGCGTCCACTTGAAGTTGTTCGCGTACGATTGCTCGGCGACGTCGGGAGGGATGGGCGGATAGACGCTCGGCCCTCCGATCTTCGTGGTGAGCAGACCGCCGGCCTGAAGATGCAGGTCGCGAATGATCTCGGCCTCGACCCGCATTCGGTTCTGACGGTGCAACAGTCGGTTGTCGGGATCGAGTTCTTCGAGATCCGGGCGGTGGATCGAGGCCTGCTGGTAGGTATTCGACAGCAGGATCGTCTTGATGAGTTTCTTCCGCGACCATCCGTTGCGGATGAACTCCTCGGCGAGCCAGTCGAGCAACTTCGGATGCGATGGCGGAGCGCCCCGTGCTCCGAAGTCATCCACCGTCGCCACGAGGCCCTCGCCGAAGAGACGGCTCCAGATCTGATTCGCGACGACGCGTGTGGTCAGTGGATTTTTCGGATCGACAAGCCACTTGGCGAGATCGAGGCGCGAGGCCGACTTGCTGCTCGCGGCAAGCGGCACCAAGGTTGCCGGGACGTTCGCGGTGACGGCACCTTCCGATTTCTTGGGCTGGAGGAAATCGCCGCGATGGAACACGAAGGTCTCGCGTTTCTGCTTTCGTTCCTTCAAGACCTGCGTGCTTAGCACGCTGCCTTTGCGCAACCGTGCGATTTCGGAAATGAGCTCGGCGGTCGGTCCATGAACCTTCTCCGTGAAGTGATAGAGCAACTGCTCGCGTTGCTCTTTCGTTGCACGTTTCGGATGGTATCGAAGTGCGGTGCGGATCTGCTGCGGAAGTGGCCCGAGCGTACTTCCACCCGTTCGCGTGCTCAGGCGGAATCTGCCAATCAGGTGGCCTTTCCCCTCGCCGTAGTTTTGATGGAGCTTGATGGTAATGGGCAGGCGTTTTCCCGTAGGAAGCGCCCGCGCCAAGACGAAGGTCGCGGAGTGATTCTTTCCGATCTGCGGAGAAACCGCCCATCCCGTTTTCTGGCTCCCGTCGATAGCTTTGGCGATCTCCCATTCCTTCTGGCTGAAATCAGCCGTCGCCGACGCAAGTGCCAGCCCCACTGGAGGACGTCCGGGGAAAGCCTCGGCGGCGACATGGAATTCGCTGAGGACGAAGTTCCCGTTCGGTGGGCCGCCCGGTCCTTTTCTCGGAAGAGAGTCGTGCGTCAGCACTTCGAGCTTGAACCCGGTGACCTGATCCTGTTCAGGCGTGAACTCCAAGGTGTAGACGTCGGTGCCCTTCGTCGGTCCGCTGACAAGGACCGAGCCATCATCCAGGTTTTCGAGCTTCGCGCCGCCTTCGCTTTTGACGCTCAGGCTCTTGACGGTATAAAACCTCTCCGGGTTGGCGTTGCTCGTTCTGAGGGCGGTGTGGGCCTCGAGATGCCATTGATCGAATGCCTTCCGCGCCGAGACGCGTTCCCTCGCGAGCTGATTCTGCAGGGGTACGATCTTTGGATCAGGCTTTGCCAATCGTGCGACTTCGATGGTGTGTTCGTCGGCGTTGTTGAAGAACGCGTAGAATTGGTAGAATTCCCGCTGCTTCATCGGATCATAGGGATGCGAGTGACACTGCATGCATCCGAGTGTGAGCCCGAGCCAGACGGATCCGGTGGTGTTGATACGGTCGATGACGCGCTTGGTGCGGTCCTCCTCGGGATCGACGCCCCCCTCGCGGTTGAAGAGTGTTTGCAGGTGGAATGCGGTGGCGAGCCGGTGTTCCTGCGACGCGTTGGGAAAGAGGTCGCCGGCCATTTGCAGCTTTGTGAACTGATCGAACGGCATGTCGTCGTTGATCGCGTCGATCACCCAGTCGCGCCAACGCCACGCGCCCGGTCGGGCGCTGTCTTTCTCGTAGCCGTCGGAGTCGGCGAAGCGCGCCTGATCGAGCCAGTGACGTCCCCAGCGTTCGCCGAAATGCGGCGAAGCGAGATAGCGGTCGACCATCTGCTCGTAGGCGGCGTCAGTCGGTTTGCGATGGAATGCGTCGGCTTCCTTGGTGTCGGGTGTGAGTCCCGTGAGATCGATCGCGACCCGGCGGATCAGGGTGTAGGTATCGGCTTTCGGCGACGGGGTGATGCCAGCGCTTTCCTGCTTTGCCAAAATGTAGCGGTCGATTGGATTGAGGACCCACTCAGGGTTCTTCACCTCCGGTTGGGGATCGGGCTTTCGCGGTTCGAACGACCAATGCCGCGGCCATTCCGCACCGCCGGCGATCCACTTGCGCAGTTTTTCGATTTCCTCCGGTTTGAGTGGTTCTTCCGGGGGCATGCGTTCGTCTTCATCCTTGCTGACGATGCGTGCGATGAGTTCGCTTTCCTCCGGCTTGCCCGGAATGATCGCATGCAAGCCCGACTTCGCTTCCCGCATGGTCCCGTCACGATAGGTCAGGTTCAGGCCCGATTTTTCCTTCACGCCACCGTGGCACTTCGTGCAGTGGGCGTTGAAGATCGGGCGAATGTCGGCGGCAAAATCCACGCCTGCCGCGCAGGCGTTTCCCGCGAGCGCTGCGACAGCGAGAATGTGGAGGGATCGGGCCATGTGGGAGAGAAATGTACGCGGGTTTGCCGGGCGAGACAAGCGCGTCCGATATGGCCCCTCCGCCCCGCGTCAGCTCTATTCCCAGACGAACTTCGTGATGCCCTTCAGTGCGCGGACGAACACTTCGTTTCCACAGACCGCCACGTGCGCCCAAGTGGGTTGGGAACTGACTTCCTGCTCGGACAGGGTGACGAACTTTTCCGGATTGGCGTCGACGAGGTAGAGCATTCCTTTCTGATCGAGCGCGAGAATGCGGTCACCGTTGGCAACCATGCTCCAATACTCCCCGAATTTCTTGTCCGAGCGCCATTTCAACTCGCCGTCGGCGACGCCAAAGCAGTAGACGTATTTGTCGCGTGCGTGGAGGTAGACGTGCTCGCCGACGACGACGGGGGAGCTCATGTAGCCTTCGGTCTTGTGGACCCATTCCTTGCTTGCGCTCATCGAGTCGTTCTCAGAGGCGATGGAGAACATCGAGGTTCCACCACCGTAGGTCGAGGTGAAGATCTGGTCGCCGATCACTGTGGGGGTCAGGATATTCATTCCACGGAAGGCCTTCACGGTGTAGTCCCAGAGAACGTCGCCGGATTCGAGATCGAGACCTGCAAGTTTGCTGCGCGTTTGCACGACCAGCTGACGCTTTCCGCCAATCGTTGCGATCACTGGGGAAGAGAAGGCGCTTCCATACATGGCGCGACCGTCTTTCATTGATTCCCAGATTTTCTTCCCAGTCTCTTTTTCGAGTTTCATGACGGCGGCGCCTGCTTGAACGAACAGGGCACCGCCGTCAATCAGCGGGGAGGAAACGTATCCGAACGCAGGCACAGGCGTGCCCTCGCGCTCCACGAAATCGGTGCGCCACACCTCCGATCCGTCGGCCGCCTTCAGGCAGACGAGAACATCCCGCATGCCGCCGACGAAGAGATGGGTGCCATCGTAAGCGGGAGTGCAGCGCACCCATGAGCCGTTCTTGGCGGCGAAAAAGGGAACTTTCATCGAGCCTTCCCACGACTTTTCCCAGATTTGCTTGCCGGTTTTCCGATCGAAGGCGCGAACTACCTCGTGCTTTTTTGCTTTGGTTTCGACGGTGAAGACGCGGTCTTCGGAGATGATCGGACTCGAATAACCCTCTCCGAGCTCGGTATTCCACGCTTTTTTCAGACCGGCGAGGTCCGAAGACCACGGTTCGGCTTCGATTCGGCTATCCCGGCTGGGACCCCGCCACTGCGTCCAATCGGCGGCAGAAGCGGTCGTTACTGCAGTGAGCGCGATGAATAAGTAGAACTTCATTCTCATAGTTGTTACGCGGTTTGCCATCTTTTAGACGCATTGGCTTTGGCACCATCAATGCTATCATCCTCCCGCGCATGTCCGACACCAATCCATTCCGCGAAGGCCTCGTTTCCCGGCAGGCTCCAGAGAGCTGCATCGTTGTCATTTTCGGGGCCACCGGGGATCTCACCCACCGCAAGCTCGTTCCCGCACTCTACAACCTCGCCGAGGACGGAGATCTGCCTCCCGGGTTGCGTGTGGTCGGATTCGCACGGCGGGACAAAACGGACGAGCAGTTTCGCGGCGACCTTGAGGAGGTGAATCGGAAGGTTTCTCGCCAGGGGCACAGCGAGACGCTTTGGGAAAGCTTTGCCGCGGGAATCTTCTACCACCAGAGCGAATTCCAGGACGATGAGGGTTATCGGCGGCTTGCCGATCGTCTGAACGCGATGGAGAGCGAGAGCGAGGGCGCTCGAAACCGGCTTTTCTACATCGCCTCGGCACCGGATTTCTTTGACGACATCCTGCTTCACTTGAAGTCGGCTGGCTTGAACGAACCGAAGGAGGGTGGCTGGTCGCGAGTGATTGTGGAGAAACCATTCGGAACCGACCTCGTGACGGCCCAGCATCTGAACGAGGTGGTGAATGGAACTTTCAAGGAGGACGTCACCTACCGGATCGACCACTATCTCGGGAAAGAAACCGCGCAGAACATCATGGTGCTGCGCTTCGCCAACGCGATCTTCGAGCCCCTTTGGAACTCCGAGCACATCGATCACGTGCAGATCACCTGCGCGGAGCACCTCGGCATGGAAGGCGGCCGCGGTGGCTACTATGACAAGTCGGGAGCATTGCGCGACATGGTGCAGAACCATCTGCTTCAGTTGCTGAGTCTTGTTGCCATGGAAGCACCGACCGATCTCAGTGCCGATGGCGTTCGGGATGAGAAGGTGAAGGTGCTGCGTTCGCTCCGCCCGGTGGATCCAGAGCGCATCGCCGAGCATGTCGTGCGCGCGCAATACGTCGCGGGTTCGATCGATGGGGAGGACGTGCCCGGCTACCGGGAGGAGGACCGCGTGAACCCGGAATCGAAGACGGAAGCCTACGTCGCGCTGAAGATCTTCATCGACAACTGGCGTTGGTCGAACGTCCCCTTCTACATGCGGATGGGGAAGCGGCTGCCGAAGAAGACGACGGAGATTTCGATCCACTTCAAGAACCCGCCGCAGGTGCTCTTCAACGTGGACCCGGAGATGGTGCGGAGAAACGTTCTCGTCATTCGCATTCAGCCTGACGAGGGGATCTCACTGCGGATGCTTTCAAAGCTCCCCGGAGCCGCGCTGCGCATGGAGCCGGTGAAGATGGATTTCCACTACGCCACCTCTTTCGGCAAGGCGAGTCCGGAGGCCTACGAACGGCTTCTTCTCGACGCCATGGCGGGCGATGCGACGCTCTTTGCCCGCCGCGACGAAGTCGAGCATGCGTGGCGGTTTGTCGACGTCATTGAGCACGCGTGGCACGGCACCGAAGAAACGCCGCCGATGGCCGAGTATCCCGCCGGATCGTGGGGACCGACGGAAGCGGACGAACTGCTCGCCCGCGGTGGGCACCGATGGAGGAGGATTTGAAATGATCACCGCTCTAGGTCAGGAAGTGGAAATCGGGAGGATCGAGAAAGGACTCAAGCAGTTCTGGAGCACCGAGAATGCGAGTGCGGCGCGCGCCTCGCTGATGAACTTCGCCATCTATAGCGAGCAGCCGAACGCGCTGGAGGAGAACAACGAACTGCTTGGTGAGATCACCCGTGATCATGCCTGTCGCGCCATTCTCATTGCGGCGGATCCGTGCGAGAATAAAGCGAAGGCCAAGGCATGGATCACCGCGCACTGCGAGGTGGGACGCGGTGGACGCAAGACGGTGTGCTCCGAACAGATCGCTTTTCAGCTGCGGGGGCCGACCCCCGATCTCGTGCGCAACATCGTGTTCGCTCATCTCGAATCCGACCTCCCGCTCGTGTTCTGGTGGCAGGGCGAACTTTCGGAAAACTTCGATGAACGGCTCTACAGCCGGATCCATCGGCTGATCGTCGATAGCTCCGAGTGGGCGAATCCTGCGGATCAATTTCAAGTCCTGGCAGAGGCACAGAAGGCCGGTGGGCGGTTCGTCCTCCATGATCTCAGTTGGACACGGAGCCACGCCTTCCGTGTGGCGGTGGCCAACGCCTGTGATTCAGTGCCCGCCGCCGAGATCGAGAGCGTGATCGTGCGTGTCGGAACAGGATCGCGGATCGCCGCGAAGATGTTCGCCGCTTGGATGGCCACACAACTCGGGAGGACAGACGAATTCGTCACCATTGAAGAGGACACTGAGAGAGCGCCCGAGTTGCTCTCCTTGGACATCAGGTTCTCCCGCGGAGAGGTCAGGGTGACACGGGCGACCGGGACGCGCCGGTTTTTCCAGGTGATAGGTCCGGGGTTCCGGAGACTGGTTCCCGCAGGCCGCGCGGGAATGTCCGGACTCGTCAGCGACCAACTCATGCGGGCAGGCGAGAATCGCCTTTTTGCCAAGGTGATGCCGGCTTTTCTCAAGTCCCTGCGAGATTGACGGGCGCGGACATGGCTGCGTATAAAGCAGACATGAAGACAAACCTCCTCCTCCTGCCCGTCATCGCGGCGATTGCCATTGCCGCCCCGAGGACCACCGCAAAAGCCAATCTTGGCGAACTCCTCACCGAAGGGGATCTCGAGTGGATCCTCGGCGATTGGGTGGACGCAGATAGTGGCGGTGACAATCTGCAGCTGAAGTATGCCTGGAAGTTCAAGGGCCAGGTGATTGGCGTTTCCTTCAAATCCGCCGATGGATCGAAGTCGGAAGGAATGATCGTGCGCAAGCCCGGAACGGAGGAGGTGTTGCACTATGCGGCGACGAACAAGGGCGGTATCTCCGTGGGGACGTGGGAAGAGAGCGAAGGAACTGCCATTCTCACGGTGAAGCACACCAAGGAGGACGGCGAATCAGTCGATCTGCGCATTGCCCACTCGAAGGTGGATGACAAGACGATGAAGGTAGCCTTCCTCGATGAAAGTGGCAGCGAGCAGGGCGGCATCAACCTCGTGCGCCGGCAGAAGAAGAAGGCTTCCGAGTCAGTCAGCGACGCGAAGAAGGAGTAGGCGATTGCCGGAGCGGGACGCGAGTGTCCGCACTCGCCTTCCTTAATTACGCGATGTTCGTGTAGACCGCCTGCACGTCCTCGTCGTCCTCGATCTTGTCGATCAGCGCCTCGATTTCATCGAGCTGCGCTTCGCTGAATTCCTGTGGTGACGTGGGGATGCGCTGAAGGCGTGCCTTCTTTGCCTCGATGCCCATCGATTCGACGGCCGCGGTCAGCTTGCCGAAGGTGGTGAATTCGCCGTAGACGTAGACCGTGCCTTCGTTGGTCTCGAGTTCCTCGAGTCCGTGATCGATGAGCTCGAGTTCGATCTCGTCCATGTCCATGTCGTCCGTCTTCTCGAACTCGATGACCGCCTTTCGGTTGAAGAGATACTCGAGGGACCCGGTCTGCACGACCTGTCCGCCGGCCTTGTTGAAGTAAGTTTTCAAGTTGGCGACGGTACGGTTGGTGTTGTCGGTCGCGCATTCGACGAAGAGGAGAACACCGTGCGGACCTTTGCCCTCGTAGTTCACCTCCGCAATCTCCGCGCCGTCCTTCCCCGAAGCGCGCTTGATCGCCGCATCGATGTTGTCCTTCGGCATGTTCTCCGCCTTCGCATTCTGGATGGCGGTGCGCAGCTTGGAGTTCGATTCCGGATCGTCTCCGCCCTCGCGGGCCGCCATGGTGATGGCTCGTCCCAGCTTCGGAAACGTCTTGGACATCTTGTCCCAACGTTTCTCCTTGGATGCGCGGCGGTATTCGAAGGCTCTTCCCATGGTGTTGAAAAATTCCGCGGATCATACGGGCGGGAGGCTGAGGTTTCAAGCTCTGGACAATCGTCGCCGGGCGCCGATACTTTCCGCACACATGAACGTCGAACGCGTGAAATACATCATCTGGGCCGCTGATATGGATCGGGCGCTCGCCTTTTATCGTGACACCTTGGGCGGAGAGGTGACAAAGCAGTCCGACGTGATCAGCGAAGTCGTCATCCAAGGTGCGGTCATCGGCATCCACGGAGGCGGGGAGGGCAAGCGGACGTGGACCGGGATGAGCTTCCAGGTGCCGGATGTTGTCGAGGGTGCGAGGGAAATCGTCGCTGCGGGCGGTCAGCTGACCCGCGAGCCCGAACCCGAAGACGGGGAGCCACCGCATCTCGCGATGTGCGTCGATACGGAGGGCAACGAGATCATGCTCACGCGGGCGCGGAGCTAAGCTAAGCTGTCACTTTAGAACTTCGCGGGTATCCCAGAAAAGATGCCCGTCGCGATTGCGGCGGAGCGAAAACTCCTCGCGGACGGCGTACTTTCTTCGCAGGCGTCCGTATTCGACGCGGATGCGCACGCCGGCGCCGATCTGCTCGAACTTGAGAATGCGGAAAACCGGTTCGCGGCGGGTGCGGACGAAGCAATAGAGCGGCACGTCGCGGTGCATCGCGTTCCAGAGGAGCAGCGCGGGTGGGAAATCGGGGACCTCGGCAAGCGCGGCGAGGGTTTCGCGAATGAGCTTCTCGCCGTGCCTTCGCATCAGACGAGCCGCCGCCTGACGCGCAACCATGCCGTCGATGTAGGCGGCGACGGGATTCCGCTTCGCATCCTCCATGTCCTCGATAAGCGATTCTGCGTGCTCGGCCATCGCTGCGTGGAGTTCCTCGCGCGAGATGCCGCCGCCTTCGAAAAGCCGGAACAGCTGGCTGGGGGTCAATGGAAGGTTACTGGGGGCGGGCTCCACGGAACTGCCGATAGCTTATCCTCGGCGGAGGAGAGAGCAAGTCGGAGCGGACGATGCAAAATCTTCCGAAGAACGAACGACGAGTGTCATCGCCGCACCCCCTCGGAACTTTTACAAGTTCCGCTACACGAGAACACTACCTAGAGGAAAAATGTAGTTGACTACCATTTTCATCTAGGTAATGATGTTGCCATGATATCCCGTGAACTCACCGCCGCGTCTTCCGAGCCGCTGGTCATGTCGATCCTCAGCAGTGGCGAGAGCTACGGATACGCGCTGATTCAGAAAGTGCGCGTCTGTTCTGGTGATCGCCTTCAATGGACGGATGGGATGCTTTACCCGGTGCTTCATCGACTTCAGAAGCGCGGATTCATCGCCTCGCGCTGGGGCAAAGGGGAGGGTGGTCCGCGTCGGCGTTACTACCGACTGACCGCGAAGGGCAAGGCAGCGCTCGAAAAGCAGCGCGAGCAGTGGAAGGTCGTCAACGAAACGCTCGATCAACTCTGGGAGGAGAAGAATCATGCCTGAAACATTCGATTTCGAGAAAGCCATCGAGTCGTGGCGCATTGACATGGCGTCACGGAACATTCGCAATGGTTCGCTGGAAGAACTCGAGCGCCATTTGCGGGACGCATTCGCGCAGCTGAGGTCGGAGGGTGTTCCCGAGGCAGAAGCCTGGGAACGTGCGACCTCTGAGCTTGGCGATTCGAGGCGATTGGCCTCCGAGTTCGCTCAGGTGGATCGATACAACGGGTGGGACGCGTTGGCGCTGCTCGGAATCGGCATTGCCGTTTGCGCGAGCATTCGGTTTGTCGTTCAGCGAGTGACTCCTTCCGATACCATTGAGAGTCTGTTGGCGACTCAACCGCTGCTCATGGTGCACATCGTCGCCGTGAGTCTGGCGGCGTGCTTTGCCGTTCTCGTTGGATTCTGCGGAGCCTTCGTTCTCACCCGGCGACGGCTTTCGGATGACCCGTGTCCGCGGGTGGAAGCTCTTTTTCGGAAGCTGGTGATCGCATTCTCATGGATCGTATTCGTTGGGAGTCTGGGCGGATTCATCCTCGGTTTGATTTGGGGAAGCGCTGTGAGTGGCGTTCACACTGCGTGGTATGATATCCGTGTGCTCGGATGCGTTGCCCTCATTCTTTGGAGCGGGGCCTCGCTGTGGTTCATCGTCTGGAGGAAGATCGGATCGAAGTGGCTCTTTCGATTGGCCATCGTCGGGAGCGTCATCATCACGGAGACTTGGCTGTTTCTCATGATCTTCGGAGGTTCGTTCAGTATTCTCGTCGCCCTCGTTGCGATTCTTCTCTACGCGGTTCAGTTGATTCCGTTCTGTCTGAACTGGAAAGAGGATTTTCCCGAGAAAGTCGCATAGTTGTCATTACGGCGCGCGTGGTGCTAGCCTGCTCGCATGTCCAGCGACAAAAAGATCCTCATTGTCACCGACGATTCCGGGGAGAGTTTCGAGATTTTGTATGCGCAGCACCGGTTTCTCGAAGCCGGCTACCAGCCAGTGATCGCCGCCACCAAGAAGAAGGCGCTGCACGGCGTGATCCACGACTTCGATCCCGACTGGAACACGTATGTCGAAAAGCCCGGCTATCGGATCGAGGCGGATTGCACGTTCGACGAGGTCGATGTGGCCGAATACGCGGCGCTGCTTCTCATTGGTGGGCGCGCGCCGGAGTTTCTACGGCACGACGAGAAGTTGTTGGAAATCGTGCGCGCATTCCGAGCGCAGGACAAATGGCTGTTCGCCATCTGTCACGGCATCCAGGTGCTCGTCACCGCCGGTCTCGTCGAGGGGCGGAAGGTGACGTGCTATTGCAACGTGCGCTCCGAAGTCACCGCCGCTGGTGGCGAGTGGATCGACGAACAGAGTATCGTCGACGCCGAGGCGAAGATGATCACCTCGCAAACGTGGGAATCGCACGCGGATTTCTACCGGGATATTTTCAAGAACCTCGGAGGGTAATTGTCCCCAATTACCCACTGTTCTGCTGGGTTGTGCTGCAGGTACTATCGATTTCCGAATTAGCCATAGAACATGTCCACGAACCTCCCCGATGAAATCGGCCGAAAACGTCCCGCGCGCATGGGTGTGTTCTCGACCGGCAATCTGAGCGAGATCGTGTTCGCGACGGTCTGCACGAAAAACAACAAGCGAATCCTTGCCTGCGCGGACGTGCATCGGGTTCTCATCTCAGCTTGGGCTGCAGCCGATCACTGGCTCGTTGGGAAGTATGTGATCATGCCGGATCACCTGCATTTGTTCTGCAGTCCCGGAGACCCTAGCAGGGCCAGTGATGTAAAAAACTGGATCCGCTACTGGAAACGATTGGCCACTCGATCGTGGCCGCGTCCGGAAGAGCGTCCGATCTGGCAACTCGATGCATGGGACACGCAACTCCGGAAGGGAGACAGCTACTCTGAAAAGTGGGACTACGTCCGGAACAATCCTGTCCGGCATGGGCTGGTCCAACAAGCCGATGACTGGCCATACCAAGGGGAACTCAACGAATTGCTCTGGCACGATCCGTGAACATCGCGGAGGGCAGCTGTCCTCAGTTGCCCATTCATAGGAGGGTGAGGCAGATTGCACATAGGCCGCCGGGCACTTCTCCAGCAAAGGGCGTCACCCGTCGGGAATCATGGGAAGTTGGGGACAACTTCCCTCCGTGGCTTGCACGCCACTCTACGGCGGCGTACACTGCCTCCCATGCTCACCTTCCACGGGGGACGGGGACGCCATCGCTTTCGTCGTTGCGATGGGGTTTCGCGACGCAGTTTTCTCAAGGCAGGCGCGCTTGGCATCGGTGGGCTGACGTTCGCCGATCTTCTCCGCGCCGAACACGCGAACAAGGTGGGCTCGTCGCAGAAGGCGATCATCAACATCCATCTCGACGGCGGTCCGCCGCAGATGGACATGATTGATCCCAAGCCCCGCGCTCCGAAGGAGATCCGCGGCGATATCGGATCGATTCCCACAAGGCTCCCTGGTGTGCACGTCACGGAGTTGATGCCGAAGCTCGCCAGCATCCTCGATCAGTGCATTCTGCTGCGCTCGCTTGTGGGTGCGGCGAGCAAGCACGACGCGTTTCAGTGCATGTCGGGATTCGATGAGAAGAATCTCGCGTCACTCGGAGGGCGTCCGGCGATGGGATCCGTCGTGAGCAAGTTACTTGGCTCGCCTCGGGACACTGCACCGGCTTTTGTCGACATCATGCAGGGCCGTCCACTGGCCCGCGACAGCGCGAGGCCTGGATTTCTCGGACCCTCGTGCAGTCCGTTCCGGCCCGACATTTCGCATCTGTTCCATCGCGAACTGGAGGATGGAATGAAAATCGAGTTGGCGAGGCTCGGTTCGCGCAATCACCGCACCCAGTTGTCGCTGATCGATGGTCTGCCGGTCGGTCGGCTCGATAACCGGCTCGAACTTCTCGGCAATCTCGACAAGCTCTCGCGCAAACTCGACGAATCCGGCGAGATGGGTGCGCTCGACGAATTCACGCAGCAGGCCTACAGCATGCTGACCTCGGGGAAGATTGCCGAAGCCATGGATCTTGAGAAAGAAGATCCCAAAGTCCTCGCACGCTACACGCCGCCACTCGAAAACCAGTCCGCCGCATCCTACACGAGCGAGGGGCCCATGGCCGCCCGCAAGCTGCTGCTGGCCCGACGGCTCGTCGAAGCGGGCGTCCGGTGTGTCAGTGTTAGTATCTCCGATTTCGACACGCACCAGAAGAATTTCCCCCGTATCAAGCTGCTCGCTCCGATTGTCGATCACGCGCTGCATGCACTCATCACCGACCTCGGCGAACGCGGAATGCTCGACGATGTGACGGTGGTGGCGTGGGGCGAATTCGGACGCACGCCCAAGGTGAACAACAAGGGTGGCCGCGATCACTGGCCGAAAGTCTCCATGGGCATCATGGCGGGTGGCGGCATGCGGGTGGGACAAGTGATTGGATCCACCGATCGGATTGCAGCCGAGGCGACGTCGCGTCCCGTGCACTACCAGGATGTGATCGCCACGCTGTATCACAATCTTGGCATCAATCCCCGGCAGACGACAGTCACGGATCCGACCGGGAGGCCGCAGTATCTTGTCGAAAAGGGACGGCCGATTTCCGAACTGGTCTGAGCGGATGCCTGCCGTCTACGAGCACAGTCTGGCGGTCGATACGTCCGCCATCGACGGGCAGGGACATGTGAGCAATGTCGAGTATGTGCGCTGGATGCAGGACGCGGCGGTTGCGCATTCGGATACTCAGGGATGGACCGCGGAACGTTATTCCGAGATCGGTGGCACTTGGGTCGTTCGACACCATCACGTCGAGTATTTGAAACCAGCGTTCGCTGGTGACGAGATCACGATTCGGACTTGGGTGGCGACCATGGAGCGCATTCGTTCATTGCGGAAATACCGCATCCGGCGCGGCGACGAAGTGGTCGCGCGTGCCGAGACGCAGTGGGTCTGGATCGAGAAGGCATCGGGCAGGCCGCGGCCCGTGCCGGACGACGTCGCTGCAAGTTTCGAAATCGTCTCCGACGAAATGTGATTGTCGCTCCCGTGCCCATCCGGTAGCATTCGACGTTGCCATGAAAACGATTGTCCTTCTCGCGGCCGTTGGTTCGTTCTGCACGCTCGTTTCCTGCCAAGCGCCATCATCGTCCGAGCCACAACGCCCGATGGGTGTCACCGAAGTGCATTCTGGAGCCGATGCGGAGACACAGGACATCGCGCAACGCGAAGTGGCACGACGTCAGCAAGCCCTACGCGATGCGCAGGAGCTTTTGAATGAAGGGAAGCGCAAGTATGCGGATGGCGATCTCGAAGGTGCGGTGCAGAGCTACAAGCGTTCGATCGACTTGCATCCGTAGCCCGACTTTCAAAAGTCGAGGGCTTCTTCGCTCGCCTTCAACTCGACATTGGAATGTCGAGCTACGATCCCAATTGATGCACTGAGTTGTGCACCGTTCCGCGAACGTCTTCGCCGCTGGCGGACTTGATCTTGTATTTGATCTCCATGCACCAGGTTGGCTTGATCTCCGGCATTTCAAGGAAGACGGATTTCCCGTCCGGAGACACCTTCACGGTCTCGATCTTCGATGGCTTTTCGTCGTAGTGCCGCGAGCCGTAGTTCTTCGTCCGCTTCAGCGCCCACGTCTTCACGGCCCAGTTGCCTGCCGAACTCGCGGTTTCCTTCTCGACCGGATCGGTGAAGTCGATGCGCATTCCTTTTTTGGTCGCCACCAGTCCGACGGGTAGGTTTGCCGGTTTTCCGGTGTAGCGGATGCGGTAGAAGCCGCCGTCCTGACGCTTGCTTCCGGCCCACGCAAACATCCCGGTGGCGTAGAGCTGGCCGCTCTCGGGGTGGAAACGCCCGCGCATGATGCCCGTCGGGAATTCGAGACCGAGGCTGATCATGCCGCCCTGGGCTTGCCCGTCGATCTTTTCGTGAGGGACGAGGAAGATGCGGCCTGTTCCGTAGCTGAGGTTCAAGAGGTGGCCGTTGAGCGGTCCCCACTTCGCCTCCTTCGGCACCCACATCAGTTCGCCGGGGCTGCGATCGAAGGCATTCGTGATCCAGCAAAGCGGCTGCTCCATCGCCTCGTCGGAGCTGTCGGTGACGTCGTGGTAGCCGTACATGTTTCCATAGAACCCACCCTCCTTGACGTAGTTGATCCGGTTCTTCGGATTCCAGTGACCTTCCTGATCGGTGACAATATAGGTGCCGTCGGGATTCAGGCAGACGCCATTGGCAGCGCGAAAGCCAGTGGCGAGGATATCGGTTTTCTTGCCGTAGCGATCAACCTTCAGAAGTGTTCCGTGATGTGGGACGAGCGCGGTCTTCGCGTGGCGAGCGGATTTGGCGTAGTAGAAATTGCCGTCGTCGTCGGTCTGCAGCCCCATCGCGAACTCATGGAAGTGCTCGGTGACCTGGTGATCGTTGTTGAAGCTCTCGATGTAATCGATTTCCTCATCGCCGTTCAGGTCGTGAAGCTTGGCGATCTGATCACGGCAGGTGACGTAGATGTTCCCATCGACGATCTTCACTCCGAGCGGCTGGAACAGCCCGGCGCAGATGCGCTTCCATTTGTGCTTACCGAACTCACCATCGATTCCATCGACGATGAAGACATCGCCGAGCCATGTCGCCACGGCAGCGCGCTTCCCGTCCGGGAAGAAATCGAATCCGCCAATCCGCATCCAGCTGTTCCACGGGTTCTCCGCCGGGTAGGTGATCTCGTCGACTTCGAACGCCTACGTCACCTGCCGTGATCAGATCGCCAAGCTTCACGACCTGAACGGCGATGAGGAAATCGATTACATCGAGAGCTTCAACAGCGATCACCAGGTCACCGAGCACTTCCATGAGTTCGCGATGGGGCTGCAGACCGACGACGACG
>CAJIAN010000919.1_pt1 | contig 26731 bp, 28 predicted proteins | sample 9199061 | NCBI WGS metagenome assembly CAJIAN01 (sample SAMEA7708264, study PRJEB35096) | sediment metagenome | biome: marine neritic benthic zone biome [ENVO:01000025]; feature: sediment [ENVO:00002007]; material: shallow marine sediment [ENVO:03000034] sea grass bed [ENVO_01000059] ...
ATCGACAAGGATGTTCGAAGTCCGTCCGGTGTTGACGTTTGATAGTGTGACTTTCTTGAGCATTCTCCTTAGTGGTTAGTTGTTTGCCTGTTTGCGTTGCGAAACTTTCGATCGGCTCAGGAGCCCGCGGCGCGGACACTTGTGCGGTAGACCGACATGACCGGCGTGACGCGGTTGTTTGTCGTTCCGTCCGCTCCCCCGGTCCACGTTTCGGCGCTCCAGTTCACCAGCACCTCGTCTCCGTTCTCGTCGATCATCGTGTTTACGGACGTGGTGAACTCGAGCTGCATGTCGACGCGGTCGGGCGTCCCGATACCAGCAATTGCGGTGGCATTCGGCGTGATCGTGAGATTCACGACCGACTTGTCGACCGGAAGGAGCGCTTCGATATCGTCGGGATGGATCCCGAGTTGGTAGAGATTCATGGCGTTCTCAAAGTAGTTGAGCGCCCGGGCGGCCCTCACGTTGCCCTCCTCCTGGGAGATCATGGCAAGGGTGAGAGTGCAGGCGGCGGCGATGCCGACCATGACGAGCGATGCGGCGACCGTCACCTCGACGAGGCTGTAGGCCGCTCTGCCCGTTCTTCGTAGATTCGTTTTCATAGTCATCGGGTTGTGAAGTGTTAGGGATAGCTGGCGGTCACAGTGACGTTGTCGTAGCGGATGTTCGTGTGCTCGCTCGTCGTCGTCTTTCGGTTGTTGTACCCGCCAAGCGTGACGGTGTGGTTTCCTGCGGGTAGCGATCCGAGGGACACGTTGACCGTTTTCCAAGGCACGGTCAGATCACTGGAGTAGTTGCCTCCGACGAGGCGATCGATGTAGTCGTTTCCTCCGAAGTAGATGAGATTTCCGTTGATCGAAGCGAGCGATTCTCCATACTCGTTGCTCTCATATTGGTAGGCGATCAGCAGGAAGACATCGAACTGAAGGGTGACCGTCGAGGCGACGTCGAGAGTGAAGGTCTTCGAGTAGCCTCCCGACATGTTGTTGGCATCGAATCCGCTGACTCCGCCCACGAAGACCTCGAGTCCCCCGCCCGACTGGCCACCCGCCGGCAGATGATAGCCGTCTGCGAATATCGGCCAAGTCGTACCGCGGAAGGTGTCGTCGGCGTAGGTCCAGCCATCCTCGCCCGAGTCGAAGCTCGACTGCACGAGCGTGATGGGGCCCACGAAGGTGGTGATCAGTGTGTTCGAAGGGATGTTCCCGTTGCCAGCCGCATCCTCGCAGGTGCCAGCGAGCATCGTGACATCAATCGGTCCCAGATTGATCGGGGTGATCGTGAACGTGTAGGCCTGCCCGGATCCACCGAGCGAACCGAGACTCCCGTTGTTGATCATGAAGTCGGAAGGTCCGACCCCTGAAACCGGTTCGCTGAAAGTGGCGGTGACCACATAGTCACCCGCGACGTCGCCAAGAGGGGTCGAGAGAACGACCGTCGGCGGTGTGATATCGCCTCCGGCACCTCCAGTGGATCCGTCATCGCCTCCATCTGATCCGTCTCCGCCATCTCCCCCGTCTCCTCCGGTCGACCCCCCACCGGGACCCGTGTAGGGAGAATTGTAGCTGCCGAACGGATCGCTCGCCGCATCCACGACGCCGGAGCCGAAGCTTTCCAGCCACCCGTTCCGGTCCGACATCTGCTCCAGAAGCGGACCGGGATCCAGTTCGGGATGGATGTGAAGCACCTTCGCGCTGTTCGTGTCCATGTGGACGCGGCGCTCTGCGCGAATTCCGCCGGTCATGTGAACCGTTCCGGTGTTCCGGACGCGCAACCGGAATCGCGTATTCTCTCCGACGAGCATCATTCGCCAATCGGGCGTGTCCACCGCGTTCTCCCAGTAGAAGGTCGCGTAGTCGTCATCGTCGGTGCTCTTGATGGCGAGCACCAGTCGCCGATTGTTGCTGTATTGCATCTGAATTTCGTTGAGGTCGAACAAACTGGAGGAGTCCTGAACCAGGGTGATCACCACTGCGTCAAGACTATCGGCAGCATCGAAGAGCGCCTGCCCCGCCGCCGTTGTCTTGTCCTGTCCCACGAGAACCAGATTCCGAATATTGTTGTTCAGAAACACGTTGGTCAGCGAAGCGTCGTTGAGATCGATGGTCACGTTTCCATTGCCGTCCGGATCGACGCCCCGCTCATAGGTATCGGCGCTTCCGGTCGCCTCGATGTGGTTGCTCGCGAGTACTTTGTGGTGAAGCGAGTTGAACGCGCTCGAGGCGTTGGAAACCACCGCAGTCTTGCCGTCGTATCCGAGTGTCGTGCCGAACTCTCCACTGGTGACGGGAACCGCCGGGAAGTTCCGCATGAGCACGTCGCCGCCCCCAATCTCCTGGACCGCGAAGCCGCTAGCTCCCACCGTCGGGGTGTTGTACTCGTCCGAACGAAACTTGGCGTACTCGTATTCGTTGAAGTTGTTCGGATGCCAGATCACCGAACGCCCGTGCACGAGGATGTTGCCCTTCAGGACACGGTCCGAAGTGCTCGCTCCCCCAGGCTGCTGGATCGTCAGCAGGTCTCCCGACAGCATGGGGTTTCTCGATCGCATCTGATACGTGCGCGTGGAGGTTTCCGTGCCGTCGGCGATCGTCACCTCGATGTCCTGGGTGAATCCCGAGCCTTCCGCAGGTCCGATGCGGTTGATGGATCCCGGAACGAGATTCGATCCAAGCGGCGCACCAACCCAAGCTGGGATGTCAATGGCGCCCATGCCGTTGGCAAGCTCGACGTTGACCGCATTGCCGTCCGTTTTCGTCAGCGCATTGTAATAGAGGTATTCTTCAGCCAGCGCGCATCCGTTCTGATAGGCAACACGGCGCTTGATGCTGTTTTCCATCTGCTCGACAAAGTACGAGCGTGTGTGGATGAGCGACATCCACGCCGCCATGCCGAATGAGACCATGGCGAGAAGAATCAGGCCCATCAGGATCGCGGACCCCGACTGCCGACCTTTTATGTATTGTGTTTCTGCTTTCATGATTTGGGTTGCGTTGTCGAGGGTTTAGAGACCGGGGAACATGGGAACGGTGAACATGAAGGAGGTCTTGCCTCCCATGCTCGCGTAGGTCGAGCGGGGATCCGTGCTCGCATACGCTGCGTTGGCGAGACCGTCGCCGGTCATGGAGGCCACTCCGGGATCAGGCCACCAGATGAAATAGAACGGCATGTCCTCGGCGTTCTTGAACTTGTCGTAGCTCGTCTCGACGAAGGACAGGCGTTCCTTGCGCTCGTGCATGACGAACATCGGACTGAACGCTTCAATGCCGTTGTCCTCGTCGTAGTGCACGTCGTAGAAATTCGTCAGCAATCCGAACGCGTATCGGCGAACCGAAACATAGGTGCCTGCGACGGGCATTGACGGGATGGTGTCGTCAATGGCGAGAATACGTTCGATGCCGTTCGCGGTATCGATCTCCCAGAAGGTCGGGACGATATCGATATCGTAGATGGCGCGCACCTGGAGATAGTCCGCGAACCCGCTGGGCTGCAGGATGAAAATCGTCCCGTTCTGGGATGTGCACGCCCCGCGCCAGGTTTCGAAGACCCCCGCGCTGCTCGGCTGCACCGATTCGAGATGAGCCTTGAACTCATCCGGCGTGTCGAGCAGTTTCGCATCCGCGGTCAGCGGCATGTAGATGTAGTCAGGCCGATCCGTGTAGTGCGATCCCAGCCCGCGACCGAGGCAGAAGATCGCACTGGCATGACGCACGTCGTCCCAGAACTTGTCGCGCATGTTCTCGGCCCTCGCCGCCCGCCCGTAGTGCGGAGCCACGTAGGCGTCGAGCGTGCTGCCCGACATCAGGTAGTAGTTTGCAAGGGCGTTCGGGTTCTCGAACTCTAGCTTTCCGAAGACCGACTGCCGTTTCTGGTTCACGGTGACGGTCTGGTAGACAAGAGTCCCTGTCGCGAAGACCATGACGGCGATCGATGACGCCACCATGACTTCTACAAGCGAGAAAGCCCGGAGACTCCGGGGCACTCTCTTTGATTGTGTTTGTTTCATGTCTGCTTCTTGGTGTGTTCCTTCGTTGGCTCGTCCACCGTTCCCTCCACCCCAAACCGGCTCGGCGGGTACGGACGGCGGACGCTGATTTTATTCGTCGCTCTCGACGGGTGACGGAGGCGGAACTGAATTCGCAATTGCTCCCGTCTTGAGAAACTTCTTCGGATCGATCGGATGCTTCCGTGTGCCTTCCTCGGATGACCCCGGGAGGATCGTCTCGACGGTCGGCTTCAGACTGTTCAGGTCGATGACGTGCTTCCGAGGCTCCTCGGCACCTTCTTCGTCGATCCACGTGATCTCCACGCTCTTCGCCGAAACCTTGGTCACCCTCAGGCGGTCGGTCTGGTTCGGAATCAACTGCGGCACGGGGCGTCCCATCTCGAGAATGAGCCCTCCCACCTGGGCCTTGAGTCCGTTGCGTCCGTTGGTGATACCGGTCGGTATCAAGCCATTCAACACGGCACGGATCTTGGCCTCCTCGCTGTTGGTGTCCTCCTCCGTGGTCGCCTGGGCGATCTCCACGCGGTGGGCGAAGGGATTCCTCTCGTTGGCGTCCACCTCGTTACCGCGCTTCTGGTGGGGAAGCATGCCGACGGCCGCGGCCTTCTCGGATGCCTTGATCTCATCTGCGGCGGAGCCGACATTGCCGGCCGAAACGCCACTCATGCCGATCGCGGCCAGGATGGTGAGTCTGATCGTCTTCATTTCTTGGTTGTTGTGTTAGAAGTTAGAAGCGGGAAATCGATGCTGAGCTCCATCTTGATCTCGTCTCCGCGCTGCCCCTTGGTCACGCGGTAGCTCGTCACCCGGCTCGCCGGCACACCTCCCTCGAGACCACTGAACCATTCGAGCGCCTTCCGGTAGTCGTCCTCGAAGACGAGTTCCGCACGGATCGCGCTGTTGATGGAGCTTTCCTTGTCCTCGAGCTTGACCGGGGTCGTCGACTTGTTCAAAGCGATGAGGTCGCCCTGTTTGACTCTGACTGCGAAGAGGCGTTCCGCCTTCACCTCCGAATTCGTATGCTCGAAGTACGGTTGCCATGCCTTCAGGTATTCACGGATTCCTTCGGTCTCGCGTTTCTTTTTGATCAGCTTCGACTGCTCGTTCTGCCGTCCCAGCTGAGCCAGGTCGAAGGCAGACTGGGCGGCCGATTCCTGCTCCCGCATGTCGGAGAGCTTCCGGTGCATGACCATGGTCCCGTAGCCGAGAAGTGCCATGATGCACCCGAGAAAGACGCATGCTGCGTGTTTGCTATTCATAGTGCTTGTGTGCGTTGAATGTTTTGGATTTGAAGATGATTTCTATTCGCCCGATCCCGTCTTGATCAGCGTGGCCTGATAGTCCATGAGTCCGTTCTGGCCCTGGGTCTGGACCGCTGCGTAGTAGCGGTAGCCAATCGCCTGGATCGCGTCGAGGGTGTCGTCGAGTTGGCGGGTTCCACCCTTGTCGAACTTCAGTCCGAGCCGGATCTGCTCGGCGTTCGCGCGGTCGCGGATGAGAGAGAGTTCGGAAATCGTGCTCTTCGGACTCATGCTCCGCGTGATGGCGAGGCTGAGCGGCTGGAGCGGGTGGGCACCCTCGATCCACTTCACCACGTCATTGGCGCGGTTGGTTTCGAGATCGATGGCGTCCTGTTGCGTTTTCACGCGCACCTTCAGCTCGTCCTCGCTTTTCGCTTTCTCCTCCCAGTCGGCCTTGGATGTCTCAGCATCCTTGAGCTGCATGAAGAAGAAGGCGTTCAGTCCGATCGCCGCGACGATGGAGAGATAGAAGAGGATCGGAAGGAGTCCCAACGCCGCCGGCAGTGGCTGCGCCATGTCCGGACGGTCGGTCTTCAGATCGTGACAGATTCTCTGTGCTTTTTCCATAGTGCTTGTCCTGTTTGGTTGTGACTCTTTTCTCCGGGATTACTGTTCGCGAAGAATCTTCCAGAGCTGGTTTGGCTGCGTGACGTCGCTGACGCGGACGTTCGGCATGGCGCTTTGCAGGTACTCGGCGATCCCCGTGCCCGCCTCGTCGGCCATGAAGATGATCTGGGCTCCGTCGCCCGCGTGTTCCACCAGTGGATGCAGGATCTTCGCAATCGGATCGAGATCCTCCGTCTTGTAAAGATTGCTCCGCGAGCGCAACTCGACCCACTGGTCGTCCGCCTGGGTCATGGCGCAAAAGGAACCCTCGCAGCAAATAACGCTGATGATCTTGCCGAGCGACTGATCAGGATTGGTCTCCTTGAACTGTTCCCGCGCGGCGACCACCTGGTCAATGCTGTCCTGAAGCATGGCAAACACCCCGCAGGAGATGCGGCCCACCTGAAGACCAGCCGAAGACAGACTGCTCTCGAGCCCCTTCACCATCTCCTCGTCGACAGCGAGCAGAACGCTGCTGTTGCTTTCCGGGTTGTGCTCGACCGCATACCGCTTGCCCTTCTCGGCTTTGGCACCGAGGGCGGCCTTCGGGTTCGTACGGATCAGCACCTCGGCACCCTTCTTCCGCGTCAGGTTCGTCTCCAGGCTGATCATGAAGCGGTTGTTGATCGACACCGCACACCAGCCGTCATCGGTCATCGCCTTCCACTCGTCGGACATGTCCTGAGCGATCTCCTTGATGTCCCCCTGGAGCTCGCCACCCTCGGTGAACGCCCCGCTCTTGTCGGTACCCATCCACGTGACCGCCGTGCGGCCTACGTTCAGGAACAGCGTCCGCTGCTTCGGGAAACGCTTGGTCCACGCAGCCGAGCTGTCGTCCGGCTCCGGCCGGAAGGACGCGTAAGAGAGTACATCTTTGATATCTTTCAGTTTCATCGATTCACCATCGGTTGGAGTTCTTCGGTTTCGTATTCGAGGTATTCGGCCACCTCTTGGGCCGTAAATCCTGTGGGAGCCTTGTAGACCGGACGCCATCCTTCGGCGCGACGCTCTTCGAGACTGTGCTCGAAGCTCTGCATCCCGCGCTTCTGGCCCGTCTCTAGTTCCTGGTCGAGCTTCTTGAATTCGCCTCGGCGAATCAGGTTCTCCACCGAACTGTATTGAAGAAGGATCTCGTGAATGGCGAAGCGCCGCCCCTTCTCCTCGTCGAGCAGCAGGCGCTGGCACATGATCATCCGTAGAATGTCCGCCATCGTGTTCTGCGCGCTTTCGACCCGCTCCTTCGGAATGAGTTTCAAGAATCGCTGGACGGTCTGAGAAGCACTCGAGGTGTGAAGCGACGCCACCACGACGTGGCCGGTCTCCGCTGCCTGAAGTGCGATCTCGGCGGTCTCACCGTCACGAATCTCACCGATCATGATCACGTCCGGCGCCTGACGCAGCGAACCGCGAAGCGCCTTGCCGAAATCGTTGTCGTCCTCGCCGATCTCTCGCTGCGAGATGAGAGACGACACTCCCTGCGTCGGGTAAAGGTATTCAATCGGATCCTCGAACGTCACGAAGTGTTCCCGGCGACGTGCGGCCCGATTCATGTTCATCGCCGCAATGGTCGTCGTCTTACCACTGCCGGTGGGACCACAGATGAGAAACAAACCGTTCTTCGCTTCCATGAACGACTTCACCGCTGCCGCGGGTACCCTCAACTGATCCACGGTGGGAATCTCCGAGGGAAGCAGACGCAACACCCAGCGGAACCGTCCCCTCGTGGTCATCCGGTTCACGCGGAAGCGGAACCCGCCAATCGTATGCGCATAGTCGGCGCAACCCGGTGTCACCTGAAGGTTTTGCTCGGGTTGGTAAATGAACGAGTCGTAGATGAGATCTCCGTTCTTCTTGTAGACGAGAGGCTCCCATGGAGTCACGTAGTAGTCACTGACTCCGACTCCTTCCGCCAACTGTATGATGCGTTGGCCCAGAGGGCTGTTTTCGTCGACACCTTCCATGATGTTGTCCGTCTGAAGTTTTCTCCTTTGAGTTGGTGGTGATTCCGCAGTCGCACGGCCTGCCTCAGGCACCCGATTTGGCCGAAATCTGTTATTCGGTATTAATATTATGAAAATTATAAGCATTTGGCAAGTGTTTTTTATGGTTTTTATAATTATATAAATCTTTTAGCGGAATCGCTTCTCCGGACAGCCTCTGCCCCGGCTTTCGAACAGGGCTTCCTCCATGCAGGGTGGCCTGTTCGCGAGACACTGCGTTTCAGGGACTCAAACAACTACCAGCGTCCTCGGGAAGAATCTTGGTCGGCTCTTCGTTCCACCCTCTACGCTCCGAATCTGGCCGGTGCTCGAGAGCCCTTTGTGCACTAAAAATTTTTAATTAAGGTGCCCTAAGGATTAGGAAACCAAAAAAGTTAACAAAATACTTGCAATCTTATAGAAATTATAATAAATGTGGGCATTGCTTTTAAGTATGCCCGTTTTCGGCACTTTGAAGCAGGAACCAAAAAACGACAAATAACACACAGTCGCAGAAAGCAATGAAAACCAAAACAACACACGGAGGCCAGAAGGCCGAGCGCCCCTGCCGGAGCATCCCCACGGGATTGCTGCGCGGGGCGATCGCTGTTCTTGCCCTCCTCGCACTGGTAGGAAGCGGTAGTTTCGCTCAGGCAAAGGCAATCACGCCTCTGCTCGAAACGACCGAGGAATACGAGAAAGTTGCAGCACCGCTGCGCACGACCCCGAAGAAGAGCTATGACTTCCAGAAGGGCTCCCTGCGCGACATCCTGCGCTTCCTCGCTGATGACGCGGGCATCTCGTTTATCGCGTTGCCCGAAACGGAAAGCGAGAACAGCAGTTCTACGCTGATCACCTTCTCGATCACGGCCAGTCCGTTCACCGCGCTCGAGACCATCGCGCGGACCCACGGCGTCGCCCTGCTCTACGAGGAGGAGATCTTCCACATGCGCCCGATCGATGACAAGCAGCTCATCGCCCGGACGTATCATGTCCGCTACAACACCACCGAGACGTCTCCCGAAACGGGAACGATCGGCAGGAACGGAGCGGACGTCCGGCGGCAGCGGTCTGTCCAGCGGTGGAAGCAACAGCAACAACAGCGGGTCGGGTTCAACCGGCAGCAGCCTGAGCGGCAGCCTTGGCCTGAGCGGAGCCAACGTTCAGTTCACGACCAATGCCGACCGTCTGGTCAACGACGTGATGGCTCTGATCGGAATCGGCACGACCGGATTCGATGCCAACATCGCAGGCGCCGCGAGCGTGGAGAACTTCAGTCCGCTCATGGTGAACCCGGATGGATCGATCACCGCCAACAGCAGCGAAGGTCTGCAACTCGCCACCGAATCGGCTGGCGCCTCGAACCGCACCGAAGGCCATGTCATCTGGAATTCGGATACGAACACGATGTTCGTCGTCGCCACGCGCCAGCAGCACCAGTATGTCGAGGGCTATCTGAACGCCATCGACAAACCCCAGCCGCTGATCGCCGTCGAGGTGAAGTTCTTCGAAACGACGAAGGATCCCAGCCGCCAGCTCGGCGTGGACTGGTCCGGAGTCATGGACGGAGGCTACAACTTGAACCTTGCGAACCTCGTCACGGACGTGAACCTGGATCGCCTCGGTGACTTCAAGGCTCCGCAGACCGCCATTCTGAGCGGCAACGAACTGAATGTCAGCATTCAGGCGCTCCTGAAGGACCGCGAAAGCAGTGCGGTCTCCTACCCGCGTGTTCTCACCAAGAACAACCGTCAGGTGACCCTGCAGAGCGTCATCCAGCAACCGGTGCTCGCGGCCACGTCTTCCACGACGCCCGGCGTCGGCGGCACGTCCACGGCTTCGGTCGAATACGTGCCCATCGGCACCAGCATTGCCATCCTTCCGAAGAAGATGGTCGACGGAAAGATCCATCTGCAGGTGCTCATCACCATTTCCAGCATCATCGGCTCCGAGATCATCGATGGCAATCCCTACCCGATCGCCAGCTCGCGCGTTTTCACCGCGCCGCTCGAAGTCGAAAGCGGATACACTCTCGCCATCGGCGGACTCGACGAAGCCGTCGACTCCACCGAAGGAACAGGACTTCCCCTTGTCGGCCGCACGCCCTTCTTCCGCCGTATCTTCGGCCACAGGCAGCAGAGCAACAGCCGCAAGAATCTCCTGATCTACATCACGCCGACGCTTCTCGACACCCGCAGTGGTGGACTTACGCAGAAGCCGATCGCCGAGGTGCCGCTCAATGCCAGCAAGCCTCCGATTTCCGAGCCCCGTGTCCACGAGGACGGCACGCTCGTAGGCGGCGTCGAGGGATTCAACCACGCCATCGGTTGGCTGCAGGAGCAGCACAAGTACATCGACACCATCGTGGCCGAGAAGCGTGGCACGAAGGAAACGCGTGACCAAGTCACCGATCTCATCCGCACTGCCGAGATCCTCCAGAAGCAGGCTGAGGATCTGAAGCTCGAACTTCCCCAGAGCACCGACGATCTCGATCAGGTCATCTGGACGCTCAAGAAGATCGAAGAGCAATATCGCGAAGTCCGATGGAATCTCCGCAAGGCGAGCTACCATCTCTTCACCCAGAATCCTAACACGGACCCTCTCTAATAGGGAAGAATTCCGGCAAATCGTCCTCCTCTCGCGAGGGGGGCGTCCGCAGGGAACAAACCAGCTTTCTGCTGACTGGTAAAACGGTCTCCTTGTGTGGTGGGGTCTCGGGTCTTCGGACTCGGGGCCTCATTTTTTTCGTCGATCAAACGTCGTTGCCGATGCAAGGTTCACGCGACGATGTCTTCGCTCGACGAATGCTACGAGATCCTCGAAGTCTCCCCCACTGCGTCGATGGCGGAAATCCGGACGAGCTATCGGGATCTCGCCATGGTGTGGCATCCTGACAGGTTTCAGAACAATGATCGACTGCGGGAGCGGGCCGAGTCGAAGATCAAGGAACTCAACGAAGCCTACCAGCAGATCCGGACTGCGGACCGGCACCCACGCCAAACCACTTCGAAGCCGAAAGCATCACCCGCTCCGAGGACAAAGGCCCCGCCCAAAGGCCGCTCGCCGGGCAGTCGAATGTCTCCAAACGAATCGAAGGCGTTCGGTTGGTATGCCGAGGCCGCTGCACGCGGCGACGCCGACTCCCAGATGATCATCGCTGCGATGTATGCAGAGGGTCGGGGCGTGGCAAAGAACGAGGCCAAAGCCGTCGCGTGGTACCAGAAGGCGGCAGATCAAGGTCATCCGCCTGCGGAGTTCCAAATCGGACTGCGCCACCACGGAGGACGGGGACTCCCCCTCGATCACGCCCGAGCCGTTGCCTGGTATGGCAGGGCCGCGCGACACGGGTACGCGAAAGCGCAGTTCTATCTCGGCATGATCTACTCTGAGGGTGAAGACGTCGCCAAGGACGACATTGCCGCGTGCGCATGGTTCCAGCTCGCCGCCAAAAGCGGCCATTCCGATGCGAAAACACTCCTTGAAGCCCTAGCCAAGACAATGACAAGGAAGCAGCGGGCCGAGGCGAAGAAACTCTCGGCGAAGCTTCGAACCGTCGGCCACCAGTAGAGCTTCAAGTTTGATTCGACTGATGCTGTGTGGCCGACCGGGTCGGTCGAAAAATGGTAGCCGGAGGTGTGGCGCAGCGGAAACACCAGAAAAGCAGTAAAGGAACGAGGCGCGACGGCAGGGGGCGCCGGAACGGGAGCGCCGACTTGGGAGAGAACTACATAATTGTATTATAGTAATTACTAAAAACTTGGTTTTTGATTGAAATACTGTTTTTTTGTTATAAATTTTGTAAATTTAACGATGGTTAATCAACCACAGTTAGGCGGTCGCGGAGTCCGACAATCCGATCCTCGATGGGTATCCTCATATGAGGCTTAGACCGCCACAAGACCACGACGATTCCCCCGGTCGTAGAATCCTCCGTATCGTCCGAGAAACTACCGACTCCCCGTCAATTCGTGGCTGCGATGTCAGGCAGAAGCGCGACCCGGCATCTTCACGACGTTTCCGGAATCAGGAACGCACTGCCGAACCCGAACTCAGTCAGTCTGACCTACAGGGATTCCTTGCGGAATGGCTGACGTTCCAGCGACGGGTGACCTCATTGTTAGAGGGGAGGAATACCACTCAATCACGGGACCGCGAAGATGGTCCCAAAAAGATCGCGCGAAACTACACGCCCACGGAGCCGCCGGAACTCAAGTCGCCACCCAAACCACCGACCTATCGCCCCGAGATCACGAAGGGCAAACTCTACTTCAACTGCCCCGCCTGCTTCCACCCGACCGCCGTCTTTGCGGAATGCGCCGGCAAGACGACCCGATGCCCGCGGTGTTTCTCGGCTATCCTCGCACCCGACCCGGAGTCGGGAAGCAAGGGTGCGAATCTCAACAACGACATCGAATCGATCCTTCATCCGGAGGAGTTCATCGGTGTGATCCCCAAACGAACGAGGATCGGAAATGTGCTGCCGCTGCCGAAACTCAACACGGCGATGATATCGTTGGGCGTTGCCATCGTGGTGGCCGCCATGATCGGAGCGGGCAGCCTCATGCTTCGCAACCAACACGACTCCCCCGCCCCCATCCTGATCACCAAGGAGGACACCACCCCGAGCTTCGACGTCACGTCGTTGCAGGATCGTGCCGAGATCCTCGTCAGCGATTTCCTCGCGGCACGGGGGTGGCACGCCAAGAGTCGTTTTGTCAGGGACCGGCAGAGGGTTGCCCCACTAATGGAGGCCTACTACCGGAGTGGCCCGTCGATCGATCCCGATTTCGCTCAACTCGTCAAGATCGAGGCGAATAAAAGCGGTTTCTACGACCACCTGCCGGGCGAAACGAAATACACCCTCGTGAAGGTGCGCCCGCATTCCGGAGCCGCAATCGATTACATCGTCGAGCATCACCCAGACGGCGATTTCATCGAGTGGGAGTCGTCTGTGGGATTCAATGCCCTGCCGCTCGGCGACATCCTCGCATCGACGGTGGACTCCAAGGGGGCAACGAGCCAGACGCTGCGGGTCCTCGCGAGTCGCGACGACTACTTCAATTTCCGTTACAACTCCGAACGGCATTACGCCTGCGTCCGTATCCAAGACCCGCGGGATCCGGAGTTCACCGGATACGCCTACGTTCGCAGGGATGGCACCGAATTCCCCACCCTCAAACGATTGCTCGCAACGAGCAGCACGGAAAGTCCCATCCCGCTCATGCTCAAGGTCGCGCTGGCACCGGATGCCTCGCGCACGCGCCAGATGGAAGTGGTCGGGGTCATCAACGACCACTGGAGAAACGATTCGGTCCGGCAGGAACACGCTCCGTTCCTCGTCGATGGTGACACGCCTCCGACTCCGATCGAGTAGGCGTTGGGTCCATAGGCCCGAGCGCCAGTAACCCTCGTTTTCCATTGTCTTCTTGCGCCCTCCATACTAGAAAAGTGCGCAAATCCATACACGATCATGAAACTCAAGTTCTCCGCAGCAGCAATCGCTCTCGTATTTCCGCTCAGTGTTTCCGCAATGAAAATCGAGAAAGCCCCCTTTGGGAAGACGAAAGACGGCCATGCCGTCGACCTCTACACGTTGACGAACGACAAAGGTGCGAACGTGAAAATCGCAACCTATGGCGGCACGGTGGTGTCCATCAACGTGCCGGACAAGGCTGGGAAACTCGGCGATGTCGCGCTTGGTTTCGACAACATTCCCGATTACGAGTCGAAGAGCCCCTACTTCGGATGTATCACCGGTCGCTACGCGAACCGCATCGCCAAGGGCAAGTTCTCCATCGACGGAAAAGAGTACATTCTTGCGACGAACAACGGACCGAATCATCTCCACGGCGGCGAGAAGGGATTCGACAAGTGCATGTGGAAAGCGAACACCGTCGAAGAAGATGACAAGGTGTCGCTCGTCCTCACCTACACCAGCAAGGACGGCGAGGAAGGCTATCCCGGGACGCTCAGCAACAAGGTCACCTACACGTGGGACAACGACAATGCTCTGCGCATCGACTATGCCTCGACCACCGACAAGCCCACGGTGATCAACCTCACCAATCACACCTATTTCAATCTGGCCGGAGAAGGCAAGGGCGACATCCTCGGGCACGAATTGACTCTGAACTGCGATCGCTACACCCCGACGGACGAGACCGCGATTCCGCTGGGCAAACTCGATCCGGTAAAGGGCACTCCGTTCGATTTCACCAAAGCGCACACCATCGGAAAGCGCATCAACAACGACAACCAGCAACTCAAGTGGGGCAAGGGTTATGACCACAACTTCGTCATCAACCAGAAGAAGCCCGGAGAGCTGACTCTGGCGGCGACCGTCCACGAGCCGAAATCCGGCCGGGTCCTCGAGGTTCACACCGATCAGCCCGGCATCCAACTCTACACCGGCAACTTCCTCGACGGTTCGTTCTCCGGCAAAAGCGGCAAGCCCTACAAGTACCGCAACGCTTTCTGCCTGGAGACTCAGGTCTATCCCGATTCGCCGAACCAGAAGGGTTTCCCCAATGCGGTTCTGCGCCCCGGGAAGAAATATTCCCACGTCTGCATCTACAAGTTCGCGACCAAATAGCGCCGGGAAGAACGCGAAGCGAGTTGGGCTACTGGATCAGCGCGCCCATGCGTTCCTGAAGCTGTCCCTGCCACTTCTCCGCGAACGAGAGATCCCGGTAGAGCACGCCGGCCAATTCCAAAGCGGCCTCGCGAGCGTCCGCCAATAATGCATCGATCTCGGGAAGCCGCTCCTCGGCCGCCTTCACGAAGCGACCCACCTCGCCGCCTGCGTTCATCAGAGCGAGCTGGACCTCCCGCTCCTCGCTCGTGAGTAGCGCCTTCGCCAGCGCACTCTCCGCCTTCGCACTGCGGGCAAGAAAAGCGTCGGCCTTCACCACCACCTCACCCACTCGCCCGAAGAGTTCCAGAAGTTCCTCTCCCATCCCACCGTCCTTCATCGCATCCGCAGCCGCAGATCCGAACTCCAACACCATCAGATGGCGCAGTCGGGTGCCGGGGCGTGAGAGCGTCGCATGGGCTTCGTTCAAAACCGCAAACGCATCCGCTTCGCCACAAGCCGAATCGGGATGCAGCTCCCTGCTCTTCTCCTGAAATCGCACACGTGCCATGTCGGCATCGACTACCGCACTTCGCTCGATTCCTAACAAAGCGAAATAGTCGGTCACACTCAGGCGGCAAAGCTTTCGCCGCAGGAACAGGTCACCTCGGCATTCGGATTGCTCACTTTGAATCCCCCGCTCTGCAGATCGTCGCTAAAGTCGAGTTCCGAGCCGGTGACGAAAAGCGCGCTCTTTGGATCGATCACGACTCTCACTCCGGACGACTCGACGAGAATGTCACGGTGGGCGGGACCGTCCACGAGATCCATCTTGTACTGCAGACCGGAACATCCTCCACCAACCACCGCCACACGCAGAGCGCCATGCTCCTCCCTGCCCTGCTTGCGTAGCAGTCCGAGCAGCCGATCGGAAGCGCTGGGCAGTACTTTGATCAGGCTTTCGTTGCCGATCTTGTACTCGATCTCTGCAGTCGAACTCATGGGCCTATCCCTCCGCTTCCACCACGGGAGTCGGCTCCTTGCGGTACTCGACCTTGAGCACTGCCTTCATTCGACCTCGCGAGGCTGCGGCGTTCACGAGACTGCGGATCGCACTGATCGTATAGCCGTTTTTCCCAATGACACGACCGACATCGTCTTCGTTGAGAACAATCCGGAAAATGTGTTTCCCGCGGTCGAGTTCATGCACGATGCTCGCCTGATCGTGATGGTCGATGAGCTGTGCCACCACGTATTCCAAAAACTCCTGAAGGGCGAGCGGAGAGTCCATTCTTCCACTAAACACGCATTAATCGCCTTCGAAGTCTAACGGAAACCGCCACGCACATGCACGCGGCCCCCTGTTCGTATGATCCAACGCGGATTGAGGGAACGGGAAAACCCGCTAGCCCGCTGCGGCAGCGCTCTTGCGCGCACGCTTGATGAGGCTTCGCACCGTGTCGCTGGGCTTCGCACCGGTGGACAACCAATGGTCGATCCGCTCGAGATCCACCATGTGGTTGCTGTCATCCTTCTTCAGGGGATCGTAAGTCCCCACCCCCTCGATGAAACGTCCATCGCGTGGACTGCGACTGTCGGTGACGACGATGCGGTAGTAAGGACGGTCCTTGGAACCTTCTCTTCTCAGGCGGATGACGGTGGCCATGCGTGAATTGCTGTAGGTGATTGAAGTTGCGGGACTGCAGATCGGCTGAGGTCCGCGGGCGGCTAAACTTGTACGCTTTCGGCGTTTTGCCAAGCGGAAAATAGACGCCCTAGCCGCTCCAAATCCCTCAAAGACACGGATTGTCCCCCCCATCTGGATCTGACGAGGGGCTCATCCGTCAAAAAATATCGATATTTCCTAAGAGGATTCCACGGATAATCACGCTCCGAGGCCGGGAAACGCCAAAAGTTTTGGGAACAACTGGCTGCTTATTCACAAAAACGGCTTCCGTAACCCTTTGAGCGTCAATTTTTTTGACTTCAAGATTCCTTTTGAATTTTTTTCGTGGCTAAAGTCTTGACGAAATCGGGTGAAATTTTCATTCTTCGAAAAACTTCGGATTAATTAATTATATTTTTAGCCGAAACAATTATCTAACCAAACCAACAACCAACGATGAGTTTAAGGGAACAACTGAGAAAACTCCTGCCGGAAATACTCCCTGCAGACCCCAAGGACGCGATCAAGGGCACGGAATTGATCCAGCTGGTGAAGTACCAGCTCAATCAGGACTACAGCGACGCCACCCTCCGCTACCACTTTTCCATCATGTCGTGCGATCCCAGTTCCCCGATCGCCAAGGTGGAGCATGGTCAGGGCTACTACCTCCGTACTAACACTCTAACCTCGATGGCGAGCGCAAGGCACATGCTCTCCGCGAGCCAGGCAACGTTTGGTGGCGAGTTTGGTTACGACAGCAACGAAGCTCTCTTCCGTGCGAACAAGTTCCGCGCGGTGGTCGCGCGCTACTACGAGGAAGAGAACCGCTTCCCCTTCGTCCTAGCGGAAACCTTCGACGAGAACGCCAAGTACGACGAACTGTGGAAGTACCCGGACATGGTCATCGTCGATTGGGAAATCGGCGTCCAGTCCGATGACGGCGTCCGCTTTGACGAAGACATGATGCAATTGCGCCGCAGCTTCGGATCCCAGCCGTTCACCCTTCGCAGCATCAAGATGAAGCTGGACGTGCGTCACGAGAACTACCGCGAAGACTTCTATCAGTGCCTGAGCAACTCGCGCTGGGCCCACTTCGGCGAGTTCATTATCGCGGGCCCCCTCGAGGACGAGCGCCTCGTGGAGGATCTGCGGAATCTCGGCGCAGAATTCGGCATCGGGATCACCAGCTTCGGCCTGACCGCCGAAACCATTGACGATCTGCCCGAACCCGGCATGATCCACGCCTTTGGCGATCGCGAGATGGAAGCCCTCCAGAAGCGGATCCAGATCCAGCGCATCTCGAGCGCGCGCCCGCGCAAAGAGATGGACTGGCCACAAGTGCGTCAACTTCGAGGCGAGAATGAGGAACTCGAGGAGATGTTCCACTGGATCACCTACAGTCTCGACAAAGGCAAGGCCGACTCCTACGAAAACTACCGCGGGCAGAAAGTCGACAAGACCTCGCCTTCCGCGGAGGCCGACACCGAGGAACTTGCCCGGAAGCACGCGAAGCGTGTGGTCAGCGACCTTCAGGCCACTTAGACGCGGCCCTGACAAACCCCCACGAGTTTCCTCCTCCTCCCCATCCACCTGCGGTCTCCGGACCGCAGGTGGCCGTTCTTGATCACATCACCATCCCGCCATCGACGGTCAGGACCTGACCCGTGATGTAGCGCGCGTCGTCACTCGCCAAGAACTCGACTGCAGCGGCGACGTCATCTACCGAGCCAAGGGAACCCAGCGGGATGTTCGCCAGCACGCCCTCCTTGACCTCGTCAGACAGGACATCCGTCATGTCCGTCACAATGAAACCGGGGGCCACCACATTCACGGTCACGCCGCGACCGGCCAGTTCCCGGGCCATCGACTTCGTAAAACCAATGAGTCCCGCCTTGCTCGCCGCGTAGTTCGCCTGCCCGGCGTTGCCGCGGAGCCCGATGACCGAACCCACGTTGACGATCCTCCCGGCGGGCTGCTTCATGATCGATCGCTGAAACGCCTTCACTGTGTTGAAGGCACCCTTGAGATTCGTGTCCAGCACGAGATCCCAGTCCCCCGCACTCCTTAGCTGGTCACGATCTCCGGCGCGCCGCCCGCGTTGTTGACCAGAATGTCCACCTTCCCAAAGTCCCCGACGATCTCCTTGCCCGCCGCCAGCACCGCTTCCAGATCCGACACATCGACCGCATAGTCCTTCGCCACCCCGTCCCTGATCGCGTTGAGTTCCTCGGCTGCCTTTGCGGCGTTCTCCGCAGTCCTGCTCACCACGGCGACCCGCGCGCCACCATCCACGAAGCGCCTTGCAATCGCGTTTCCAATCCCGCGGCCGGCGCCAGTCACGACCGCTACTTTATCGGTGAAGTTTGCCATGGCGGGAGTAATTCCACGCCATCGCCAGTGTGGCAATCATTCTCTTTGCTCTCCAAACAAAGCCCTCCGAAATTTAATTGGACACGATAGTCAAGCAATCTTAACTAACAGGCGTCCATGCAGTGCCCGTTTTGCAACCACCCCGTCCTCGAACACACGCCGGATTGCCTCAACTGCGGAATGACGGTGGAACGCGTCGGCAAGCTCTTCGGCGCACGACCAAGGCTCTTGCCTGGGTTCTCTGATTTGGCCGGTATCCTCCGACGGCTGAAGCGGGGCCGGGTGAAAAGGGCGTTGCGGAACATCCGTCTGCGTTTTCCGCAGGTCTACGTCTCCGTTCTCATCGTCAACGACATTCCAGCCGAAGCCTCGCTGAGGGCGTGGTCGTTCTGGATTTTCAACACGGCGGGTGTGTGCCCGGAGTTGGAGAAAGGCGCCCTCAATCGCACCGTTCTCCTGACCGTCGATGCGAAGAATCGTCGGAACAATCTCATGGTTGGCTACGGGCTCGAACCATTCGTCAACGAAAGCGATCTCGCCGAGATTCTCGGATCCGGTCAGGGTGCCTTCTCACGGGACGCCATCGCCGAAGGCATCGAGCAGGTTCTTGTGTCGCTTCTCGAATCCTTCAAGAGAATTCACGCGCGCATCCCGGAGACCTACGGCCTCGAGGCGGTCGCCTAAGCCGGATCGTCGGCAACAAACTATCAGTTGCGCGCTCTCCCCTCTCCCTCTATCACTTCGGGGGACGCCAGCTCACTCCCGCTTCATGGACCGCGCCACTCTCGCCCAGCATCTCGACTCGTTTCGTCGAAAGCATATCCTTGTCGTGGGCGACATCATGCTGGATCGTTTCATTGGAGGCAGCGTCTGTCGAATTTCACCCGAGGCTCCGGTCCCAGTCGTCGAGGTCACCGACGACCATTTCTTCCCAGGCGGTGCCGCAAATGTGGCGAGAAACCTTTCGCCGTTCGCAGATCGCGTGAGCGTCATGGGCCTCGCCGGGAAAGACTCCGACGGGGATCAACTCATGCGCATTCTCGCGGAGGAAAATCTCAACAGCGAAGGCGTCATCCGCACTTCGGCCAAGCCGACCACGGTGAAGACACGGGTGGTCGCTCGATCGCAACAGGTGGTCCGCATCGATCGTGAAGTCCGCTCTCCCCTGGATGCCGATTCTCTCGATCAGGCGATCCGTTTTGTCGAGGGCCGCCTGTCGGAAATCGACGCCATCATCGTCCAAGACTACGGAAAGGGATTCGTCACTCAGGAATTCGTCGACCGCATGGCTGACTGCGCTGCCAACGCAGACATTCCGGTCACGGTCGATCCGAATCCCTCGAATCCTCTTTCGTGGAAAGGCGCCACCGCGATCAAACCCAATCGTCACGAGGCCTTCACCGCAGCAGGCCTGCCCGACCGCGAGATCGGGAACGATCCGTCCGCAGACCCGCTCGTCCGCGAGGTCGCAGAGAAGCTGTTCGCCAACTGGGACACGAGACTGCTGCTCATCACCCTCAGCGAACTCGGGATGACCCTGTGCGAGCGCGGAAGCGACGAGATCATCCATGTCCCTTCCCGAGCGAAGGAAGTGTATGATGTCTCGGGTGCGGGAGACACCGCGATCGCCCTATTCACCCTCGCCCTTGCTTCCGGCATCGCGGCCAGCGACGCTGCGGAAATCGCCAATTACGCCAGCGCCGTCGTGGTCGGCAAGTTCGGCACCGCCACCCTCACCACCGACGAACTTCTCGACGCGCTTCCCGCCTAGTCGCGCGGCGCGCCAGTGTCCGCCAGCGGCAGTTGTTGGGCTTGTGCTGTAATCAGTTCTTTGCCAATTTCGGCGGGTGCCAGACAAATCCTCTGATCTGCGTTTCCCCACTGCCGGCGTTCTCATCGTCTGCGCGCTCACCCTGGTGCTGCTGGGGCTCGCCTTCCTGATTACCCGGTTTTGGGAGGGGACGGACGCGCTGGTGGCGCGCACGGAAGCGGGGTGGATCGAGAAATCGACCATCGTTTTCTACGTGATCGTTGCCGGCCTGTGCTGTGTCGCCGCTGTGCGCATGCCCTGGCAGCGCGGGTTCTACGTTGTTGTCTTGCTGGCGCTCTTCGTGCTGCGGGAGATGGACTTCGACGAATTCGCGGCGGCGGACGGCAAGCAGAAGATCACGTCGACACGTTACTGGCGGTCCGGTGACTTTCCCATCTTCCAAAAGCTCTTGGTGTTGTTAGTGCTCATCGCCGGTGCCGTGGCGCTATGGCGATTCTGCCGCGGCGGCGTCGGCTGGATGCGGCGGGCATTGGCGGAAGGGCACTCCTACGCGGCGTCCATACTCGGAATCGGGTGCTATTTCATGATCAGCCTGATCCTCGACAACCGCGTGGATTGGAATCAGCTCGACAAACCGATCGTGCTCTTTTTCTCGCTCACCGAGGAGTTGATCGAGATGGGGATCCCGATTCTCATCGGAATTGCCATTATTCAGTGGATCCTCGGCAGTCGGCCCGGTGAATCCAGGTCGGCTCTCGATCAAGGGGGCGCCTAGTGGACGGCAATGAGGCGATCCGGAGGCTCCACATGCGAAATATCAGAAACTAAGCTTGCCCTGATCATTCGATTTTCCTAAATAATCCAGACTTCAGAAGACCCATCCACCATCAAGACCGCCCGCATACACGCCATCATCCCAGCTCGCTGGGAATCCACTCGATTCCCGGGGAAGCCTTTGCATCTCATTGCGGGAAAGCCACTTGTCCAGCACGTGTGGGAGCGATGCTCGGAGGCATCTGGCTTGGCAGGAATTCTGATCGCAACCGACGATGATCGCATCGCCGACGCAGCGAAAGGATTCGGGGCGGAGGTGTCCATGACGCGCCCTGATCACCCCAGCGGGACGGATCGGATCGCGGAAGCCGTCGAGGCTATTCCGGACGCGACCCACGTCATCAATGTCCAGGGCGACGAGCCTCTCATCGACCCGGATCTCATCGGCGCAATTGCCGAAAAACTCGCTGAGAATCCTGAAATCACGATGATCACTGCGGCGAATCCCATCGAGAACCAAGAGGATTTGCAAAACCCCGATATTGTGAAAGTAGTGATAAATACGAGTGGCGAAGCACTCTATTTTTCGCGCAGCGTGATCCCATACCTACGCAACAGAGTGCCGGAACTCACCTTGTATCGGCACAAAGGAATATACGGATTTACCCGGGAGTTTCTTCTCCAGTTTGTCCGGTGGGCACCTTCTCCCCTCGAACGCACCGAACAGCTCGAGCAATTGCGTGCCCTCGAGAACGGGGCACGCATCCACTGCGTCGTGACCACCGATGATTCGATTGGTGTCGACACCCCTGATCAGGCAGATTTTGTAACCAACACCATCCTCGAAGCGCAACTCAACAACGGCGCCTCGCCACCGTAGTCATGAAATATATCTTCGTCACTGGAGGCGTCGTCAGTTCCCTCGGGAAAGGGCTCGCAGCAGCTTCGATTGGGACACTCCTCGAGCGGCGCGGGCTCGACGTCATCATCCAGAAGTTCGACCCGTATCTGAATGTCGATCCGGGGACGATGAGCCCGTTTCAACACGGCGAAGTCTACGTGCTCGACGACGGGGCGGAGACCGATCTCGATCTCGGCCACTACGAACGGTTCACCAACGCCGTGTTGTCGCAGCTCAACAACCTGACCAGCGGACAGGTCTACGAGAACGTCATCCGAAAGGAACGGAAGGGTGACTACCTCGGCAAGACGGTGCAGGTGATTCCGCACGTCACCGACGAAATCAAGGAACGCATCTACCAAGTCGCCGATCAGATGGGCGGCGACGTCATCATCACCGAGATCGGCGGCACGGTGGGTGACATCGAGGGCATGCCCTTCCTCGAAGCCATGCGCCAGTTCCGCAACGAAGTCGGGCGCGAGAACGTCCTCTTCATTCACGTCACTCTCGTTCCCTATATCCGCGCCGCCCAGGAGCTGAAGACGAAGCCGACCCAGCAGAGCATCTCCAAGCTCCGCGAGATCGGCCTTCAGCCCCAGGTCGTCCTCTGCCGCACAGATGAACCGCTGGATTTCGATGTCCGGGAGAAGATCTCCATGTTCTGTAACGTTCCGGTGGACGCCGTCATCGAATACAAGGACCTCGAGAACACCATCTACGAAGCCCCGCTCGTCCTTCACCAGGAGAAACTCGACGAGATCGTCTGCGAGAACCTCGGGCTCGAGACACCCGAGCCGGACCTCGACGGATGGAGCGAATTTGTCGATCGGATCGTCAATCCCACAGACGAAGTTCACATCGCCGTCGTCGGCAAGTACATCGAGTTGCAGGATGCCTACAAGTCGATCTACGAAGCGCTCACCCACGCCGGAGCCGCCCACGATACGCGGGTCGTCTGCAAGCGGGTCGACGCCGAGGACATCGAGCGTGATGGGGTCGAGGCGATCCTCGACGGCATGAACGGCATTCTCATTCCTGGCGGATTCGGCGACAGGGGGATTGAAGGCAAAGTCGCTGCCGCAGAATACGCGCGCACCCATGGCATCCCCTACTTCGGTCTCTGCCTCGGAATGCAGATCGCCACGATCGAATTTGCCCGCAACGTCTGCGGACTGGACGCGGCGAACAGCACCGAATTCGATCCGGAATCCCCCCATCCCGTGATCTGCCTGCTCGAGGAACAAAAGGAAATCACGCAGAAGGGCGGATCGATGCGTCTCGGCACTTGGGTCTGCAACCTGACGCCTGACTCGCGCTCGCACAAGCTCTACAAGGCTGACACCATCAACGAACGCCACCGCCATCGATTCGAGTTCAATGCGAACTACCAAGAGCAACTCGAAAACGCCGGCCTTGTCATCGCAGGCACCTCCCCCGATGGCAGCCTCGTCGAGATCGTCGAGATCGCCGGTCATCCGTTCTACGTGGCGGTTCAGTTCCACCCGGAATTCCTCTCGAAGCCGAACAAGCCTCATCCATTGTTCTCGGGGTTTGTCGGCGCCGCGCTCGCCGATGCCAAGAAGAAGGAATCGCCGGAGCTGACGGCCACGTCCTAGCGCGTCTTCCGTCCGGCACGCCGAAACGTTCTCGCGCGTTTCTGCTTGCCGTCGAGCGCGGGAATTCGCCATACTCCTTCGAATCGAAGGGAGATATCATGATCTGCGTTGCTCTCGTTCTCGTGCGCAATCCGGACCGGCGGGATTTTTCTCAAGCCGGTGCATCCGCTCCCGCTATTCTGTCGTTGCTCCCTACGGTATGGGTCCGAAAAACATCGAATCCAACCTTGTACCTGCCATGACAAACCGCGTTCATCTTCACGCGCTCGCAGCGCTCGCTCTGACCTCATTCACCGCGCATGCCGGCCCCACCGTCATTCCTACGGCGGAAGGACAGATCGGCGAATCGCCTTTTCCCAATGATCAGGTCTTCGGCCCCACCTTCGAATCGTTTTCCGGCGATGGGCTGCCCTTGATCGGCGGCACGATCCCGGTCCGGGGACTATCGGCGGGCGCCGACGTGGCCTTGCTCGACCCCGCAGGCAATCGCCTGGTGATTCCGTCGTTCACCTTCGATAGCACGGGAGGCATCAACGGTAACATCGTCGATGTCTCAGGACTAACACCCCAAGTCACCGCCACCGCCCGCATCGACACCACCACAGGAGACCGCATCTTCAACAGACTGCCCTCGGTGGCCGCCAATCGGGACACCGGCGAATTCACCGTGGTTTGGGAACAGTTCGACGATCTCTCCGGCAACTTTGGCGACATCCGGGGGCGTCGTTTCGATCCCATGAGCAACCCGGTGGAAATGACTTCCTCGTGAACTCGAACCTTTCCGGCAATCAAGGCCAGCCCGACGTTGCCTACGGCCCAAACGGAATATCGGCCGTCGCATGGGCTGGCGATGGCGACAAATTTCCACAAGACAACCTCGATGTCTTTGTCCGCTTCGTAGACACCGATGGAGTCCCTCTCAGTGTCGATATTCGGGCGAACTCCCAGACTGCCGCGAGGCAGGACCAGCCGCAGGTGCGCTTCCTTCCTAAATTCGATGCCCAGGGAAATCCGATTGCCGTGGTCACCTGGCGGGATACCCAGGTCGACCAGTTCGGCAACCCCACCGACGTTCCCAACGGCACCGGCACCGGCTACCGCTGCTTCTCTATTCCGGGTGCGAACACCGGCCCCGTCGATTCGGACAACGATTGCCTGAGCGACGAAGACGAAATGCGCATCGGGACGAATCGGAACAAGCCCGATACCGACGGCGACAACTTCCTCGATGGAATCGAGTCCGGGGACACGACGAGCTGGTACGATGTCGAGGGGAAGTCGCCCTAGGCTCTGCCTTCCGCAATTGAACCATGTCCGACTACCTAGCCATCTTCGAAAAGCTCGACCCGCCCTTCGGCGACGCATTCGACAACGCCCAACTCGGCGATGACTTCCCTGCCGAACTCCAGACCGCAAGCCAGATGTGGGTGCAGACAGGATACGGACAGGGCATCGCCGCTTATTTGAATTTCTTTCTTCTGAAGGACTTCATCACCACCCACGACGATGCCTATCCGCCGCGGTTCATGTCATTCAAGTCGATGGCGGACTCATTCTACCAGACGGATCTCTTCATCCGCGATGTGACCGACTCGGGGAAGGAGCCCACCGGCGGCATCTCCAATCCCGATATTCAGCGAAGACTGAGGGGCATCATGCAGCGCCACGAGCGTCTCGAGATCCCGCTCTGGATGATGACCTACTTCGGTTTCCAGCTCATGGAGGCGGTCGAACACGAGTGCGAACCCCTCGGCGAAGAAGATCGACAGCGCCATCTGTCCTATTTTGCCAAGACCTACCGAATCATGGGCGTCCCCTTCAGCGACGACAGGAGCCTCCTCGAAGAATTCGCCCGGGACATCGAGAGAAAGCACGCCGGTCTCTCCCCGAATCTCGAAAAGCACGCCCGCAACATTCTCGCCCTCGGCGAGATGGTCGATGTCCGTTCCGACTTCGACACGATCACCGCCATGCTCCCCGATGCGACCCGTGAGTTCTATGCTCCGATCCACCGCAAGGTGCGTCCCGGATTCCTCAAGCGCCTGTTTCTCCGCGCGGCCGGTCGCGTGCTCATCAAGCGCGCCATCGGAGAGCCCCGCGAAGCGGTGCCCTACACCGCCTAGCCTGTGGCGCTCACACCACATAGAACACCATTGCCCCAAAGTGGAGTGCGCAACCCGCGATGACAAAGAGATGCCAGACGGCGTGGTGGAGGTGCCGATGATCCCGGTGGAAGAAGAAGACGCCTACCGTGTAGGCCAGCCCTCCTCCTAGCAAGAGCATAATCCCACCAAACCCAAGCGCATGATAGAGCGGCACGACCGCCACCGCCGACATCCACCCCATCATGATATAGATCCCCGTCGAAAGCCCGGACGGTCGCGACGAGACGAGCACTTTCAGTAGGACGCCGAGAATGGCAATACCCCACGCGACACCGAAAAGTGACCACCCCCAACCGCCCGACATCGCCACGAGGGTGAACGGCGTGTAGCTCCCCGCGATGAACACATAGATCGCGCAGTGATCGAGCGTGCGCAGCCGACGCTTCCATTTGCCCTTCTTCACGGAATGGTACGCCGTCGAGATCCCGAACATGAGGATCATCGAAGCCCCATAGATGGCAAAGCTGGTGATCGCCAGCGGTCCCCCACGCGTCACCGACATCATCAACAGGACAACCAGACCGGCAACGCTGAGCAACAAACCGACACCATGGGTCACCGTGTTCGCGATTTCGTTGTGAATCACCTTCCGGCGGTGCGCCTCGGCCTGCTGGCGGAACCGACCGCTCCCTTGGCCGGAGGCACCCGGTTGCGTTGTCGCATCGCCGTTCATTCCGCGCACTATCTCATGCATCGCTCCTCCGTTGCAACAATATGCACCAAAAACACATTCGCGTCCTTATCGTCACAATTCCGTTGCCCGGTTGCCGAGAGCGGATGTTGACAATGTGAGTCCTAGCACTTTAATAAAGCTAGAAATTGGCCGCTGGGAGGATGCTGCCACCCGACCGCCTTCGGCGGTCGCGATCTCCTCCTCCTTCTTGGCATCCGATCTTCGCCTCCAACATCGCACCTAGCCAGCCTTGCGCTCATTTGTACCCATGCACTTCAAATCACTGTACACCCTCGCCGTTGTCTCAGCCATGTCATCCTGGTCGACTGACG
>CAJIAN010000895.1_pt1 | contig 26564 bp, 12 predicted proteins | sample 9199061 | NCBI WGS metagenome assembly CAJIAN01 (sample SAMEA7708264, study PRJEB35096) | sediment metagenome | biome: marine neritic benthic zone biome [ENVO:01000025]; feature: sediment [ENVO:00002007]; material: shallow marine sediment [ENVO:03000034] sea grass bed [ENVO_01000059] ...
CGGAAGCTCTCGCCGATGAGTTCCTTCAGTTGCATGGCTTCCTCGACCTCCAGACCGACATCGTCCTTGACCTCGATGACACCTTGTCCTGGTTCGAATCCCTTCTCAGCCGCAGCCAGAAGCTCGCTCACGGTCATGCGCGAGTAGGTGGGTGCATCCGGCCAGTTGTGGAACTCGGGGTCTTCGCCCCAGTTCAGCAGCATGTAGCCACGGTCGGTATCATCCACATCGTTGAAGTTGTGTGGGAAGCAGTTACCGATGTAGTAGACCGGGATGCCGTGTTCGTTGACCTTCAACTGGCGCTTGTGGAAGTGGCCGGAGAATACTGCGCTGCACTCGGTGAAGTGGTCGGCATGCAATCCGCCCTTGTCGGGCATGAGCACGTTTTCGTTGAGGAGGAAAAGGGGAAGTTCAAAATGACCAAATACATACTTGACCTCGTAGGCTGGTACCTCGGAGAACTCGCTGCCGGTGAGCCATGGCGCGAATAGGCAATCACCGATGTTCGTCAACTCGTTGATTACGATGAAGTTTTCGTTCATCTCTTCCATGTAGGGGAGAGAATGGATGGCTCGGTGGTGGCGGAAGAAGATGTCGTGGTTACCGACGAGCCAGAAGATTGGACGCTCCAAAGACCGGAGCGCTTTGATGGCTTCCCACGAGTAGTGGACGGTGTCCACACGGAGTCGGGACCGGTTGTCGAACCAGTCCCCCATGAATATGACGGTGTCAGCTTCCTGCTCGCGAACCTGCTGGCAGAACCATTCGACGTATGCTAGGCAGTCACGGTTGTGTTGCTCCGAATCCGATTTGGCTCCGAAGTGAATGTCCGTGAAGACGGCAGCACGGAGAAACAGTTGGTTCATATACGTTCCATTCGCTCAATCATCGACGTGAGGTTCCACTTCCGCTCACAGGTATCACACTTGATGTTCACAGACATCCCGCCTTCGGGTCCGCTGAGCATGTGTCCCTCACAGCCAGGGTACGGGCACAAGGCCGCGCTTTGTGCATCCTCGCCCCGCTCAACGGCGGCATCGTTCTTCCGCTTGAACTCTTGATACCAGTCCTCAGAGTCGAAGTCGCCGGGGTTCTTCCCGACGGAAAGTAGCACCTTCGAACCCGAAAGTCTATCTCGGATGGGTTCAATGACAGCCTGCGCGGGCGCGAAGTAGCGTCGAACGGAGTCACTTACCGTCTGAATCAGGTTCCTCATGTACAATACCCTCTTTCTCGTCAGCTAGGCGACGATGACGTTCCATCGCTGCCGCCTCGTTCTCAAGCTGGCGGGTGTGGGATGGAGAAAATCCATTCTGTTCAAGGATGTCATCTCTGATTCTACGGACTTTCTTCTCCTTGTCAAGTGTTGTGAGGAAGGAGTGGGTGACAATCTGGGTCATGTAGCCGAATGGGTTCTGGGACTTCTCCGGGTCAAACTTCAGGGTACCGTTGAGTAGAGACACGAGAGCTTCGCTCTGCATGTCGTCGATGTAGGTGTAGCCACGCCAGTTCGCTCTGGTGGCGTACTTCTGGACCAACATCATGATCATCTTGACCAGTTCTTCGGTCATGCACTCGGCGGCGGATGGGAAGTAGTCCTCGTCCTCCAGCTTGGGGAGTTCGAGTTCGACGAGGTTCAGGGTCGGAATCTTCTGGTTCTTGGTGTCGGTGGCCGCGAAGTAGGCAGCGTAGGTCTTGAACTCCTCGATGTTCTTGAACTCCTCGCCGGTCCGAACCTCCTCCACCCACTTCTTGAGGGTTGGTCGATTTGCCTTCACCCAGACCTTGAGAGCCTTGTCGCGCCGGGCAGTCCAGGTCTTCTTGGATGCAATGATGTTTTCCAGGAGTCTGGCGTTGTTCAGGTAGTTCTGTGCTCTGCCCTTGCGGGGGGTGGGAGTGGTCTTCTTGGTAGCCATCTACAGTCCTCAGTCAGTTCCCTTGACTTTCGTCAGGAAAGTATTACATGGACAAGGTGGGTACTTTCTTCACGAAAGTCAAGGAAGACGGGCGATAAATACGCTCTGAGCCACTAGGGGTAGTAGAATGACCGATGCATCAACACAAGGGCTGACTGAAAACGGACGCCCGACCTATGCCTTCGAGCACGTGGCGGCTCGTCTGGAGCCGTTTGACTTGCTGCGCCTGGGCTTCAAGACCGGTGGCGCGGACCGACGCAACGATGTCGTTGAGGCAGTCCAGCGCGGTCGTGGGCAGAACATGAGTAACTTCCAGCAGACCCTTCGCTCCGTGGCGCAGACTGCTAACGGACAGCGGTCCAGTGCTGATGACCATGCCCTGTACCCGATTTTCCTGACGAGCGGGCTGGTGTTCCCCTACAACCCCTCGATTTCGGAGTCCATCTCTGTCAAGTATGATGCTGTGGACCTCACCCATACGAATGAGAGCTTCCACGTCTACCGTGGCACGGACAATCGCCGCATCAACATCGGCGAAGCGCACTGGACATGTGACACCTTCGATAACGCGGTCTACGCGATGTCTGTCATCCACTTCTTCCGCACCTACAGCCAGATGGACTTCGGTGCGGGACGCACGGGACGCCCACCGTCTCCGATGTGGTTCAGTGCCTATGGCAGCTACGCCTATCACCGAGTTCCGGTTCTGTTGGAGAAGGCCGACTGGTCCTTCCCGCCGGATGTGGACTATGTCGGTGTACCTGAGTTTGGCTCGCCCGAATACACCAACCGGCAGTTGAAGTTCACCAAGGATAACAGCACTAGATACACATGGCTCCCGATGAAGTTCACGGTTTCCAGTATCGCTATGGTGGTTCAACACTCACCCCGATTCTGGACCAACTGGAATCTGGACACGTATCGCTCGGGTGCGATGGTCAGGACTGGACGCAAGAGCTTCCACTTGACTAACCAGACTAGTTCACCGAGGAAGTAACGATGGCATTCTCACCAAGCTATGAGTCAGTATCTCCGTATGGTGTGACCCCGATTATCAATCGGTTCATGGTCTATTACGTCCATCGCTCAGTCCCTCCGCATCGCCTTGATACGATAATCACCCTGAATGACGAGAGATACCACAACCGCCCGGATACGCTGGCTAATGACGTGTATGGTGACCCTGACCTATTCTGGGTCATTGCTCTCCGTAACGGACTACAGGATCCCGTCTTCGATTTCAAGATGGGTGAGCGCTACGTCATTCCTCACCCGTCGTTTGTTCGGACCCTCGTGTAATGGTTGATTTCACTGCACCAGACAGAAAGAACGTTCTTCTGGTTCCCAAGCGGGTAACCGATGAAACCATTGATGTTGATAAGAATGAAACGGCACCGATTGGACGCCGTGCTGTCCGTGAACGTCAACGCCAACTTCTACAAGCCCGTGCGAACAACAATGTCGATAGTGAAATTGCTGCACCGATTGGACGCCGTGCTGTCCGTGACAGCCAACGAGCCCGCTCAGACAATGTGACCGGGTTGGGAACCCAGGAAACTTCACCCAACGACCAGAGCATCAGAAATGCAGAAGCCAGGGTTCAGGACGGCACGAATACGGGTAGCTTGTCTTCAAAGGACAAAGCCGCTGCCGCTCAGGCAAGAGGAGATGTTACTACTGGCGAAGGCATCAAGATTGAAGCAAACGTTGATAATCTGCAAGTCCCAGAGAACGTATTGCTCGAATACGTGAACTTGCAGTATCACATTGTGCTCTCGTTGGTGCCGGAAACCAAGGTGGTCAACATCCAGAAGAGAATCCCGGTGGGTGCCGAGCCCCGCAACGTTGGCTCGTTCGATGCTCTTCAGCAATCCATCGAACAGGAAGGTGCGATTCCATTTGCCTCCACGGGTGATGTGTTCCAGGCCGAGATTGATGAAGTCACTGGCGAACAAGTATCTCGTTTCACTGGAGAGATTGAAGGTGAGTTTGATGCGTTCGGTGATTTTGCTCGGGGCGAAATCATTGCAAACGTTGGTGGACGGAACTACTACAACATCGAGAGCCTGACATTTGATACGGTTATGGGTCCAACACCACAGAACATGTTCCTCAACTCGATGCTGTTGGGTAAGATAGTTCTCGTTGAGCCGCACGGATTCAAGTTTAAGGAGGATGTTGTTCGCCTTGGAAACAAGATTGGCTATAAGGAACTCAACCCCGGTCGTTACATGTGGCGCATCGACATCTTCTTCTCTGGTTACAATCAGGATACAGGTGAATGGGTTCCGTTCATTGAATTGAATGCGAGGACTCAGCAGACGAAGTTGTTGACTTACTACGTTAACTTCACCACGGTCGAAGCCAAGCTGGACCACACCGGTACCACCTACGACATCAGCTTTGCGCCATCTGGACACGTAGCGTACCGTCCAGAGGAAATCATTATCAACGCTGGTGCTATCTTCACAGGCAACCGGGCCAGGGCTGAGACCTTCGGTGGCTTCCTTGAGCGCATCGCCGAGTCTATGGAAGATGCCGTTGCCGAACGAACACACCAGCAAGTGAAACGCAAGTATGAGTTCAAGGCCCCGCCTGAGCTTCTTGCTGCACCATTCTTTACGGGCAATTTCGAATTCAAAAAGGGGTATCTCGGAAATGACCCCAAAAAGGGCTCGTTCGTCACGGCTCCTCGTGATGTGAACGTTATTGGTATTGTGGAAGAGGCGCTACAGGATATCGCGTTCGTCTGGAACGAATTCCTCAAGATCGATGACAAGCAACACGTGAAACCACGAATTCACTGGGGTATGCGTTTCAATGTCGTGTTTGATTCTGGCCCCAATCCGGGAACAGGTGACTATGACACGATTACCATCCAGTACATCATTGACCCGTTCGTCACGTTCAAGAAGACGCGACTGAACAACCGGGAAGATATGGTCAAGGTGGTTGATGCTGCTGCCCAGAATCGCCGTATCCGAGAGATGTTGCGGTTCGGCATGATTAACCGAGTCTACAACTATATCAATACGTCGGAAAACCTGGAAGTAATCGAGCTTGACATCGCATTGAAGAACTTCTACTACCACACGATGTACAAGCCTAGTCCACACCAGGGAACATCTGGTAACCAGCAATCTGAGTCGGCGGGTCCGAAGCTGAACAAGATTATCAATGTGAACCAGCAGGCCAAGGAGACCGGAACGAACAGCGACCAAGATGGCGATACCGTACCCAGACAGCAAGAGAACTCAGTCGATTCTGCATTGAAGAGATTGTTCGGCCGGGAGATTGACAACCCATCGGCAGAATGTGACACCGAGTTGCTGAAAACCCCGTGGGATAAGTACGGCGGTGGTTTCGGTGAGATGCCAACAACTGACCATCGCAGCATGGTTGGTGCAACTGACATCCCCGAGCGTGCCGAGTATCAGGCCAACTTGAATGACCATGTCAAGAACGACTTGCTCACGATTCAGTTGCAGGTGCGTGGAGATCCTATCTGGCTACTGAATCCATATGGTGTCTACAGTGGAAACGTTCTGTCGTCTCCTAGCTTGACGAATGAAATCGAAGGACCAACGGCACTAGTAGTTCCACAATCGGCTCGTTGCTTCTTCCTGCGCATGTTCGCTCCGGTTCAGAGTGACCTCATGGACCCGGACCGCATGGATGCATCGACTGCATGTAGCGTCGTCGGTGGCTTCTATGAGGTAACTACAGTCGCTTCGAAGTTCGAGGGCGGTAAGTTTACGCAAACCATCAATGCATACAAAATGAACCATTTGAACTACGTTGAGAGCTTCGTTGCCATCGTCCCAGAAGAAGATTCGCCGGGCGAATCAAGGGCGGCGGACCCTGAAGTTTCACAGCGAAACTCACAACCTGACCAAGCAGTACAAGAGTAAGATATGGCAGATTTGAAGAAGGGATTGGGCAACGCGGCCCGAGCGGCATGGTCGGGTGGTCGTCCAACGCCGAACCAAGAACAACCGCTCACGGGCTTTTACACCGGTATCGTCATGGACGATGCCGACGACCAGCGCATGGGTCAAGTGTGGGTATACGTTCCTGGTATATCCCAGGAGCGTCAGCGCTCAGCACAGGCTCTCCCATCGTATGGTGGCACGGCTCCCGACCGGGATAACGACCGTGGTGAGATTGAAGAGTGGGACCAGAACCTTCGCAACGGCTGGATTCAGTGCGCTCCCGTCTCTCCCTTTTTCGGTGGTGACGACTATCGTACCCAACGTGCACCGGGTGGTGACCCACGAAACGCTGCCAACGGAGACGTGAACACCTATGGTATGTGGATGCAGCCACGCATTGGTGACGAGGTCGCTATCATGTTCGCGAATGGTGACGCAGCCAAGGGCTACTATCTCGGTATGGTTCCCAAGTATGTCCGCAACTTCATGGTGCCGGGTTCCCCCGGACGTTCCTCTGAGGATCTAGACGATAAGCAGAATGAGCCGGACCCGAACATCCCGAACGATGACCCGTCTATCCACAAGACTACCAAGCAGTTGAAGGAAGAGACGAAGATGTTGCCGGATGCACTCATCCCGGCTATGGACAAGGCTAAGCGTCTCAGCAACAACAAGAACATCCCAGTTGAGCGTGAGCTTCAAGAGGTCTTGGTCTCCCCCGACTTCGCTCAGAACGTGCAGAAGTCTGGTTTGCTATGTGACGTACTACGTGGTGCGGGTAACTCCAGCGCCCGTCGTGAGAGTCCATCCTACGTCTTCGGTTTCAAAACGGCTGGTTGGAACTTCGATTCCGACAAGGGAAATGTCAACACGGCTTCCGGTGACCGGCAGCAATTCAGAAATGCTGGCAATCGTTACAATGCCCACAACGCCATGGGTCACCAGTTCGTCATGGATGACCACCCGGACTTCCAGGGCATTCGCTTGCGCACGAGCGCGGGCTCGCAGCTATACTTCCACGATACCTGCAATGAGCCATTCATCTATATCGCGACAGCCAAGGGTAACGTCTGGATTGAAATCATCGACAACGGCAAGATTAACATCTTCGCCGAGGACAGCGTGTCCGTGCACGCCCGTAACGACATCAACCTAACGGCAGACCGTGATGTCAACATCGACGCACAGCGCGACTTGAACGTTCAGGTTCGTCGCAACACCAACTTCACCTTCAAGGGCACGAACAACTGGGAGTTGGGCAAAAACGACTTGCCGCCGAAGGATCTGAAGTATAACGATAGCCCGGACTGGGGTGACGGCACTCCCAAGGATACGTTCATCCACAACTATCAGCACGTGGATTGGACGATTGACCAGAACCTTAACATCGACGTGGGCAACGACTGGGACATGTTCATCGGAGCCAACTGGCGACTGGAGGCAGTGAGCAATATCGACTTGGAGTCCGGTGGTAACACCCACTTCGAGCAGCAGGGCGACTTGGACATCCTGACCATCGGCAATGGTATCTGGACAGCATCAACCCACGACCACTTCTCTACGGGTGGCAACTTCACCGTGACGGCATCGCCCGACATTCACCTGAATGGACCACAGGCAGCAACGGCTGGCGCAGCAACCAATCCTGAGCCAGTCGAGGATGTCGTGATTCCCGATACCGTCCAGGTGTATCGTGTGCCGACGGATGACGAGGTCAAGAACTGCGAAGACCCACCAACCGAGTTCGAAACGCTCAACAGGATGACGGTGCCACAGCACCAGCCATACCCAGAGCGTTGCACGAGTAGTGTGGGCTTGCGTGGATTCCTGGATGAGTCGCCGGTCGATGTGTCCCGTCGTGGTGGCACAACACCGAATGCCAAGAAACCTCTGAACCTTCCTGAAGAAACCCGGTTCCGAGAGGGTGAGGAGTATCAGACCGATAATCCAGCCGAAGCTCCAGCATACAATGACGTGGCCCCGAAGGGTGGATTCAACCCATGCAGCGACTACCAGACTTCTGAGAAGGGTATCGCGTTCCTGCATCGCCAGGAAGGCTTTCGTAACAAGGCGTACCCAGATGCGAACGGTTACTCGATTGGCTACGGACACTTCATCAAAGTGGGTGACACCATCAACGGTGACACTATCAATGGACGGGTGACCCAGGCAGACATCGACAACCTGCGCCGCACGAAGGGCCAGTTGAACATCTCGGATGCTGAGGCTGAGAGGATCTTCCGTGAGGTAGACTTGCCTCGCTTCGAGAAGGCAGTCTGTAATCAGGTGACGACGAACATTACACAAGGGCAGTTCGACGCCATGGTGAGCTATGCTTACAATGGTGGTGAGGGTGCTTTGTCGAGGATGATTCGCCGCAGTGACTTCAATTCAGGCAACTTCGAGAATGTGCCCCAGGCTTGGATGCGCCTATCAACGTGCAGCAAGTGTGAGCCGCCCGACTACCGACGCCGGGTAGAAGGTGTTCTACGCAAGCGTCGGCGTCAGGAGTTGGAGGAACTGTTCTCACAGCCCGCCTAAATGGCGAAGATGTCGTCTGGCTCCAGGTTTCTAGCCTGTGCGATGCGCATGACTTCGGCCTTGACCTTGCGGACGGCTTCCATGTGCACCTGACGGATGCGTTCCTTGGACACATCGAACTCTTCGCCGAGGTCGTCGAGCGTTCGGACGTTCTCCTTGTCGGATAGTTCCCGAGCCACGAACACCGTCTTCTCCCGGTGGGTCAGGAGTTCCATCGCGCTATTGATGAGTTTGCGGTGGAACTTGACTTCCTGAACCTGGAATACAGCCTCTTCCGTGGTCGGAGCCGGACTTGCCATGGTGTCACCCAACAGGTAGACATCATCACCATCCTCATTGTGCCCCGACGGCTGGTTCAGAGACTCGAACGGCTTCTGGAACATGTGGTACATGAGCCATACGTCCTTCTCATCCACGCCGTGCTCCTCGCTCATCTCCTCCACTACTTCAGGCGTCATACGGAAGGTTCCGTGATCCTTCAGTTCGATGGCGATGTGCTTACGCATGGCGTAGAACAGCCGCTTCTTGCTGCGGTTGGTGCAGAACTGGACCATGAAGAAGTGCTTCATAATCCACCCCTGCATGGTTCCCTTCACGCAGATTTTCGCGTATGCCGCGAACCGAACGTTCGCATGCTCCGACGGAGCGTAGCGGCGAGCAGCCTCAACGAGCGCAATCATGCCCTCGGACAGAAGCTCTTCCTCGTCCATTCGGTAGTTGGCGAGTTCCTTGATGGCCCGGCGGATGACCGGACTGTATGCCAGCACGATTCGGGTGAGGTACAGGTTGTCGTTGCCACCGATGAAGCGGTTGACTTCCTTCTTGTTCGGGTCGAGTAGGTCAGCGAACCCCTGCGGATTCGTGTCCCACCACGACTGAAACAGCTTCCTCTCCTCGTCGGCATTCAGGAGTTCCCTGAACCCTCTGACGAATTGTCGTGCGTCGCTGGTAGTGATAGCGTCGCGCATTGTGTCCTCCAGTTCTCAAAGTTTGTTTTTCCATGACGGAACGGATGGTAAATACCCCTGATGTTTAGGACTGAGCATCGAAGGCAGTCAACCAATATGGTACCGAGTTAGCGAGATTTCAAGTATGGCAGCACCCCTATATCGTGGATTTTCGACGGTGGCGAACGACGGTTCCGCTCAACTGGTGGACGGTGCGTTCACCACGGAGGGCAATTCCATCGACACACGGCTGTACGATGTGGCCCTCGTGAAGCAGGATTTGCTGAACCACTTCGGCACCAGAATCGGTGAGCGTGTGGCTCGTCCCTCGTTTGGATCCATCATTCATGACTTGCTCTTCGACCTCTTCGACCCTCGAACCGAGGGACTGGTAATCGCTGACGCTCAGCGAATCTTCGGAGACGACCCAAGGGTAGTCCCGCTGGATGTCAACGTTGACGTTGACCCTGACCAGCACCAGATTAGGCTTACCGCGACTCTCCAGATGGTAGAGTTCGACATGGCAACCAACTTTTCCGCTGTATTCGAGGCACGAGGCTAATGGGCGTACTCCAACGACAGAACACACTCTTCGTATCAGAGGACTGGGTCCGCATCTACGAGGCGATTCAGAACGTAGATTTCCGTGCCTACGACTTCGACAATTACACCGCTGCTATCCTGGACCATCTCCGTGATGTCTATCCAGAGGAGTTCAATGACTGGATTGCCTCCTCCGAGTTCATTATGAAGGTAGAAGTGCTGGCCTGGTTGAGCCAGAACATCTCCTTTCGTATGGACCTTAACACTAGAGAGAACTTCCTGGCAACCGCTGAGCGACGAGACTCCCTCATCCGCCTAGCCCAGAACGTCTCCTACAAGGTCTCCCGTGTCCGCAGTGCCGCTGGCCGTGTGCGTGTCGAGTCTATCAGGACTAACCAGTCTCTCTTCGACAGCAACAACATCGACCTCCAGGACCGCGAGATTAACTGGAACGACCCCCGAAACGAGGACTTCTTCGAGCAGTTCACCATCGTGATGAACGCCGCCCTCACGTCCCGAACTCAGTTCGGTCGCCCCTTGACACAGGTGACCAGTGGTCAGACCCGTGCTCAACAGTATGTCTTCAACGGACAGGCTCCGTCAAGCGGTTCCTACCCGTTCTCGGCAACAGTGAATGGCGTCACCCTCCCCTTCGACATCATCAACGCCGGTATAGATAAGGACACCGGGCGTCCCGAAGAGTTCGCGCCGAACCCGGAAAACTCCCAGAATATCATCTATCTTGCTGATGGGTTTGGACTTTCTTCGAATGGCACCGGCTGGTTCTTCGAGCTTCGACAGGGCACAATGCAGTTTCGTGAGGAAGAATTCACGCAGCCAATCGTCATTCGTACGGTGGAAATTGACACCCAGAACATCAACAACGACGACTTCTTCGTCGAGCAGTTGGATGAACAGGGTAACATCATCGAGGTCTGGGAGCAGGTTGACACCATCTTCGGTGAAAGCGTTTCGTTCCTACCCACGGACCGCACGAGCTTCATCGATGAGGGCGAGGACACCACGGGCAACCAAGCCGCTGGCGACGCCCGCAACGTCTATGAAATCGACACCCTGGAGAACGACCGAGTCCGCATCCGCTTCGGCGACGGCTCGTTCGGCGCTATTCCGCTTGGTCGGTTCCGATTCTGGTACCGGACGGCGAACCCGCAGCCTCAGCTTGTCACCCCATCCGACATCGGTCGGCAGTCCTTCACGATGCCGTACGTCTCGGCTGGCACGGTTTACTATCTGACCTTCACGGTCTCTCTGAAGACCGACATCGGCAACGCTGCCGCCTCCGAGACCAACTTCAGCATCAGAACCCGCGCCAATCAGGTGTTCTACACCCAGAACCGAATGATTACGGGTCGGGACTACAATGCCTTCTTCCTACGGGACAACGCAATTCGGAAAGTGAAATCCGTTAATCGGACCTTTTCTGGACATTCGCGCTTCGCCAAGCTACACGACCCGACCGGTTTGTATGAGAACCTGAAGATTTTCGCCTCCGATGGCCGCTACTTCCAAGAGCGTGTCACTGGCGTCAACTTCGCTTCCGCTGATGAGACCGTCCTGTCTCCGGCTCTGCTCATCCAGAATGACATCGAGCCACAGCTTGAAGAGGCGAACAAACGGCAGTTGTATTACAACGACTACCCAGAGCAATACTTCCCAACGCTCCACTTCTGGTTCGAGGACTCGGTTGTTGACCAGCAGTCCCGTGGTCGTCTCGTAACGACTATTGGTGATGCGAGCACCGCCGTCAAGGTCGGTGATGCCACCACGGCTGAGCCAGCCAAGTTCGTGTTGGTGGACTCTGTGCTGCGCCTGGATAGCCCACGTGGCTCAACGGTGCGGGTAGACAGGGTGGTGGACGACGGCGACATCGTTGACGGCATCATCCTGGAGCGTGATATTCCGACCGATATTCGAGTCGTGTCAGTCTTCCCGCCCTTCCGCACCAAGTTCACCGACTCGGAGAAGGTACTCATCGAGCAACAGATCACTCTGAAGCTCGACTTCGGCTTGTCGTGGAACCAGAGCACCCAGACATGGGACATTATCCTTGCTGACAATCTGGACAAGCAGGTAAGCGGTGGTGACTTCTGCTTGGACAACCAGGGCGACACGAGCGGCATGAACCTCGACCAGTCCTGGATGGTCTATCTGGAGTTCGTACCGAACGCTAGCGCAGCCGGTGACGAGTGGAAGATTGTTGACCGTGGCTTGGGCCAGTTCTTCGAGTCCGCTCGCGAGAACGATTTCTTCTTCGCCAACAACGAGGCTGTTGTTGACCCGGATACTGGTGAGGTCAAGTTCGACTCCATCATCATCAACGAGTGCAACGAGGCAAGGGACAGCCTGCGTCGTCGTGGCATCACGAACATCGATTTGACCTCTATCCTGGAATGCGACATCTTCTGTTACCAGTTTTTCGGTGACGGAACCACTACAGACTTCGCGACCTCCGAGAATCCATTGAGCCCGAATGCCGTAGTGACGGTGGATGATGTTTTACAAATCAACGAGGTAGATTTCAATATCATCTCGAAGGTATCGGGTGATATTGTTCGTTTCATTACGGCTCCAGTCGATGGTGCAGAGATCCTAGTCTGTATCTCCGTCAGTGATGCACTCAAGACCGAGAAGACGGAAATCTGCTATCAGAATACTTCTCCCGGTAGCATTGATACTTTCGACTTGGGTAAGGCAGGACCACTTCGCGCAGAGAACATTTTCGTGTTCTTGGATGGTGTGTACCAGCGACCATTCGGTGACTACACTGTCATCGAGTTGGTTAGTGGTAATGTCGCTATTCAATTCACTAGCAACGTACCGACGGGTGTTTATATCTTCGCGTATGGTGTAACTGGAATCACCAACTCGGTCTTTGACCGATACGATAACTTCTTCGGTAATGGAGCGTCAACGGAGATTACGGTTTCCGCAGCCAACCAGACCGATGACAGTGTGTGGGTTTGGTTCGATGGTATCTTCCAGGGACAAGACAACTACACAATCACGCCGGGTACTACAACTACCAAGATTACGTTCAACACTGCGCCAGCCGACGGTGTACGCATTTCTATAGTGGTTCAGGATGACCCGACCCAAGTTCGAAGCGAGCAGTATGATTTCGGTACCGCCGATGGCATACAGACCAACTTTGTGTTGACCGATTCGGGCAACGTCACCGCCGACACCACGATGGTGTTCATAGATGGCGTTGCACAGGCTGGCTCTCCATGGGCATCGAATGCTCCACCATCGTTCCCGGCATCATGGTCGGCACCGGGTACCAACAACATCACGTTCTTTTCGGCTCCAACAGCAGGTGCCAACATTTCCATGATTTCATGGCCCGGCTCGGTCGGTATCAATCCCGACTCGGGACAGGGACAGACCGGACAGGGTTCCGGTGGTGGCGGTAGCGCCAATGATGGACTGGTCGATGGAACGAATAACCTGGGCAACACTTCTGTCCAGTCTCTCCTCGTGAGCTATATCGGAACCAACATCCCGCTGTACGTTGAGGACACCATCAAGACCCCGGATGGCTACGTTAATGCCAACGGACTTGAGGTTCGTCCGGCTGACGTGGACAACAGTGGCTTCACCGACAATCCATTCTTGTTCAAGGACTTGGTCCTCCAGGATGGAACAACGGACTTGGTCCTATGGACACGAATCGAGGAGTTCGGCTTCTCCGTTTGGGATCCGATTGGCATCACGACTCGACCACGCGGCACCTACGGTCTATCCGCACAGGGTGACGTGGCTGTGGGTGATGACATCACAGGCGTGCTCGTGGGCACGGGTGAGGGCGTACCGGGTCAGTCGTTGACTGGTCTACCACAGTTCCAGCGCTCGGTCCTCGAAGGCGACATCCACTATGACATCTCCACGGATACGTGGTTGGTGGCTGACTTCTCGGGTGCAACTAATGAATGGGTTGCTGCTACCGACCAGACGGCGTTCAGAAGCGCCATCGGTCGAGCAGACCTCAAGTTCCAGTGGTTGCACTATGCGCCAGATGAGTTCCGTATCGACCCATCGGTATCGAATGTCATGGACATCTACCTACTGACCAGTTCCTATGACGAGACGTTCCGCACGGCTCTGGCCAACAACACACCGACGGAAGACCTACCTGAGCCGCCAACGTCCGAGTCGCTTCGTATCGACTTTGCTGACTTCGATGACTTCAAGGCTATGTCAGATGCACTCATCTATTACCCGGCTCGCTACAAGATTCTCTTCGGTGAGCAGGCTGAGACCGAGTTGCAGGCTACGTTCAAGGTTATCCAGGCTGAAGGCTCGCTTCTCTCCGAGAACGATCTGCGCCTGCGTATCCTTGCTGCCATCAACATCTACTTCGGTGTGGACAACTGGGACTTCGGTGAGACCTTCTACATGACCGAGCTACTGGCGTTCATTCACCAGGAGCTTGCTCCGAACCTCCAGACGGTGGTTGCGGTTCCGAAGGCCGATACCGAGGCATTCGGTCGTCTGTTCCAGGTACGCTCAGAGCCAGACCAGTTGCTCATTTCCGCTGCTAGCGCAGAGGACATTGAGGTTGTTACATCGTTCACCGACGAAGAACTTCGCATCGGTATGATTGCTTGAGGAAACCTCCATGCCATTGGCAACGACAAGACCCTATGAGATTCTAGTATCGGCTCAGAATGCATCGCCGGATGTCGTGATTGTAGGTAGCACCTGGATTCACGGAACACCTGGAGAATGGTATGGACCGAACGCCTTTGGTTTCGGTGTCGGCAACGTCCCTAGTAGTTTCTTGACGGATGATAACGACCGATGGATGGTGATTCATCCCATCGCTGCCGACGGCGACCAAGCTCAGTCTATTGTCGGTGCTAGTCCGTTTTCGTTCCAGCACTTGCCTACTCCTCCAATGCCATCTCCCACCACGGGAGCCCGAGTCGGCATCTACAATCAGTACAACGATTCGTGGATGATTGCGCAGAACGGCAACTACTACTCGTCCCCAGACTACGGTGCGACGTGGACTAGTGTCGGAACTCAGGCGGGTGTAGGTGGTCAGATTGACCGGCACTTTGTCATCAACAACACGACATTGAGTCGGGGTGAATTCTATCTGACCTTCGGTAACGGCACGCGCTTCACCGATGACGATGGTGCAACATGGGGCGTTAACGACTTCACCTTCAGTGGTGTTGGTGGTGGCGGTCCAATGGCTTACCGTCCTACACAGGACGAAATCTATTGCCTCTGCGGCGACGGTGGCCTTCGCTGGAAGCCCCGCGCAACGTGGCAGGTTGGTCCATGGAACCTGGACTTCGGTTCTGGCACCGCGACCGGATGTGTCGATGTAAACCCCGTCTCTGACGTGGTTGTGATTGGTTATCAGAATGGCGGTACCACGAACGCACGCACCGCTCGTAAGACTGGCACAGGCATCGGTGGCATCGGCGGTGGCTTTGACTTCCCAGGCACGGCTGGTCAGTATGTCCGTCAGTTGCGCTTCCTGCCGATGGTGGCTGGTGACGCCACATGGCTCGCTATCACATCCCTCAATGAACTGTGGGTCTCTACCGACGATGCCGTTTCATGGACGAAGGACACCGTGACGACCTTGCCGGTGAGTGCCGGAGCGCTACGAATGGAACATCGTGCTCGAAACACGATGTACACGCGAGCCTGATTCGTAGAAGTCCCTGACTTGTTCGAGGTCGTTCTGGGTGTAGAAGGGGCAGATGGGATACATCTCGAACGCGATGGCGTTCTCGTAATCTGCCTGATGAGCCTCATCGCAGACGAGCACGATATCGTTCTTGGGATGGTATACCGACTTTACCGCAGGCCACACGTGCACGTACCCGAACGTCCCGATTGGGTCTGGCACATCAGGGTCATCGCCATCGTTGAATCCCTGCACCTGGAAGATCCATTGGTGCCAGCCGACTTTACCCCCTATGACCACGTTAGGAATGGGTCGTGTAAAGTGAACCCGCGCGTAGCCCAACGGTGGGTCATCATCGAGGGGGATTACACCTGCGTTGCGAAACTCGATGTACTTCACATGCGGACCGAGCGGGTCCGTGCGAGGCAACCTGTGGAATCGTATTGACATTTTCGAGATTCTACTGTATGGTGCTCGTCATGTCAATATCGGACCTCAACCTTTTGAACATGAAGCTGTCCATCGAGGCAGACTTCATCACGCCTGATTCCAAGCACGGGCCGACTCTGGTGGCACATCTCCTTGATTTATTCTTGGGGGGAAGCAGCATCCCTGCCCGCCACATACCGGCGGTCGTGCCGATGGATGCATTCTCGATAGTCCATCCCGATGAGAAACACTGGATTGTGAGCGAGGACAGCGACATCAATGATGAGTGGGGCTCTGGCATCCGGCTTCAGACTGGACCGATGCACTGGATGGTGGATGCTCCGAATGTGGTGACGAATATCACGAGATTCATCCGCGACCACGGCATCACCGACGAGACATGCCGGTTCCGCCTGACCTACTACGATGATGTCTTCACCCACTTCCCCAAGGTCAAGTTCCTGTTCCTGCTGAACGAGCACGACCAGATTCTCAACTGGCAGAAGTATGGTCCGTTCATGCGGAAGTCTCACATGGAGTACATGGCGGCGGACATCCACACGAACCTCTACTGGCAGGATGTGGGGCAGTGGTACCGGGGAGTGCACCACGTTGTCGAATCTGACCCCACATACGCAGTGGACTTCAGCCGCCTGAACGCTGGAGCCCTCTCCATCGACATCATCCAGGGTCCACACTACGAACACCGAGATAACGCGATAGGCAACCTCATGAGCGACATCGGGGAAGCCATTCGAGTGAGTTTCGACGCAGACCCGGTGCTGTCTGATGAGCGTGCCGTGGCGTTCTGGGACAAACACGCATCGATGAGGAACCCGATGGCGACAGTTCGACCCCCGAAGCCCTAGAAAATCGTCACGAAAGTACCTACATTGTTCTTGTATGCGTTCGCCGTCTGGAGAGGGTAAATACTCCGGCGAATCAAGGGCAATGACTCAATGGTAACTGAACGAAGAGCCTTCAACAACTATCCCGAGCTTCTACGGACACGGCAGAACAACCGAGAGACGTTCATTGCTGATGATCCCTCGTTCGAGCCAGAGCAAGCGGATTTTCTGAACGGCTTCATTGGTGACTTCTCCATCCTCTCTGCGGAGGACTTGGAGCGTACGCCTCCCATCGTGGAGGGGACGCCCGAGCGCCAGAAGTATCAGCTATCGGTCGGTGCCAACTACATCAACCCTGCGAGCCAGGAGCGCGAGAGCGTCGCTACCTACACGGACCTCGTGCGCCAGATTGAGGCGAACAATGGCGACATCACGGACCCCAACCGGGTCTTCGCCACCGAGTTCTACGCCTGGACTCCCCCGATTGATTACGACAAACACATTAACTTCCCTCGCTACGTGTGGACCGGTGACGGCACCGCAGACGTGCAGGGGGAGTACATCACCAAGGAAGTCTCGCACTCCAAGACCCTCGTGCATGTATACGACGGCACGACTCTCACCCCGACGGCCGTGCGCATCGAGAGTGGTCTACCGGCGGTCGAGCCCGATGGCACTTTCATCGAGGACGCGAGCACTCCCGAGCGTCTGATTTATCGTTCCGACGGTGTCTCATGGAACCTGATTAGCCTGCGTGTCGTCGCTGACGTGCCGACCACGTTCCCAGACCCAGGTGATGCTCCACCACCCCTTTACTACTACGTGGCCCGCTCTGGTGAAGACTACCAGCGTCCGGTCGTGTGGCGATACACTGCGGCGTCTGGTCGTTGGATTCCAATGCCGGTTGTGGTCAACCCCGACATCCCCGACATCCCTCGCGACAACATGGTCTGGGAAGACTCCCGCCTGAACGGCGAGCGCGTACTAAAGTTCTTCGCCAACGGAACTTTTCAGGTTTTGACATATACAAGTGCCGATGGTCCTCCTGGAGCACCCGGTACGGATGGCGAATACATCTACGATACCCGCGAGTTCTCGACTCTGACTGACCCGTGGGCGCTGCGAAACTGGTGGAGGCACTACGAGGACTTGAGTTCCGTAGACCGTGATGGAATCGAAGCCAACGACACGGCAGTGCGTCCCATTCTGGAATTCTGGCAGGGCATCGAGTCCGTGGCTGGTGACACCCGCGACTTCCGTAACGACAGTCCGGTATACAAGAAGTATGCCATGGACACGACACTCGGTGAGGGCTTCGACACTGGAGAGGGCACAACCATCTTCCAGTATCAGACTGGCTCTGGTCGTGACGACAATGTCATTGGTTTCCCGCTGGTCTTCAACGACTCCGGTGAGTTTGTCTTCGAGTTGACTCTGGAGACCGATACCTCCTCGGCGATTGGATATCACTACTTCCGCGACCTAAACACCGGTCTGCTTCATGGTGTTTGGCACAAGGCCCCGTTCCTGACCAATCAGGAAGTGGACGCCAATGGTCTGTACGATGTGCCGGTTGGAATCTCCTCGAACCCTGACCACGAAGTGTTGACTGAGGCTTCTCGCTCGCGCATGATTGGACACATGACTGGCGTCATGGGTGCACAGCCAGGATTTGCTGGATCACTGACAGGACAAAATTCCTATCGTTGGACTGAGCGCAGCCCGGCACTGGGCGCGACGCTGATTGACTCCGAGGAGACGCAACTGCGTGCCCTTGGCACATTGCAATCCGCAGCCACCGACTATCCGAATGCTATCCGCCGGATGGCCAAGGATTACAACAAGGTTCTGTTCCGATTCGCCAACAAGCTGAATCAGCTTTGGGACAATCTTGCTATCACGAATGGTAACGGTTTGCTTCTGACGACTGCAAGCGAAGCCTGTGATGCTGTGTTGACCAGTCTGTTCATCGGACGCAACGAGGACTTCCCGTATTTCTACTCACAGATGGGAACCTTCTTGGAGACCATCGCTACTGCTGGTGTCGTGTCTGTGTTGGACCCGAACCCTCAGCCAATTTACATTCCACCCTCGCCTCCGCGCGTGGGCACATCACCTGTGTACGCCCCGCGCTCATACGTGCAGCGCGATGGAAACACGGTACTTTTGGGACACGAGGGCTCTCTGATTCCTACGTTCGGTGACGAGCGTGACCTTGTATGGCTTGAGCTTCAGACACGATTCTTCGATGTAGTACCTGACTTCTACAAGACAGAGACGGCTACGGTATCTTCGAGATTTGACCAAGCTAACATCGTTCTATCAGATCACTATGGCAACTACGTTCCACAGACTCCTATCGAGCCAGTGGATGATGTGGTTGCTGACTTCAACGCTGTTGTGGGACCATCTGATGGATTCCGTGTGTTTTCTACAGACACAGCCGTCTTCGCCATCTACAGTGGTGGTCAATGGTTGACGCGACAGGCGATTACCGATGACATCTTCCTGAACAATGGTGACAGTGAATACTACATCTTCAATGGCTTGAGCACGTTTGTTATTGACCGCTGGAACCGTCCGTTCGCTTTCGAGTATACGACCAATGAATTCCGACAAATCGTGCGGCGTGACTTCGAGCGCTTCATCGTCTTCCGCGAGGAGGATTTCAGCGAGAATACCACCTTCGATTCGGGCGACCCATTCACTTGGAACTATCGTTCGGCTGGTGTTGAAGGCCACTACCTCGGCATCTATGCGCGGGTATACAACTCAATCCGGCCTCACAGTGCACCTTGGGAGGTCATGGGTTATGGTATCGAGCCTAGCTGGTGGCGTACTAGTTACGTGCCCGATAGCACAGCTTCCGATGGCTCGCCGCGATATGGAAGCGCTCATCCAATGTGGGCAGACTTTGCGGCTGGCACGGTGGCTAATCCTTCTGGATCGATTACAAAAGCCCAGTTCGTAATGGCTGGACCTACTCCTGTGGACTCGGTTGGCGAATTGCTAGACCCGATTGCCGCAGGTGTTGTTGTCGAGGAAAAACTTGACACGTCACGAATTGATGATGTTTGGATTTTCGGTGATGGTGCTCCCGAGGAGCAAGAGTTCCTGAATTCCACGTTCTTCGCATTCTCCATTGCTCTTGCCGGTTACCTCATGAAGAACGGCAAGTGGGTAGACACGACTTGGGTCGCCAATCGAGTTGGTGTGGGTGATACCGGAACCTTCTTGGTTCAAAACGCTCCCCACATCGTAAACGCAGATACGCTGACCCGCCCTGCTATTAGCACTCGACCAATCCACCTGGAGGTTGACGATGGTGTGACTCAGGTGAACATCGGTGCGCATGCATGGATTTCTGAGTTCATCAATGTTCAGGGTGGAAGCCCAACGAATGATTTCGCTATCGTTGTAAAGAATACGTCTCCGGCTCTGATGTGGAAGTGCTCCGGCTATATCAACGAAGCACGAACCATCATCTCTACGCTAGCCCGAAACGAGATTCCATTCTCTGACGTGCACGTCATCCTACATAAGTCTCAGCCCATCTCGCAGAATTTCTGCTCGGGCGTTCTTGTTGTTCGAGAAGATCCAGGCTACCGTGTATTCGGTTTCGACCCATTCGACCCATTCTTCACAATCGAGCGTTCGGCTGTTCCAATCGTAGGTGGTCAGGTTCTTCTGGAGCAGGACTTCACGGTTGATTACAACGTCACCGACCCGACTGATTTGAACAATCTGAACGTCACTGGTGGCGCAGTTCTACCGAACAACACTGGATTGACTCGCACCTTCGTGGTGACGGAGTTCAAGCTACCGGGCAAGACGACCGCCAGCGATACCGCAGTTCTCGCCGTTCTTGTCAATGGCCAGAAGTTCAAGAGTCAGCATATTACGGTCAACGAACAAGAGAACTCGGTGACCATCGAAGACATCGTCGAATTGCAAGAAGGCGACCGCATTGCTGTCCAGGTTCTCACGACACAGTCCAACCCATCCACGCAGGTTCGCCAGTTCATCGTGAACAATGTGACCTTCCCTTACTTCACTGAGGGCACGGGCGAGTTTGAGCGTGTAGAGTACGGTAGATTCTTCAGCACATCCACCGAAGTCATCAACTTCATGATTGGCTACGGTCGATACCTTCAAGCAGAAGGATGGAGATTTGAAAGTTTGTCCGAGGCTGGTTCTACCCGAGATTGGCTTCTGGGAGCAAAGCGTTTTGCACGATGGGTTCTTGAAACACAGAGCGTTTGGAACCCGAACCCGGCAGTAGACATCTTGGACACCGAGACGTTCTACTACAGCCCGATACAGGATGAAGCAACCTTCACGTCTCCGTATGGTCAATCCACCAGCGTAGAGACTATCATGAATGGTGCCTACGGTATTCTGAACCGACAATCGGAACCAGTAAGGGTTGAAAGCACTGAGGTAACGCGCATTGACGACAACGTCGAAGTTCGTCGTCTGAACACAGCGGATCCCGAGTCCGAGATGTTTGGTGTTCGTATCAACCTCATCGAAGCTGAGCACGTTGTAGCTCTCTCGAACACGACTCGATTCAGCGACATCATCTATGACCCAGTCAGTGGTTTGGCGCAGAAGACGTTGTTCATTGACAGCTACCGCACATTGAATTGGCGCGGTCGCCTGGAAGCTGATGGATACATTCTCGACGGTGGTACGATTCTGCCGAACTTCGAGAAGCAAGCATTCGACTTCACACGATTCTACGACCGGTTCAACACGATTGATGACCCATTGCGTCGTGAGCTTGCACGAGACCTCTACGGATACGTGCCAGCCAATGCATCCCGCGTGCTATCGCAGCAGAATACACCAGACGTATCCAGGCGTCTAACTTCGGACTCGTCCCTATACATGGTACCAGTTGGAGCCGCTGACCGCACACGCTTCGATTACTATCGTGGCATGCTTCAAACCAAAGGCACGAATCGCGCCATCTACGCATTCACCCGTGGTAGCACTATTGGCCGCGACAACTTCTTCATCAACGAAGACTGGGCTTGGAAGGTTGGACCGAAGAACTTCGGTGACACACGCCGCGAACTTGTTCGTATCGATGTCGAGCGTCTGGATTTTCGTGATGAAGTTCAGGTGTTCCAGTTCGGCGGTCCTGTAGACGCGAACAACAACACGATTGAGATCGAAGACTTCGACCGTAACAACCCGGATGCGAATCCTCGTTGGATTCAGCCACCGATTGAGTGCATAACCGGTGATGTCTGCAACCTCACATTTCCAATCAGTCGTGGAAATTCAGCTATCAAAGTTTCTGAAGTTACAGTCATGGACTTCTCTCCGGTCAGTGGACTCACACTTTCGACCGGTAGTGGCACGAACTACTTTGATATTAGCTCTGCTACTAACGAGTACCGAGTTTGGTTTGATGTTGATGCAGATGAGTTGACATATGTAGATGTCCTCGCGGGCTCGACGTACAACCGGCAGGCTTTGACAGCAGGACAGATTCAATCCTCCCCAACCAGTGGCCCTTTTGACGGCGTTGGGAATAACGGAACATTCCAAGGTGGTAGTGAGTATAACGTGGGTGATGTTCTCGTCCTTCAGGATGGTTCTACCATCACCATTGATTCTGTGGGTGGAGAAGTGGTTCTTGGCTTCACTGTTACGACTGCTGGTGGAAATGTTGATGCTGGTGTTACACTCACCCAGGTATCGGTTCAACCCAACACGCAAGTCCGCGTATCTCAGACCGAAGTAAATTACGATGGTGTTGGAAATAACGGAACGTTTGCTGGTGGCACCGGATATGCCGTGTCTGATGTTATCACCATGTCCGATGGAACCACTGTAACGGTTGATGAATTGGCATCTGAGCTTATATTGTCACAGGACGAAACTAATTATGATGGTGCTGGCAGCAACGGAACGTTTTCTGGTGGCACCGGACATGTTGCAGGTAATGTTATCATCTTGTCTGATGGAACCATTGTATACATCGATGCTGAAGTTGCTGGTGTAGTAACTGAATTCACGATCACCAATCCTGGCACTCCGGCGTCTATCAGTTCTGGTGACACGTTGACACAAACACTCACCGGAACGGGTGTTGGTTTTACGCTAACACCTGGGACTTCCAATCTTGTTGTCGGGTCGGATAACATTATTTCAGGATTCACGGTGACTACTGTTCCCGCTGTGACCTTGTCTGTTACGTTAACTCAAACGTCAACCCTTCCTCTTGCTTCGGGTAGTGGTTTTGTTCTGAATCTTGGTAGAGACAACGTAAGGAAGCCAAGAGGATTCACACTTACACCGAATGATAACAACCTTGAAAATCGGGTCGGAAACTACTGGACCTTGAATGAGGCAACCAGTGCTGGAGAAGTGCCACACCACGTATGGTACAGTGTAGAAACAGCAGAAGTTTTCGATATCTCCTTCAATGGTGTCACTGGTGATCTATTCTCTGGTTCTGGTGCTGGAGATTATTTCATAATTGGTGTTTCTGGTTCTCCTGGCTCATTCTACCATGTATGGTTCAATGTAAATGGCAACAACACCGATCCTGCTCCTGGTAGTTCGTCTGGAGGCATCGAGGTTGCACTTGTAGGTTATGAAACCGACAATGAAGTTGCGCGTGCGGTAACCAATGCCTTCAACACATTCAACTCTGGGTTGACATTCTCAGCGAACGACCCTCAACCACCTGATGAAATCGTTACCGTCACGTATTTGATGGAAGGTTCTGTTGACGACGCCACCATCTTCACTGCGCCTACTGGTTTGTTGGCTTTGCAAACGCAAGTGGATTATGATGGAACTGAAAATGACGGAACGTTCATTGGTGGAACTGGGCACGTCGTAGGTGACGTTATCACTATGTTCGATGGTTCCACTGTAACAGTTGATGCTGAAACTGGTGGTGTGGTAACTGATTTCACAATCACCACTTCTAGTGGAACGTATCTACTCCCTGGCAATTCCTTGTCTCAATCTAGCACGACTGGAGCGGGCGTTGGGTTTGCGCTTACCGTGAATATCAACAACATTGGAATATACTTCCCTGCTCCTTCGACAGAAGGAACCGGCGAGAATGTAGATCCCGCAATTACTCCAAACGGACACAAAGTTGCTGTCTTTCAGAATGACACATCAACCGAGGTAGCGCAGAAGACCGCAACGGTTCTGGCTGCGACATCCGCTTTCTCTGGAACACTGTCCAGTGGGAACACAGTTGCAGTCGTGAATTCCTATCCCGGAGATGTCACCGATGCTGCTGATGGTGATGCTGGCGTTACTGTTACGATTCAGAAACAGGGAGATAGTCCAAACGTTTCTCCACCATCTGGCAACAGGACGTTGGTTCAAGTTATGGCGACGAGCCTCAGCACTAGCCTAGAAATTGCTAATGCGGTTGTTGTGGCTTTGCAGGCCGCAGATCCACAGTTTGGCTCAGTAAGAAACGAATCGTTTACATCAGCTTCGATAACGATTGCACTCACATATCCTACCCAGGCCAATGTGGTAATTGGTGTCTTTCCGACTCCACCGTTGGTAACAGTGATCCCTGCGTCTAGTTTCGGAAAAGACCTCATTGATGTAGAGACGTACCGCTACTACGCAAAGCTCTACGACAACGAGAACAATATCACCGTTCTGGACCACATTCATTACGACCCAGAACTCGGGAAGTTCGATACCGGTGCGACGTGCTTCATCGACTACTACACGCCATCTGACCCGGCTCGATACAACCGTGGGCCGGATGCTGCCTTCGCGGATGACCGATGCTGGAGAGACCCGCAGGTTGGTAAGACATGGTGGCGTCCAGACCGCAAGCTGTACCTCGACTACCGCGCCATCGTGGACTACGAGGACATGGCAAAGTTCTGGGGTGACCTATTCTACGGCAAGGCAACCATCGAGCGTCCCGGCACTCTGATTTCAAGCCAGACCGAAGAAGACTACACTACGTTCGCTGGTGGAACTGGCTATGTGGTTGCTGACACCATCACCATGACCGATGGCTCCATCATCACGGTGGATGCTGTAAGCTCTGGTGCAGTCACCGAGTTCACCGTGACGACGAGTGGTACTGCACTTGTCCGAATCAACACGACATTGACTCAGGCTTCTACAAGCGGTAGTGGCTCCGGCTTCTTTATGGTCATCTCAGCTACGAATACCGAAAATGGTACCGACCTTACGGTCATCACGGCATACGACTACCTGGACATCACCCGAACGGGAACCCCGCTCGATCTGACAACCATCGGTCTGGCTGACGGCGACGAGGTCACCATCTCCATCCGCAAGGCGAACCAAGACGAATACAACCTTGTGAATCAGGTGGTTACGGTCACCATTGCTTCCGAGGGAGTGATGGAATTCACCATCGACACGAACCCAGACACGCCTGCCACGGGTGACCCCGAGGTTGTGTTTGGTCACGTGGACATCTATGAGTGGGTTGAATCTCCGGTTCTGCCAACCGAGTGGGAAGACTATGTCTCTGGTCTCAACGACCCGACGCATCCGAATGGTCAACCATTGAACCCAGAGGATCCGTCCTACGTTGAAATCGATTACCTGAATGACTTGAATCAGACGGTCGTTCGCTATTACTTCTGGGTTCTGAACAGCAGTGGTAACAACGGTGCCGGAAAGGACTTGAGTTCGGCTACGATTTCATCGCGGGTTGCAAACCCGACATTGAATCAGATTCCATGGTTCGCTCCGGTAGATGAGAGCCACATGTTTGTCTTCACCAATGGTGAGGAAGTGCTTGATTCGTACGCATTCGAGATTTCGATTGACGAGCGCTTCAACCAAACGAACAATGCCTTCGTATTGATTTCACAGGGCACCCGTTTCTTTGAAACTCCAGAGCCAATCATCGAGAAGCTACTCGACTCTTTGGCCCAATTGGATGCCAAGGGTAATGCGGTACCATCTCCGTTGCTGGCTGAGTCTGAAAAGTATGGTTCGTGCTTCTTCCCAATCCAGACTGTATTCGCTGATGTGAGTGGAGCCATTGATGTTTACGTCGAGGCTTACAATCGACTCATTACACGCAAGGACATCAGTGAGGAAGAATTCCTGACCGGTATCTTCAAGCTGGCAGATGAGAAGACCGATTCCAATCCAGATGGATGGTGGGAGAGAACGGCGTATGTGAATCGAACAGTTGAGACACAGAGTGTCTATGAGACCGTTCAGACGATTGCAGAGCGCGACCGACGCTTGGGCCTTGGTTTGTATGTCGAAGGCGACATAGTGCGCGTCATCGAGTCTGGAGCCACTGACCCATGGGATGGTGCCGAGGTTGCTACCAACTACCAGCTTCAGGGTGTATTGTTCATCGAAGTTGGCGTGGACAACCACACCGTTGCCATCAACTCGAACATCGCTGCTGACTCGATTGTGTTCCGTGGTCTTCTCGGTGTAGAGGGTCTGTTTGGTTTGACCTATGGCTTGTTGTCTAAGTCGGAACGGAACAGTCTAACGTTCTCACTACTGCATGAGATGGTAGTTCAACATCCTGACCCCCGTTGTGATTGGTTCTTCAAGACCTCGTACTTGACTACTCAGGTATTCACCACGACAGATAACTCACCATTCGTTCGACCGGATGAAGTTAGTGCTATCCGAGACAACATCCTGGGTGTGAAGGCTTACCGTTCGAAGTTCCGTGGCGACACGAACACATTGACGGTATCTGAAGTCGAGCCGTTCGACACGAA
>CAJIAN010000431.1_pt1 | contig 26503 bp, 16 predicted proteins | sample 9199061 | NCBI WGS metagenome assembly CAJIAN01 (sample SAMEA7708264, study PRJEB35096) | sediment metagenome | biome: marine neritic benthic zone biome [ENVO:01000025]; feature: sediment [ENVO:00002007]; material: shallow marine sediment [ENVO:03000034] sea grass bed [ENVO_01000059] ...
AACTGCCGCCCGCATGTGCCGACAGGTAGTACGATTTTTCTTCCGCCGTGTTTCCCGCTCCACCGAGCGCGAGGGTGGCGCTGAAATCGTTGACGCCCATCGAGTTCATCGCAAACTGGCTCTGCGTGATCTGAAAATTCCCCGCAAAGGAATTGGGGACGAAATCAGGCCGAAAACCGAATTGAATCGTTGCTTCCGCACGGCTGTCCGCTCCGAATCCGATCGTTGTCCCGCCGGAGGCCTTGAGGGCCACTTCGATGGACTTTTCGCCGAAAGCACCGTCGCAGAGTGTCGAGCCGTCGGAGATCCTCTCGTTGTAGGTGATCAATGCGTCGACAGCCATCGGGATGGACAGACCGATCGGCGTCGGGATTCCAAAATCGACCTCGCCCTGAAGCATCGCCGATCGAATGCCATCGCTGAACGTGATCGCTTCACCGTTGATGCGCGCTCCCTTGAGATAGGAGAAGGCGCCGGTGAACGATTCGAACGCCGAATTGAGCGCGTCCAGAACACCCGCCTCCTCAAGGGCATCGATCGCCACGCCGGTGAATGCCTGAAGTGCCGTATTGATCGCATCCTGGATGAGCGTGTCGAGGTAGCCGAGCCGGGCACGGAGGATCGACTGTAGATCGGTCGCCAACACGCTGCCGAACAACTGGTCACGGATCGCACCGCGAATGACGTCGCCAATCTCTTCGGCCGAGAACTCGAGGATCCGTCCCGGCATATCGGCGAGGAGGCGATTGCGAACCTGTCCTCGCACGGCATCGACGACCATGCCGACCTCTGCGGCATTTCCAAAGACGCTGCCGATTTCCTCGAAGAAATCCTCGCCGTCCAAAAGGAAACCCCGGATTTCATCGACAACATCGCGCAACTTCGCAATCGCCTCGCGGGCGTCGGCGAGCCAGCCGTTGTCGAGATCGTCGAGAACGGCCGTGAGGCCATCATCGACCACATCCGGATCGAGGGTTCCGATCTCCGGGTTGAGTTCCAGCTTCTCGATCGCGAAGTCGTATAGATCGCCGAGCTTGTCGTGGCCTCCCGCGTTGCCCTCCAGCAGCATCACGAGGCAATCCAATCCGGCATGCACGTCATCCAGCCGCCGACGAAGCTTCTGGATGACCGAGATGATGTCCCCGGCGCCGTCCTCAAAATTCTGCAGCGCTTCGATGGCAGTTTGCAGCTCCTCGTTCGGTCCGAGAATCGCGTCCAGCACAGGGTCGAGATGACCGGAATTCCAATCGGGAGTGCCCGCCTCCATCGCCTGCAGACTCGCGATGAGCGGATCGACAACGCTCGCGTCCACGACGTTGTCGACCGCCTCCTGCAGCAGGTTTTCGAGGCGGTTGTCGAGCATCTCGGCGAGACCGAGAACCGCATCCTTGATGGGACCGGCAATTTCTTCGCCGAGCCGGTCTGCCAGTCCATCGGCACCGTATTCCGCGGCCTCCTCGATCAGATTGCCGACCGTCATCTGCGCCAGGCCATTGATCTCGGCACCAAAGTGGATCTGCGCCAGTTCGGCGTTGAGCCGGTCGATGCCAGACTCGAGCTCGAGAAGAATCAGATCGGCCTGCCTGTCCTCCGGCGAGTGGAAATTTCCTGTCGCACGGTTGTAGACCACGGGAAATTCGAACGCGTCCTGTTTGCCGAAGAAAGCGGCCGTTGCAGTCGGGCGGAGGTCGGCATTCGCCTCGTAAGCCGCCGGGTCCATGCCCGGAGGCATGCCGCGGTGCTGGGCGTCCTCGCTGCCGCCCGGAAAGTCGCCCTGCACGAAACCGACGAGCACCTCGTCATCGACCTCGGGGACCGCCGTCGTGTGGAAGCGGATCGCCGAGAGATCGAAATAGACGGTGTCGACGAATCCAGCCGCGGTCACGAACCCGGGCTGCGGGTTGGTCGGTGACGGCGCGAATTCGAGCGGATTGTTGAAGTAGGCATGGTCGCGCGGATAGAAGAAATACTGCCCGGCGAAACCCGGTTGCGGCTCCAGCACGAGCCGGCTCGCCGCGAAGTCCGGGTCGGAGGGCACGGTCATGGCGCCGTTGTTTAGAAAGCAGAGCGTCCCCGCCTTGCGACCCGGAAGTCCGTTGATCTCCACCGTGGTGGAGTAGCTCAGGCAGGCGCGGTCGTCGTCGCACGCATCCGGGGTGACGAAACGCGCCGACGAATTGATGATCTCGAAGTTGTCCCAATAAGCGAGACGCTTGGCGTTTTCTCCCTGCGGGATATCGAACTCCTCAAGGTTGCCGCAGCAACTGATGCGAATATCTTCCATCCCCTGCACGAAACCCGCGTGGGTGCCGGAGAGATCGACTTGTCCGTCGATGTAGCTCTCGAGCATTTGGTTGCTGAGAAAGTTGAAGCGCCAATCGGCAAAACCGATGGGAAAGCCATAGATCGATGCGTTGAACGGCAACTCTCCCGGCAGCGCTTCGCTCACACCACTCCCGCCCGACAAGCGCGCGTAGGCTTTGCGTTCGGTGACTTCGTATTCGAAGGGCGCTTCGCCACCAACCCGCGAACGCATGCGCATGTTTTCTGCGTAGAAGAAGTTGAATCCCGCATACAACCCGAGCCCCGCTTCGTAGGCAGCCGTCTCCGGATACCCCAACGCAAACGCGGACTCCGGCTGCACTTCCGCCAGCAGGAAATCACCGGGGTGATCACCCGTGGGAGCGCAGAACCCGGGCGCATAGAAACGGACTTTGTCCGTGAATTCGTCGGTTTCGTGAACCGCGTCGCCCGCTTCGTTCTGGCCAATCTCCAAGTGACGTTCGACCCCGTTAAACTGCGCATCCGTCGCCAACGCACCAGTAGCCGTGATGCCACCTTGTGGTGTGATGTCCACAGCTGTCTCCAAGAGACGCATCCCCTGCAGACTCGTCCCCCCAATCTCGGGGCAGCTCTTGTCGTACTGAAGGTGAATCCAGTCCGCCGCCATCTGCGAAGCTGCCGGGTCAATGGCGTCGTTCACGATCGCGACGGTCGAGGCAAGCCCACCGACATCGCCGTCGGGAAAGTGCGTGGTGTATTCGCCGGGATCGATCAACAGCGTGACAGTCATCCCACCGGGAAGAAGCCGTAGCGTGCTCGCGCCCGTCGGCCGCAGGCGAAACAGGTAGCAGTCGTTGGATCGTGGCAATCGGGTGGTGCGATCCAAGTGCTGCTGATAGCGGTCTCGCCGCAGAAAGCGCGTGCCCGGCGAATTTAGATCGAGCGTCGTCCCGTCGAAACTCCATGTCGCCGGGGTGAAGGCCACCGCGATACAGTTGCCGACGAATTCGCGCCCCGCCGCGACCGGACCGCCAACCGGTCCCGCAATGCCGAGTGACGCATCGAGCGGCAGGGCGACCGCGCCGCTCTCGAAAACACTGAGGAGCGGTCCGATCATCCCGTCGCGACAACCAATGCTCTGAGGAAGCACGACGCTGAAATCCTGCGCGGCGATCCCAGACTGCGAAACGAGCACGACCCCGCGCGTCACTGTCCAGCCGTTCGAATCGAACGTGCCCGTGCCGTCGTCGATCTCCGCATCGCCCGAGGTCACGATGAGATCGCCGGTCGACGGATCGCGCACGGCAATCAGATGCGCCGAGGAATTTGTCGTATTGGTGAACGAGAATCCCGTCGACAACTCGCCTTCGAAAAACGTGAACCTCCACAATCCGCCTCCCAGATAGTGGGGAGGGATCGGATTGCCGTTCCCATCTCCGAGAAATGTCAGCGTCGTCTGGAGCGAGACGAAATCCAAGACGCCGCTGAAGTGGCCGAAGTTCGGAAAGCTGAGTTGCTGGGTGTCGTCGAGCGTGAAGGTCGGCGGGCGTATTTGCGGATCGTCAATGTGGAAGACCTCCAGTAGCAATGTGTGCGTCACCGCATCGTCCAGCAACGTCGGTGGGTCGAGTTTGAATGACGTGCCAACGACCTCGTCGTGAAAACCGTTTACCGAATGCACCGTCGTATGTCGCACCTGCGCGATCTGCGCCCCGCCCTGCACACTTAGCGTCGCCTGCCAGCGCACCGAGACATTCGATGGTAGCAGAACCGGCTCGTTCCGCTGAAGGCGCGCACTGACCTCGATGTTCAGCGCGTCGTGATCGCGATCTGATTCGAGGATGTATTGTCCGTCGAGATTGCCGCTGAGCTGCGAAATCGTCACGCCCAGCGGCGCAGCGGTGGAGGCTACAGCCAAGGCAAGGAAAACACTGGAAGCAAGAAGGGATCTCATAATGCAGACAGGATCGGTTTAGCCTTCCTTTCGGAAATCGACCGCGCCGCATTACGACAATCTCGGAAAAAGTCTCGGAAAAAGTTGTGAGCGCACCCAGGCGCCTCGGGAGTCAGGATGGGGGAATGTGAACAAGCTTCCCGGTCACGCGATAGCGTGAGTGGGCCAGTTCAGGTGCGTCCTTGGGGGCTTCGCGGACGACGCCGCGGCCTGGACCGGAGTGCACGAATTCGATCTGGTCGCCATCGAGGACGCGCAGGAATCCGGTGTGATTGTCGAGGCCCACGATGTAGTAGCCAGCGCCCTGATCGCGCAGGCTATCGAGAAAACTTCGAAGCGACTCATTGCTGTATCTACGAACGGTTCGGGAATCGGTCAGTTCCACGATCATCTGCTCCGAGGCCGCTTGGGCAAGACGCACCCGGTCGAGTTCCATGCCGGACTGCTGAAGTGTCGTCGTCACGAAGTACCCGCACGCGATAGAACCTTTGCGGGGAACCTGCGACGTTCCGGAGAAATCCCATGGCGTCCCCATCCATTCGTCGTGAATGGCCGTGAGCCGATCGTCGAAATCAGGGGTCCCGGACGGCGTCAGTGTTGTTCCAGGCTTCTCCGCACAGCCGGCAATCAGCAACGGGAAGAGGAAGAAATATCGAACACGCATGGTGTTCGAATACGGTCGCCGCTCTTCAGTTCTTTCGTCAGGCGAGACATTCCTTGACCACGCGTCCGTGCACGTCGGTCAGGCGGTAGTCGCGGCCTTGGAATCGGAAGGTCAGTTTCTCGTGATCGAATCCGAGCAGGTGCAGGATCGTGGCTTGGAAGTCGTGAACCCCCACTTTGTCGCGGACGACGGAGAAGCCAAGTTCGTCGGTTTCTCCGTGCGAGTAACCGCCCTTGGCCCCGTCGCCAGCGAGGACCATGCTGAAGGCATCCGGGAAGTGGTCGCGACCGAGAACCTTGCCTCTGGCCGTACGGCCTTCGCGGAATGGCGTCCGGCCGAACTCGCCGCCGATGACGATCAGGGTCTCATCGAAAAGCCCGCGATCTTTGAGGTCGCGAATCAGCGCAGCGATCGGCTTGTCCATCGTCGCACACTTCTTCGAAAGGCCGTCGCGGATGTCTTCGCCGGGATTCGTTCCGTGGAAATCCCAGCCCCAGTCGAAGAGTTGGACAAAGCGCACACCCTGTTCGCTGAGGCGTCGCGCAAGAAGGCAGTTGTTCGCGAGGCTTGCCCCGCCCGGCGTCGCGCCGTAAGCCTCCAGCGTTTTTTTGCTCTCCTTCGAGATGTCCATCACTTCCGGGACCGACATCTGCATGCGATACGCGAGTTCGTACTGTGCGATGCGCGTGAGCGTTTCGGGATGTCCGAAATCCTTCGCGGCTTGTTCATTGAGTTTCTTCAGCGCATCGAGGGAACTCCGCCGAATATCGCGATTCATCCCCGCGGGGTCGGAGAGGTAGAGAACGGGATCACCCTTCGATCGGCACTGCACGCCCTGGTAAACCGAGGGAACAAAGCCGGAACCAAAAGTGTTCTTCCCGCCGTTCGGCTGCACGCCGCTGGAGATCAGGACGACATATCCCGGAAGATTCTGGTTCTCGGTTCCAAGTCCGTAGGTGACCCACGATCCCATCGACGGACGTCCCGGCCGCGGCGAGCCCGTGTGCACGAACAACTCTGCGGGCGCGTGGTTGAACTGATCGGTGTGCATCGATTTGATGACACAGAGGTCGTCGGCGAGGTCGTGGAAATTGGGAATCGCATCCGACATCCACGTTCCTTCTTTGCCGTACTGCTTGAATGTCCGCGGCGTGCCCATGAGTTTCGGGACACCGGAGGTGAAGGCGAAGCGCTTGCCTTTCAGAAACTCGTCCGGGCAGTTCTGGCCGTTGCGTTTCACCAGCTCCGGCTTGTAGTCCCACATGTCGAGATGCGGGGGCGAACCGGTGAGATGGATGTAGATCACGCGCTTCGCCTTCCCGTTGAAGTGCGGTTTCTTCGGCATCAGCGGATTGGCCGGGGCTGCCGTTGCGGCGAACCCATCTTGGGCGAGCATCTGACTGAGCGCGATGCTACCAACGCTGACGCCCGCTCCTGCCAAGAAATGGCGGCGGGTCTGGTGCTGGAGAGTCTGGTGGTAGAGATTCATCGTCATCGCTTCATCAGGAATTCGTCGAGATTGAGTAGAACGTTGCCGACGACAGCGAGTGCGGCAAGCTCGGCCAGATCGGCACCCTCGGGCGCGTCGCCGATCGGCATCGTGGCCATGTTCTTCGCCATGGCTTCGTCCTTCTTGTAGTAGGCGTAGGAGTCTTGGAATAGGGCGACCAAAGTTTCGAGTTCGGCGGGCTTGGCTGGTCGCGCGAGACACAGTTGGAATCCGTATACGACCCCTGCGGCGGCGCTCTTGCCTTTCTGCGCCGCTTTGTGCATGCGGCGACCAAGCGCCTGGGCCGCTTCCACGTAAACGGGATCGTTCAGCGTGACGAGTGCTTGGAGTGGTGTGTTCGTCCGATCGCGGCGGACGGTGCAGACTTCGCGATTCGGCGCGTCGAAGGTGGCCATCGAGGGATACGGATTCGAGCGACGCCATTGCGTGTAGAGTCCCCGCCGGTATTTGTCCTCGCCGCCGGAGGTCTTCCAGTCGATCCGGCCCCCGAAGGCCGCCTTGATGCCAAGATTCGGTTGCGGCGGGCGGACGGGAGTGCCGTACATCTTTGAGCTGAGCAAACCAGACACGAGTAACGCCTGGTCACGCACCATCTCGGCGGAGAGCCGGAAGCGCGGGCCGCGGGCGAGAAACCGGTTGTCGGGATCGCGCTCGGCGAGGGCATCATCGACGCGCGAGTCCTGACGGTAGGCCTGCGTCATGACGAGCATCTTGAGGAACTTCTTCACGTCCCAGCCGCTCTCAACGAATTCAACCGCGAGCCAGTCGAGCAGTTCCGGATGCGAAGGCGCCTCGCCTTGGGAACCGAACTCCTCGCTGGTGGCGACAATGCCGATGCCGAAGATCTTCTCCCAGAAGCGGTTCGCGACGACGCGAGCAGTGAGCGGGTTGTTCGTGTCGACAAGCCATTTCGCAAGGCCGAGCCGGTCGTTGTTTGATCCTTCGGGAAGCGGGTGGAATGCGGAGGGCAGCCCGGCAGTTACCTCCTTGTCTTTGGAAAGAAAATCACCGCGGAGCTGGATGTGCGTCTTGCGGCGTTTGTTCTCGGCGAGTTCGCGCATCACCGGAACGGTGGTCGCCGGCTTGATGCTTGCGAGCTGCTTCTTCAAGCCCGTGAGTTCCGTGCGGGTTTTCTTGGTTACTGGATTGATCTCCGAAAAATGCTCTAGGAGTGCGGCGGTCTGTTCGGCGGAGCGCTTGTCTTTTGGCATCGCTACGATCTCGGCAATCGCATGCGGAATCGCGGGACTGGGTCCCGCGTTGGTCACCGAAATGCGGAAGCGGCCGAGCGCGTGATCAGCGTAGGTTTGCTTCAGCGTGAACTTCAGTGCTCCGCCGGACACTGGTTTCGCCAGCTCGAAGATGGCGTGGTGATCGCGCGTGTGCTCTCCTCCGACCGCCCAACCCGAATGGCCTCCCGCATCGCCGTCGATCGCCTTGGCGACGCCGAAGTCCTTCTGGTCGTAGGTCGACGAAGCGTTCGCAAAAATCGCCCGCGTGCCACCGTCGAGCGAGAATTCCGCCTCTCGCTGCGGGGCCTTGTTCTTCGCCTTCTCCCAGACCGGTTCGCGCTTGGCGTCGAGAATCGAAAGCTTGAATCCGTTCAACCGCTCGCCCGCCCCATCGGTGCGGTTCCAGACAACGATGCGGGAAAGATCGTGTTCCGCGCCGAGATCCACTTCCCAGAAAGGATCGTTCTTGCCCGTGGCGGTATGGGAAACGCTTCCTTTGTTGTAATCCCCATCGGTGCGTCCGTCGTTGGCGCGGCTGGCGGCGGCGTTCGTGTAGGTGCTGGACTGCTTGGCTTTGCCTTTCGGCGCGATGTTCTCGCCGCCGCTGAAGACCTGCACTTCGGCCAACTGAAGCATCGCTCCCTTGCCGGGCAAATCTATGCGGACAAAGCGCCCGCGTTTCGTCTTCGATGTCGCGCCGGTAACGAGTTCGAATTCGTTGAGCACGAAATTCCCCTTCCGTCCGGGAGCGTTGCCGTGACTTTCGTGGGCGAGCGCCTCGAGACGGACGCCGGTCACTGCTTTCGAGTGGGTCACCACCTCGACCTCGTAGGTGTCCGTCTTGGCGGACTTGCCGCTGACCAAGTACGATCCATCATCCAGCCGCTCGATGGTCGCTCCCGAGGATGCCTTTGCCGACATGGGTCCGACAGGCATCCAGTGCGTTTGATTCTTTGCTAGGTTTGCCTCCCATCTCTCCAAGGCGGCAAGATTCTCCCTGCTGGCCGCACCCAGCGATTTCTCGAGTTCCGATGCGAGATTCGAGTTCGTCCTTCTGCGCTTTCTGCTCGTCGGAGAAGACCTGGATCGTCGGGCTTTCGTTCCGGCGGTCCGCGTCCTCGGTCTGGTTCAAGATGGCGAACATCTTGAAGTATTCCTCCTGCGAAATCGGATCGTACTTGTGAGTGTGACACTGCGCACAATTCATGGTTGTGCCCATCCATGTCTGCATCGTCGTGTTCACGCGGTCGACAATAGCCACATTGCGATACTCTTCGTCGTTCGTACCGCCTTCGTTGTTCGTTTGTGTGTTGCGATGGAAGGCGGTGGCGACGAGCTGTTCTTCGGTCGGGTTCTCCAAGAGGTCGCCCGCGAGCTGCTCGATGGTGAACTGATCAAATGGCGTGTTCTCGTTGAACGCGCGGATGATGTAGTCGCGATATCCCCAGATCGTCCGCGCGGGATCATCCGCGTAGCCCGCCGAGTCCGCGTAACGCGCGAGGTCAAGCCACATCCGCGCCCAGTGTTCGCCAAACGCGGGCTTGGCGAGTAGGCGATCGACGAGTTTCTCGTAGGCGTCCACAGATGGGTCGTTCACAAACGCATCCACTTCCTCCTTCGTCGGTGGCAGACCGGTGAGGTCGAGCGAAACACGACGGATCAACGCATAACGGTCCGTCTCTGGCGCGTATTGCAAACCCTCCGCCTTGAGGCGTCGGAGAAGAAAGGCGTCGATCGCATTCTGGTGTCCTTCGGGAACCTTCGATCGTGACGGCTTGGTGTAGGACCAGTGCTTCTCGTAGTCTGCCCCTTCGACGATCCACTGCTTGAACAGCGCGACCTGTTCCTTCGTGAATCGCTGCCCCGCCTTCGGAGGCGGCATCACCTCGTCGGGATCGTCGGTGGTCAGTCGATAGATCAGTTCGCTGGCATCGATATCGCCGGGGACAATGGCTCGCACACCGTCGCGCTCCGCCAACGCATGGTCGCGGATATCCAGCCGCAGCTTCGCTTTCCGAGCCGCTTCGTCCGGTCCGTGACAGCGGAAGCAGGTATTCGACAGCAGTGGACGGATATCGTCGTTGAAGCTGACCTCGGCAGCAGCGCTATTCAGCGCGGCAATTGCGAGAAAGTGATTGATTGCGGGGGACTTCATCTTACTCGGGCACGGACATAGTCGATGCTTTGCGGGGGGAAAACAATATCCATCATCGTGGGAACGCAACTTGCGATCACATCTCCGGTCACGCTCGCCAACCACCAACCCACAGCCGAGCCGAGTGGCTGAGCTCAGCGCTGGGCACACATCTCCGGTGTGATCGTGGTGCCGAGCATCGTGTGGGAGCCACGCCCCCACACGAACTGGGACTTGTTCGGGAACTCGAAGGGATTCCTGGGTTCGACACCGTCTTCCATCACAACCTCGCGATCACCCTTGGCAAATTCCTCCTCGGTGAACTCGCGTCGCTGTCCCAGTAATTCGTCGAACTCCGCAAAATCGGCGACGCGGAAGTTCACCATGTAAGGCTTGTCCTGTGCGATGAACACCACCTTGAAGCGACGTGGCCCGCTACCGTGGTTGCGAACGCTGAACAGCAGGCGATCTCCTACCGCGAGCTCGACCAGTTCGGACTTGCCCGTCCCGCGGAAGTTGTTGCGATGGTAAAGTTGCTTGCCGCCCCGGTAGATGGTGACCTGATCATCGACATCCACGTAGAACCGCCCCCGCATCCTGAAGCCTGGGCGAAACGTGACGCGCTGCCGGGTCTTTTGAAGCAACGCGGTCGCTGCCTCTCGTTCTTTCCGCACTTTGGCGGCTTCGTCAATCAACCGCTGTGTGGTGAGTTTTTTCTCAAGGCTGGCGAGTTGTTTCGCGTGGCCTTCGTACAGCTTCAGAACCTTCCGGTCCCGGGCCTGCTCGAGCTGGAGGCGTGACTGGCGGTAGATGCGTTGGAGTCGCGCCAACTCGGGGAGCTTGGAGAAGGACGATGACGAAGCGCTGTTTTTCTCGTGATCCTCGAGTTCCTGCTTCACCACGAGAACAGACTCGAGATTGCCGGTCCTCCCGAGCTTGTTGACCAGCCCGCGCAACTGCTTCTCGTATTTCGCGGAGAGCTCGAGGAGCGGCCGCTCGAGGGCATCCGTCCGGAGGGAAAGCTTCGTCCTGAGCGTCTCAAGGCTCTCTCCCTGCTGTGCGCACACGTGAGTGACCCATCCGACGTTCAGCGCAAGTAGCACCCAGCAGCGGCTCTGCCATTTCCCAATCATTCATGGATTCATACCCGATCGCCGTTTCGAGGGTCAAGGTTTTGCATCTGAGCGAACTCCCGTTATCGTGTCCGCCCCCATCGTTACCGTATCCGTCCCATGAAAGCGATCCTCCCCCTCGTCGTTCTTCTCGCCCTGCGCGCGCAGACCTTTGCCGTCCCCATCGCCCTCGATGGCTTCGCCACGGGCGTTGACGATTACAGCGTGGGAAATGGCAATCTTGTGGGCCAAGGCCCCGGCATCACAGGCTTTTCGGGGAATTGGATCGCGGGATCCGATGCCTCTCCGGATGTCATCGCCACTGGCTTGGACGTGCAGGGAGCAGCCGCCTCCGGTGGGGCGGTGGTCTACGATGCGAATGGTCGATGTGGCCGGCTCCTCACCCAGCCGTACAATAACAGCTCGAACACGACGATCTTCGTCGGCGTCATGATTCAGTTGGCAAATGTAGGCAGCGGCTACCGGGCATTCGAGATGCACAACGGGGGCTTCGACGACGGAGGAAACCGGGTGCTTCAGATTGCCACCGGCGAGCCGGGAGACGGCGCCGTTGGAGGCTCGGAGTTCGCCTTTCGTGTGAACAACACGAACGACCACGTGACGAGCCTCGGTGCGCAGGACACGAACGTGAACTTCTTCGTGATGCGAATCGATCTCGTGAATGCGTCCGGTCAGGACTCGATCACGCTGTATCGCAATCCCACCGATTTTGAAGTCGAGGGAAACAACACTGGAACGACCCTCTCCGGATTCGATTTCCGGTTCGGTCGGCTTTCGCTCGCCCGGTTTGGTGACGACGACATCACCTTCGACGAGCTTCGGATCGGGACGAGCTTCCGCGACGTCACCGAAACCTCGGATCTCGATAGCGACGGTGATGGAATGGACGACGGATGGGAATTGATGTTCGGATTGACCATTGGCGTGAACGATTCAATGGGAGACGAGTTGTTCGACAACGACGGGCTCACCAACTTCCAAGAGTTCCGAGCCGGAACGAATCCGAATTTGGCGGACACGGATGGCGATGGCATCGATGACAAACCCGAGACCGAGGGCACGGAGAACGCCTTCGACGGGAAGCCCACCCTACCTGCCGAGGCGGACACGGATGGCGATCGTGTCAATGATGGGGACGAGGTTGGAACTGCAAACGGCTTCGTCACCGATCCCAACACCCGGGATACCGATGGTGACGGGGAGGACGACGGGATCGAACTCGCTGAGGGAACGGATCCGCTCGATGAGACGAAGAATTCGGCTGCGCTCGGTCGGATCGTCGTCGATGGGCGCAAAGACGCGCTCTACGGAGATGCGCTCGTGCTCCAGACCGTCGAAACCGGGTTCGGTGACAACTTCAGTGAATTGAATGCGGGTTACGCCAAGGTGATCGATGATCGGCTTCATCTACTGTTCACGGGAAACATCGAATCGAATTTCAACAAGCTGCACGTGTTCATCGATGCGGCTCCCGGCGGTTCGCAGACATTCAACTCTGCGGGCAACGACAACACCGAGCGCATGAACGGCCTCGTCTTCGACGCGGAGTTCATGCCCGAATACCACCTCATCGTCCGCCGCGGCAGCGACGGGAACGGTCCCAAATTCGACTTGGATTTCGCCAACTTGGGAACGGACGAGTTTGCCTTTTACGAACGCGTTTTTGGTGCGGCCGTTGAAGGACGTGGGATGACTGGAAACGCCACTCAATCCACTTTCGGCACCGATCCCTCGATGATCGGCATTGCCCACGATAACGCAAACGACGCCGGCGTCGGCGGCAACACGGGGGCGTCCGCGGACGAAGCTGCAGCTGCCGCGGTCGATACTGGCGTCGAGATGAGTATCTCCCTTGCAGATCTCGGGTTGCCGTCCGGCGAGGTGAAAATCTGTGCCTTCGTCGGCAGCGGGAGTCATGACACGGTCTCGAACCAGTTCCTCGCGGGGCTTCCTGTCGGGTCGGGCAATCAGGGTGATCCCGTTGGCCTGAGTCTTGCCAATGTCGCGGGTGACCAGTTCTTCACCGTTCCGGTGAAGGTGATCGCACCGAGGATCATCAACGTGGAGGCGTTGGAGGTCACCGCCGAACTGGCGGTGGAATTCGAAAGCATTCCGGGAAAGACCTACACCATCGAGGTCTCCGACAATCTGGTGGACTGGGATCTCGAATCCGAGAACTTTCCAGCGAGCGATGGCGAAACGTCTCGGCTGATCCTCGATGTCGTGTTCGGAGCCGGGACGCAGTTCTACGTGCGCATCACGCAGAACTGATCGGGTCAACAGTCTCGCGGAGCGCCGTTCTCGATCCAGCTGAGGATCACCGCGCGGCGGCTTTCCGACAGATCCCGCGTCACCGGCATGTGGATGGGGTTTTCGAGCGTCGTCTCGAAGACGGTCTTGATCTTCTGAAGGTTCTTCGGCTCGGTGACGACCTCGTAGTTTCCGAGATCGAGAAAACTCATCACGGGATACAGCTTGTCGTACTGGGCAAGAATATCGCGGACGCCGTTGTTCCAGGTGATGAGTTTCGATGTCGGGTTGTTCTCGGGAATGAGCAGGCTCAAGGGATGCTGCTGGTAGACTTGGATAGTGATGATGTCGTCCGGTGATTGGGAGTAACCCTTGTCCGCCGATTTCAACTTGTAGGTGAGGAAATAGATCTGGCCGTCAATGTAGTCTCGCGGATTGCCGGGATCGGATGCCTTCACCGTGATGGTCGCCTTGCCGTTCTCGTCCGTCGTCGCTTCCGGGTTCTCGATCGTGATCGCCGTCTGCGGGATCGACAGATTGTTCACTCCCGGCGAACCGCCCGTTCCCGGCGTTGCGTTGGTGTAGGCCACCGCTTCGTCCGGGGTCATCAGATGCACCTCGACGACTTCGTCCTTCTTCGGTTGACCGAATTGGGTGACGTAGATTTCGACCGCTTGTTCGGCGGATGGCGCGCCGGGCTCCATCCGGAACACAAACCTGTCGGCTCGGAGATAATAGCCGTCGACGTCCTCTTGGAGAAAGACCTCGGTGACGGCACCAGAATCATCGACCTGCACGAGACCCATTGGCTTGCCTATGATCCCTTCCTCGACAGGAAGATCGACGATGCCCGACGATTCCGTGAAGAATGTGCCGGGATCGTAATCGATGTCTCCGGGGAGGGGTTTTGCGTTCGCTGCGGAGATCTCGCCCCCCTTCTCGACATCGAAGTAACACAGCTTGAGCGTCCCGAGTTTCTGCTGGTAGGGAACGGAGCCAGCGGTGGTCGAGGGCAGTGAATTCCCCAAGTTTACCGCAACGGCGGGTTTGGATTCCTGCTCGATGACCTTGAAGGGAGCGTCGTTGCACAGCGGATCGTAGACGCCGAATTTGCCCTGCGTTCCCGGACTCGGAGTCAGCATTCTCGATCCGGCGGCGACGTGTGCCGGCTCGTCCGAACGCTGGATTCCGATCGATCCGGCAACCTGCCCGTGAGTGAAGGGATAGGGTGTTGCCGGCGTGTAGGGCTGTTTCGCCACGGTCGTGATGGTCCCCACGTATTTGGAATCGACCTTCTGCCGGGCGAGCAGTTTCTGGAAATACGATTCGGTGGGGATGGCGCCCGCCGGGCTCGTGGGATGGGACGCGTAGAATGTGAGCGGCTTGAGTTTCTCCAGCTCGGACTTCGGGACCCCCTGCTTCTCCATTTCGGCCATCGTCTTCTCGTCGAGGAGATAGATCTGCGGGTTGCTGTTGTGCGCGCGCAAGACAAAGCTCATCGACAGCACGGCTTCATCGGCGATCGTCCTCACGAAACGCGATTCCACAGCGAGGTGCGACATCCCCTTGCCCTCGGTGAGATGGGTGAGAACGGATTGGTAGAATGCGCTTCCGGCGGTGTCGCCCGGCGGAATGGTTTTCGCCTGAAGCCAGATGCCGATGAATGCCACCTTCATGAAGTCACCTCCAATGGCATCGCCGATGCCCACGTTCATCCCCCAGACTTCGGAGACGTTCTGCTGCATCGGATCGAGGTCCACGATCTTCGCCTGTTGCAGCGCACTTTGGGATCCGGGATTCGAAACCAGCGGCTGGCCGACGATGGGATCGACATTTGGACTGGTGGCGTCCGTTCCGTCGGGATAGCTCACCTTCTGCACGGTGCAGTCGACGAATCCAAACGTTGCCGAACCATTCGGATTCCAGAACAGATCGACGTTGTTGTTGTTATACGAGTTTGGCGGACTCGAGGCGATCGGCGTGAACAAGTTGTCGGCGATCGTCGCATCCGTTGGAAGCGTGTGATTCGCGTTGTAGTTGTTTGGCGTGTTGTTGACCGTACTCGGATTCGCAAGAAACTGACCCGAGAAGTACAGACGCGGCAGATCGAGATAGCTCATGGTTTTCCTCCTTTGGATGGGACGCGCGAGCCCGATCATTTCGGTAACTCGACGACACCGATGTCATTGAGCGCCAGAATTGGCGGTGGTGTAAAGAAAGAATCTCCGAAATCTAGTGGGAGGGTTAGATGCTGATCTCCCCGCCCTCGGTATCGGTGTCCTTATTGAGTCCGCTAAGTTCCCGGATCTCGCGGAGTTCCTTCTGGATTCCGAGCCGGAAAAAAATGATGTCCGCCTTGTGGATGAGCATGTTCGCGCCCATGTCGATGAACGCGGCCTGCTTCTCTGGTTCGAGCCAGTGATGAATGCCCGCGCCGACACCTGCGGCGCGCGCTTTGTTTAGAATGGTTTCACAGGCTTTCAGGAATTTCGTATCATCGTACTGCTCGGCGATGCCGAGGCTGCTCGAAAGATCGTGCGGGCCGATGAGAATCGCGTCCGGTCCTTCCTCGGCGAGGATCTCGTCGAGGGCTTCCATGGCGGGGACGCTCTCGATGTTGATGATGAGAAGATTGTTTTCCGTGCTCTTCGCGATGTAATCAGCGAGCTCAGGTTCCACGTCGCCGCCTGCCAGCGCGGCATCGCGACGCTTACCCTTCAGAGGTCGCAACTTCGTCGCGCCGCGCATCGCACTCACGGTCTCCGGTTTTTCGACGTAGGGAACGACGATCCCCGCCGCGCCGTCGTCGAGGAGCATGGTGGCCGTGTCGGGGTTCTGATCGGGAATGCGCACCAAGGGCGGAAGCCCGAGTGCTCCGTAGGTGCGGCACATCCACGAGACGCGTTCGCGGTCGAGAGCGATGTGTTCGGTGTCGATGAACACGAAATCGAGTCCGCAATCGCCGATCACCTTCGGCCAGAACGCCGAAGGCGAGACGATGAGCGTGCCGAAGACGTGGTCCCCGTTGCGCAGCGCGGATTGGAGTTCAACTGGCGTCATGCTGGTAGCGGAACTTGTGAAAGTTCCGATGGAGGTGAAATCGAATCATGCTGGCTCGAAATTGTCACCAATTTCGCTACGAATCCACCGCCTCCCAGTTGCCGGAATCGGCCGAATCGAGAGCTGCCCGCATGACGGTGGCGATGTCGCGGGCATCCTTCGCGTTTAGGATCGTATCGCCGTCTTCGTCGATCGCCTTTGCGAACGTGTCGACGAGCAGGAAGTTATTCTCGTCGGCGATGCGCTGGTGTTTGAACTCGGTCGGCGCCTGGTGGCGGTGGTAGAAGGAAACCTCGGGACGGGCCTCGCTGATGACGAGGGATCCCTCGCTGCCGAGCAGATGCAGTTTGATTTCGCCGATGTCGGGGTGGGCTGCTGCACCGATGCGACCGATGCAAAGCGATCCGACGCAGCCATTCGCCATCTCCAGAGATACCGTGGCGAGGTCATCGACGTCGTTGTCGACATTCGCCTGATGGAAGTGCGTGGCGGTCCGAGCGAAGACACGGGTCACGGGCGATTTCGCTAGCATGTGGATGTAGGCGAGCGGGTAGACGCCTTCGATTTGGAGTTCGCCGAGCGGCTCAATCCCGACGCCGCCATCGGAGCCATCAGAGTGGGCTTCGAGTTGGCGTTCGAGCCAGTTGATCGGCGGATCGTCGGGACCACGGCTGCCTTTGCGCGGGCCTGCGTCTTTCGAAAAATAGAAATCGCAGTGAATCGCCTGAAGCTCGCCGACAGAACCGCCTTCGATGGCCTCGCGCGCCTGGACGAGGGCTGGAAGACAGTTGCGGTTCCAGACGAGGCATTTCACCCCGGCTTCGGCGATCGCTGCGACGAGGGCGTTGCAGTCCTCGAGCTTTGGCGAAAGCGGCTTGTCGACGACGACGTGCTTGCCCGCCTTGGCGGCGCGGATGGCGAGGTCGCAGTGCCGTTCGGCTTCCGGACTGACGACGACCACATCGCAATTGGTTCCCGCGAGCGCTTGCTCGACATCCCTTATGTAGGGAATGCCGTTCGCGTCCGCATAGAGTTGGTTGCGCTCGTGGGTCCAGTCGGGCCGATTCGCATCGTCGGCGACCGCAACGAGTTCGAACCGCGGATGCGCAGCCACCGCGTTCGGCATGTAGTCGTGCTTCACCACGCTGAGCACGAGAGCCTTGAACTTTCTTTCCTCAGGCATGCTCCACCTCCTTCAGAATCTGTAGAACACTCGCCGAATCGTTGCCGGTGAGGCGCCACTCTCGTTCTGCCCGGACGCCGGCGATGAACTCGTCCAGCATCCGCTGCATCGCGAGCACGCTGTTCGGTGCGAACCCGATCGCGCGGGTTCCCTCGGTTCCGTACTGGAGTTGCGCGTTGCGATGATCATCCGCGTAGGCGGCGCCATCCGAGCCGATGAGATGCATCGAGTAGTAGGGCTCCAGTCCGAGCCGGTTCGTCGCGATGTCGATCATGGCCATGCCATCGCCGGGAAATCCGAGATGGATCTGCAGATAATCCGGGCGTGTGAGCAGATGCGAGACCTCCGCGGTCGTCCCGAAGAACGACAGCACGAGATCGACCTGCGGGAAGGCGGCCTGTCTCATCGACATCTCGCCCGGAAGCCAGTGATGAATACGCAGGAGACCGGAATCACCGAGCTTTCCGGCCTCGCGGCATTCGTGGACGGGTAGAATGTTCGGGAGAAAGCGCCACTCGTGCGCGGGCATCCAGTGCGTTTTCATCGTCCTCGGATAGTAGATCTCCGGTTGGTCGAGAAGGACCGGGCACTCGTGCTCGACGGAGGTCGCGATGATCGCATCGGGCGAGTCCTCGACGATTTCGATGCCACGAAGGCGCCTCAGCGCCTCCCGGTAGAGGCGGTCTCGGTCTTCGGCAAGATCGATTTGGATCCTCAACATCGTTTTACTTGCTCATATCGCGTTTGCTTGTATCGGGCGCAAGCAGCACAGCGATCATGCCGACGAGAAAGATTAGGCTCGTCGCGCGTCCTACGTGTGCGTGGTTCCCTTCGAAGATCGCTTTCATCGTCGGCGTCAGAAAGATAGTGGCCGCGGTGAGGATGCGCCCGAAATTGAAGCTCACGCCCGCTCCGGTGGCGCGCACTCTGGTTTCGAAGAGTTCCGGAAGGAAGAATGGCAGCCAACCGAAGAAGATTCCGTTGAAGAATCCCCAGAATGCGACCCAGACGAGGAAGCCGGTGTCCGTAGGCGCGGCGAACCAAAAGATGTATTGCGAGATGAGAAGGGCCGCGAGGGCGGAGACGAAATAGCACGTCCGCCGGCCGATGCGCAGCGCGATCACCGCCGCCAGAGCGCTGCCGATGATGCTGGTGACGGACCGAGTCTGGAGAATCTGGGCCTTCAATTCCGGGGCCCCGATCTCGCCGGCCCACACGATGATCCACGCGAAGCTCCCCCAACCGCCGAACAGGGGCACCGTGGCAAGGGCGATGCCGATGAGAGTCACGCCAAGATAGGGTTTGTGGAACACGGAGGGTTTTGGCGGGGCATCCTCGTTGGTGCGTTCGTGTGCCCGCGCGGCAAGCCACGTAGGCGACTCCTTCACGAAGAGCAGGATGAACAACCCCACCGGCGCTGCGGCCGCGCCGACGAGGAACGGCCATCGGAAGTTGTCCGCCATGTCCGGATTCCTGGCGACTTCGGCGGCGAGTGTCGCGAAGACAAAGATTCCGAGATTGCCCGCCATTCCGATGAGACTCGCCATCACCGGACGCGCGACGTTCGACCACGCCTCGGAGACGAGGGCGACCCCGTTCGGCCAGCAGCCGCCGATTCCGAGGCAGGCGAGAAAGCGGATCATCAGGAGCTGGAGCGGGTCTTTGGCCACGTATCCGAGCAGGGTCAAAAGCGAAAACCAGAGGATCGAGATCCCAAGTGTCCGCGTTCTGCCGATGTGGTCTCCGAGCTTGCCGAAGATGTAGCCGCCTGCTGCAGCACCGAACAGGAACGCGCATTGCATGTAGGCGTACCAGCGCGCCGCTAAGTCGTTGCGGCCCGCTTCGTCGAGTCCCTCGGTCCAGCCGGCAAGGTTGAGCAGTTCGAGGGTGGCTTCGCGGATGAGATTCGTCATCCCGATCTGCACGCCGCCGAAGAACCAACCGATGAAGGCCACGACGAGAATCGTGATCCGCGCCTGGTTGGTGAGGCCGGCCGAGGGTTTTTCAGGATGGGCCATTTGCTCGAGAAACGCCGATGCTGGCGAAGAATGGCCGGGCATTCAAGGATCGACCGCAGGAAAGATTCCCGCTAAAGCAGGCGCATGTCTGATTCGGAACCGTTGTTTAAAGTCGGCGTCCTCGGTGCCACCGGATTCATCGGAACGCCCTACCGCGAGGAGATCCGCGGATGTACGAATGCGAGAATCGTCGCCCTCTGCGCACGGAGACGGGACCTGCTCGACAAGGCGGGCGACGAAGACGGCGCGGATCTGGTGACGCAAAACTGGCGCGAAGTTGTCGAGCATCCGGACGTGAACTTTGTCGTCATTGGCACGCCCGATGCGCTGCATCGCGAGGCTGCGTTGGCGTGCGCTGAAAACGGGAAGCACATCCTCTGCGAGAAACCCGTCGGGATGAATGTTGCCGAGGCGCAGGAGATCTGGGACGCCTACCGCGGTTCCGGTCTTGGCCACTACATTCCTTTCTGGACGCGGATGGTCGATGTATTCGCCAAGGCACGCGAAGTGGTCGCGTCGGGAACGCTCGGCGAGATCCGCGCCACCATCTTCCGCTGGCACAATCCGCGACCGGCGAGCATGCCACTCACGTGGCGGGATGATCCGGCTCTTTCCGCCGCTGGCACGATCGCCGATGTAGGGTCGCACGCGTACGACGTTGTGCGCTGGATCACGGGCGAGACTGCAGAGAAGGTTTTCGCGCATGGCGAAACGCTGACGCCTCTGAAAGTCGATCTCGGAGCGATCAATCTGGGCGAGGCCATCGATTGGGGAAACGAACACGCGGTCGGGGACGCCGAGGGCCGACGGGGCGGGACCGTCGACTACGCCACTCTCAACTGCCGCTACGCGAGCGGGGCGACCGGAGTCTACGTGCTTTCGCATGCGACCTACCTGCGCAAGCATCTCGCACCCGAGTTGGAATTGCACGGAACCGAGGCTTCGCTCAGCATCGATCGCTGGTCGGGCGACGTCGTCCTTGTCGATCCGGAACAAAAGAAGGAAGTCATTGCGAATCTACCGGACGCGGGATTCGGGAACCGGTTCGAGAAGTACGTCTTCCCGGTTTTGGCACCGCTTCTTCAAGGCGAGGAAGCCGCAGGCGATTATCCGGATTTGGAGGATGGACTGGTTGCTCAGAAATTCACCGATGCCGCTGCGGCCTCGGTTGGTGAGGGCGTCTGGGTAGCGGTTTGAGAGTTGCGCACCCGTTGCGCTTTGTGAGATGAGTGGAGGCGTGATGAGGCGGTTATTCCTGATTCTCCTCCTGCCCTGCGTTGCCTTCGCCAAGGAAGGCGCGGTGAAATGGGACCAGTTCCGCGGGCCGAACGGCTCCGGTGTGGCCGAGGATGCCCGTCCGCCGATCAAACTCGATGCGAGTCACCTTGCATGGAAAACGCCGATCCCGCCCGGTCTTTCCTCGCCGGTCCATTTCGAGAATCGCATCTTCCTGACCGCGCTGGACAAGGGACGGCTGGTCACGCTCGCTTTCGACAAGACGGACGGGAAGCCACTCTGGAGACGCGAGGCGCCAGAAGTGGAGCTGGAAAAAGTCCACGAGACGAGTAGTCCGGCGACCCCGACCCCGCTCGTCGATGCGGATCGCGTGTATGTCTACTTCGGATCGTACGGACTGCTTTGCTACGATCACGAGGGCAAGGAACTCTGGAAGAAGCCCATCCCGACGCCGAAGAGTCTTTACGGGATGTCGACTTCGCCAATCAGCTACGGCGACAACCTCATCCTCGTGCTCGACAACGATGCCAATATCGAGAAGAGCAAGCTCAGCCAGTCGAAGATCGTTTGTTTGAAGAAGTCGAACGGCGACCAGGTTTGGGAAGCGCCGCGTCCGTTCCATCGAAGCGGCTGGTCGACGCCAGCAATCTGGAAACACGACAAAGGAACGGATCTCGTCGTCCTTGGGAACAGCAACGCCCGCGGATACGATCCGGAAAGCGGCGAGGAGAAGTGGCACACCGGCGGCTTCTCGCGCGAGACGGTGGCGGTGCCGGTTTTCGGGAACGGGCATGTCTACATCGCGTCCTCGCTGCTTGGCGGTGGCGGCGATGCGGAGATCGATCCGGCCCCGTTCTGGAATTCTGTCCTGCGGATGGATGCGAACAAGGACGGGAAGTTCGCACGCAGCGAGATCACCGAGCACTTCACCTACCCGATTCGTCCCGAGCTGCCACTCGGCCATCCGGGATACGGAATTCCGCTGCCGAAGAACCCCGAGCACCGCAAAGGCCGCCAGAAGGGCATTTTCGGCTGGGTCGACAAGGACAAGGACGGCTTCTGGACCAAGGAAGAGTTCTTCGCCAACCTGTCGAACCGTCGCGGAAAACCGCTGCTCATTGCAGTGAGTCCCGGTGGCAAAGGCGACATCACGAAGACCCACATCGAATGGGAGCTCAACCGCGGACTTCCCGAAGTGCCGTCGCCGCTTTTCTACAAGAACCGCATTTATCTCGTCCGCAACGGCGGGGTGATCTCCTGCATCAACGCCGCAGACGGCGACATCCTCTACCGCGATCGTCTCGGCGGATCGGGCCACTACAGCGCATCACCCGTCGCCGCGAACGGGCACCTCTACGCAGTCTCGAATCGCGGGGTGGTTTCGGTGGTGAAGGCGGGAGACGAGTTCGAGGTCGCCCACGAGTACGATCTCGGCGAGCCGGTCTATGTCACCCCGGCACTCGATTCGGCTTCGATCTATTTCCGGACGGGAACGCACTTGATGACGTTCCGGGCCAAGGAGTAGGCACACCATGGACAACACCGAGGAAGGTCGTAAAAGAGCCAGGCAGGCGAGAAAGTGGCTTCGCGAAGCCACTCCCCGGTATCGCGAGCGCCGTTTCATGACTGGAATGGTGAAACTGGTCTTCGGCGTGCTCTCCTTTGTCGTCTTTGCCGTGTGTGTGGGAAAGATCGTCGGTTCCCGAGCTTCGCAGCCTGCAAAGATCGACGCAGAACGATTGGTGCACTGGCGACCGAACACGTCATGGATTGAGGTCACTGATCTCTATGTGAACAGGAAACAGGTCGTCTACTTGGGTCGGAAAGGTTCCGCGACGGGCGCTGTGTTTCTGGCATCGCCGGAAGGCGCCGAGCGGAATCCGCAGATTCAAATCCTCGTCCTCTCGACGGATCGCAAGTTTCTCAGGGCGTTCAACGCCATTCACAGCGGGAGACTGGAGGGCGACAAGCTTTGGGATGCAGAAAAACGTTTGAACCGGGCTGTCAGCGGTTTGTTCTCAGACAAGAATATTGTCGGGCGGCATCACCGCGCAGCCGATATCCGTGATGACCGGCCGGGGCTCTGGCAGTTGCTCGAAGAGCACCTCGAAATCTATCCCGACGCAGTGTTCATTGAGATCCCGCCGAAACCTCGGCTCATCGTTTACATACTGATGGTTCTGTCTCTTGTCGTTCTTCTCTGGCTATTCGTCCTCCCGATTTTCCGATCGGAACGAGAGAGTCGAATGATGATGGAGGAACTCAGACGTCGGAATACTGGCAGAGGTGAGGGGAAGATCGCATCTGACCGGGAAGATGGTGCGGACAAACCCTCAATTCCGTCGCAACCTTCGTAGGGCGGTCAAACATGAAACTCGGAATTCTCATCGCGCTGTCTGTCGTCACCCCCGCGGCAGCAGTTGAATTCGATTTGCGCGTCGTCGACGAAGCGGGATCGCCGCTGCCGAGTCGTGTTCTTGTCCGCACTGCCGATGGGAAATGCATCACTCCCAAATCGGCTGCCGGAGTTCTGGCAATCGGCCGGGACCGCTGGTTCGCGAGCACGGGACGCACGCAACTCGACATTCCCGAAGGCGCGATCGAACTGCGTGTGGAACGCGGTCACGAATTCGTGAGGCACAAGGAACGCGTCGCCGTGGTCGGAACGAAGCACGAGATGACAGTGCGCTTGAAGCGCTGGATCGACATGCGGAAACGCGGATATCTCTGCGGGGAGAACCACCTGCATGTGGCGACCAAGGACCTCGGGCCGATGGCGGTCTGCGAGGGGCTCGACTTCGCTTCGTCCCTTACATGGTGGAACGGACCGGACGCCCGTCGACCGGTTCCCGAGGGCGACGGTCCGACCCGGCAGCTGAAGTTCGCGGGCCGGGGGGTGACGGTGAGCGTCCACGATGCCGAACTCGAATACGGCTGGGGCGCCGCCTATATCCAACACCTGCCGAAACCGCTTCCTTTTCCTCCCGACAAGACGCGGCCGAATCTCGACTACTTGCGCCACGCCGTGGAAGCGGGTGGCATCGTCCACTACAGGGCGGCTGGTCGCGCGAGGTCGGCTTGGATGCCCTGCTCGGCGCGGTCCACACCGTGAACGTGTGCAACAACAACTTCCATCTGCACAAGTTCCAACCGCGACTTCGATATTCGAATCTCCTCGGAGTCGACGATCTGCCGAACTACGCGAATACGGAAGAAGGGATGCTGCGGATGAACACGGATACCTACTACCGGCTGCTCAACTGGGGCCGGCGTCTCGCGGCGGGTGCCGGATCGGCGACCGGAGCCAAGCAGACGCCAGTGGGGTACAACCGAACGTATGTCCGCGGGCCCGAGGGCGCCTCGCTGGCCGACTTCAACCGCGCGTGGGCTGCCGGGAAGAACTTCGTCACCAATGGGCCGATGCTTTTCCTTGAGGTCGAGGATGGAAAGCGTCCGGGTGAAATGCTGACCCTGCCAGACGGCGGCCGAGACTTGAGGGTCAAGGTGGAGGCTTTTTCCAATCAACCCTTGAGGACAGTCGAGATCGTGGTGAACGGGGAAGTGGTCGTTTCGATAGCTGGAAACGATCGCGTGGAAGTGCGCGCCGAACGCAGCATTCCCATCCGTGAAGGTTCGTGGCTCGCCGCTCGGTGTGTTGCCCGTGACGACCATCTGAGCGACGAAGAACTGAGGCACTACAACAGGACCTCCAGTCTCCCGGAGGAGCCCTCACGGATACGTTTTGCTCACACGAGTCCGGTCTACATCGAAGTCAATGGACGCGGAGCGCGCGTTCGAAAGTCGATCGACGAAGGACTCCGCATGATGGATGCGCTGGCGCGCTACTCCGAGAAGAATGCGGGAGATAAATTCAGGGCGGGATTCCTCGAGGAGATCAAGCGGGCCCGCGAAATCCTGACGAAGAGACGTGCGGAGTCCTCTCACCCGATGGCGGCTCCCGGGGTCACAAGCCTCACGAACACCAAAGTGCGCTACGAATCGTGCACCTCGCCGATGAAAATTCTCAAACGGGGGAATGTGGAGGCGATCATTATTACCAACGAATCGTTCGATGGGCCGAATCTCCCCGGACATCGCGCAGGCTACAGTGGCGTGGCTTCCCTGAAGCACTCGTCGAACAATCGAAACCTGTTCGTCCCCGCGTACGCGGGCCTTAATTTCGAGCACATCCACGACGGCACCACGGAAGCGCTCGTCGAGAAGTTCGAGCCACGCCGGTTTCCCATGGAGCTTCGCGTGATCGATGACCACACGGTGGAACTCTACCAGCCGCCGACGGGCAACTGGAAATTGGAGAGTTGCGGTCGCTACCAATTGCTGGAGGACGGGACGATCGAATACACCTTCGAGTGCATCCCGCGGGCAGTGGCCTATCGCAACGGATACATCGGTCTGTTCTGGGCGAGCTACATCGATCGGCCGGAGGAGAAATCGATTCACTTCAAGGGTCGCCGACGCGATGAAGTCAGCGGATCGCGTTGGATCGAGGCGATCACCCCCCGGCACGGAACGGACAGCACCCACGCTCCAGCGAGATTTCCAGAACTCCCGAAGGTGGACGACGACTTTCCTCTCACGCTCGTCAATCACCCCTCGCAGCACGTCTACACCGAGCCGTGGTACTTCGGGGTGAGCCACGGAATGGCGTTCGTACAGATGTTCCGCGAACGTGATCGCATCTGGCTTGCGCAATCACCGTCTGGTGGCGGACCGACGAATCCAGCATGGGACTTCCAGTGGTTCGTTCCGGATCCGCAGCTTGGTCAGGCCTATGGATTTGTGATGCGTGCGGCGTTCCAGCCCTTCGAAAGCCGCGAGCAGGTCGAACGGGTGACGCGTTCGCACCGACAGGCGCTCAATCCCTGAGCGGAGAGCCCGGGAACGATCCTGTCTGACTCCCCGTTTCCAGATCGAAAACAAAAATTCGGCCGTCGAACGATCCCGCAGCGAGGTTGGATCCTTGCGCAGCAACCGAGATGGGCTGGGCCTCGGTCTTGAATTCGCGCAGCCGCTTCTGTTCTGCGGCGTTGAACTCGACGGCCGATCCATCGGGCGCGGTCGCGAACAGCTTCTCCGAAGATAATTCGAATCCGATTTCGTGCCGACCCAGGTTCGCGAGGTCCCCGGACTTTTTCCCGTCAGCAATTCGCCAACGGACGAGAAGCCCGTCGTCCGCATACGAAATGACTTCGTTGCCGTTGGGATGGAAGGCGACACCACGCACCGGCTCAGTGTGCCCGGAGAAGGTGCTCAATCGCTTGCCGTCCTCATTCAGATCGAAAACCTTGGCCACCTTGTCGCGTCCGGCGGTGGCGACGCGCGTGCCACTCGCGTCCCACGCGACCGCATTCAGCCAGTCGGAGTGCGCGGTGAGCGTGTGCGTCTCCTTCCAAGTCTTCGTGTCAAAGATCCTCAACTTTCCATCGGTCGAACCAAAAGCGAGACGATGGCCATCAGGAGAGAAGGCGCCACACTTCGCGACGTCGTCGGTGCGGATTGGCGTGGCGACGACCTTGCCGGATTCCGCTTCAAAGATGCGCAGTTCGCCGGCTTCTCCCGGAGAGCCTGTCGCAGCGGCGAGCAGGGTGCCGTTGGATGAAAGCGCGAGGTCGTAAGTGCGCTGACCGTTGTCGGGAATGCGCCGCATGAGCCGTGCTTCCGCAGTGTTCCAGACAAGGATCTCGTGATAGCCGCCGGTGAACAGGGTGCTTCCGTCGTTCGCGAAAACCATGGCGGTAACGGGAATTGGTCGTGGATAGAACTCGGGCGCAGGTGGATGCGGTTTCGCGGGAACGATTTCTGCCAGCGGGGCATCGGGATTCTCC
>CAJIAN010000383.1_pt1 | contig 26456 bp, 17 predicted proteins | sample 9199061 | NCBI WGS metagenome assembly CAJIAN01 (sample SAMEA7708264, study PRJEB35096) | sediment metagenome | biome: marine neritic benthic zone biome [ENVO:01000025]; feature: sediment [ENVO:00002007]; material: shallow marine sediment [ENVO:03000034] sea grass bed [ENVO_01000059] ...
TGGCGACTTCAAGGGATTCGAAGCCGTTGGGTTTCGGCAGGACTTCGGAAGCAAGCCTTCCGACCTCGATGAAGTGAACCACTGCGACCCACCTCTCGTCAGCTGCATCATGCCGACGGAAGGGCGCCCGGATTTGGCCCGCATCGCGATGGATTGTTTCCGAGAGCAAGATTATCCAAGCCGCGAACTCGTAGTGGTGGAATGCGGGAACAGCGGCATCCGCGAGGAGGTCGAGGCCGATCCCATGATGCAGTATTTCCGTGTCGTGCCTTACATGCAACTGGGTGCCCGACGCAACCTTGCTTGCCACATGGCTCGAGGACCGATCATCGCCTTCTGGGACGACGACGACTGGCATGCCCCCGGACGACTGCGCGCCCAAGTCGAACCAATTCTCGACGGCCGAGCAGAGTTCACCGGTCTCGCCAATCCTGTCCACTACGACACCCGGCTCGATTGTCACTACCACCCAGTCTCGAAGGAGGTTTCAGAGAAATTCTACCACTTCGGAATCCATACTGGAACACAGGTGTTCAAGCGAGACGCATTGTACGAAGACTTAATATTTCCAGACATGCCACGTGGAGAAGACTACGTGCTTGCACGACGCCTCATCGAATCGGGTGCCCGACTCGAGCGCGTCGATGACAGAAACCTCTTTGTCTATTTGCGACACGGCGAAAACACCTGGCCGCACGAGATCAAGGAAAGACCCGATTCCCATCACTGGTTCTGCGAAGATGGTCCCCCTGCCTGCCTTCCGAACGAGGTGGCCACATTCTACGCGTCCATCGTACCCGAGAATTCAGAGGAGGCCAGTCCTAGTCCCGCCCCTTGACTTCCATCTTCACCGAGGCAAAGCGCTGTTTGAAGTGCGCGACGCGCTCGGCGAATTTTTCGTCCTTGGCGAACTTGTCGGGAGGGTCGCCGGCTTTTTCGACATCGCCCTCCTTGAGCAACTGGGCGATGGCTTCGCGGGCGAGGCCCATGCGGCGGAGGTGGTCCTGGATTCGGAGGTAAAGGATCGCTCTGTCGCGGACGACGACGAAACCGAAGGTCGTGCGAAGCTTGTCGTGATGCTCCGGAGGGACGCCCTTGTCGGGTTCCATCTGAAGCAGGTACACGGTGCCGGGATCCTTGTATTCCTCTTCGCAGGCCTTGCGGAACTCACCGATGAGATCCTTCTCGTGCCAGTTGAGATGACTGGCGGAAACGGTCCCCTCCCACGTCTTGCTGCTCAGATTGATCGTCTTGTCGGTTCTCAGGGTGCCGAGAACGAGACCGAGCCGCTTCTCGCAGAATTTCTGGAAACGGGCACCGTAGGTGCTCGCGGAGATGCTCCAGGTGAGGCGGAAGGTCGCGGACCACGACCAGTGCTTGAAGAGGTTCGTCCAGCCGCGATTGTCGGGGTGTTTGTATTCGTCCTCGAGATGCAGGTCGAGGTAGACGTCCTCCATGAGCTGGATCATGGAATTGCAGACGTAGAAGCCAGCGCGGGCCTCGGCTTCCGACTCCGGCGCTTCGGGAACGAGCTTTCGCGGCCTGTTTGTGTTCGCTTTCTTTTTGTCGGATTCCGCGACCTGCATGAACACCTGCCACTCGGGATAAATCTGCGCACTCAGATAGGCGAGGTTCTTGTCGGTGCGGAGGGTGCGATAAATGATGGCGAGCGACCTCGTGTGCTGGGTGAAAGCAGCGGCGTCCGCAATGCTCGGCGGCCACCACTTCTCCGCGAGTTCGACGAACAGCTGCTCCCGCTGCTGCCGGTCTCGAGTCCCCTTGAGCGTAATCCCACCAAAGATCTCTGTCGCGACGTGGTAGCCCAGCGCGCGGTAGCTTTCGAACTGAGATTCGTTGAACCACTGGTCCGCAGTCGATTGGTGGGGGAAGTTCGGATTCTTCGAGGCGTAGCGGAGCACATCGGTCGGTTCGTCACCAGTGAGCGAGGACTTGATGTAGACCAGAACACCCGGAGCATGGTCGGCGCCGTAGTCGATCTTCCCGATCGCGCCGTGCCACTGGCTGTAGCCGGTTTCGGGGTCGCGGTCGCGGATGGCGTCGACCTTGATGTCGATGTCGACGCCGAGATCGGTGCGGCACTTCTCGATGGCATTGCCGAGTCCCGTGAACTCGAAGTTTCCGTCCTGCTCGGCGTCGCAGGCGATGATGTAGCGGCATCGCCGGCGGACGAGTTCGTAGATGCCGAGGTTCTCGAAGTGTCCACCATCGCTGAGGTAGACGTAGTGCCCTCGACGATTCGTAAGACCGAACATCTCCGCGATGAGGTGAAGAAGTGCGTTGCGCGGGCTCGATCGCTTCCTCCCGTCGACATGCGCCGGATTCCCGATCCACCATCCGAGACGGACGTTGAACACCGTCATGAGAAAGGCAACTGCCGGCGATGTGTGATAGCCCATGTTGGAACTGGCGGCGGCGCCGGAAATCGCGACGCCGGTACCGATCGTCAATGGATAGGGCGTCTGGGCGTATTCGCTCGTCCGGCAGAAAGTGTCTCGCTGACTCGGTGCGTCCGCGGAAATGTCATAGCCGCAGAATTTCGGGGACATGACAAAGGACGCCGCCTTCCGTGTCTGCCACGCGAGTTCGCTTCCTGAGACGAGGTTCAGCGTGGCGTTGATGATGTGATAAGGCTGATCGTGGTTGTCCTCGTCATCAAGTTCCGAGAGCAGGATGTCGTCCGTCTTATCAAAACCGGTGAACGGGTGTGCGGCGCGCTTCAGATTCGAGGCACCAAGGTAGCACCGGTTCAATCGGTTCCGGTAGAAGGTGTGCATCGAGCACTGGTTGACGTCGAGCTTGTAGGAGAGGATAAACACAATGGCACCGAAGATCGCAGCCAGCTTCACGAGATCGATCCACCATCCGTCTGGAAGTCCTTCCTCGTGGATAGATTCTCCCAAGGCCACGTCGAGCACGAGGGCGAGGCCCACGAAAATACCGAGAATGAAGACATAGGGTGCGACGGCGGCAAGCAATCGCCGCATGAAGGAAGGAGGCGCACCATCGTGCCCGCTTGAGGCACCCTTCGCAGCGACCAAACCGGCAACGGTTGTCCCGATCCAGCCTGCGATCGCCGCGAACTTGATGCCCGCGATCTTGTCGAAGCCTTCCTCTGCGAGGTCCGGCAAGTAGTAGGCGATGCTGAAGACGCCGATCCAAGCGATTGAATAGATGAGATACCAGCCATTCAATCGCGCCCACCACTCGCGCAGCTCGGCCGGAAGGCTTCGGCTCATGAGGCCGACGAAGAAAATGTTGTTCAAGACGAGGACACAGACGAAGAGCGGAGGAAAGAAAACAACGAGCTCGGTAAGACCCATGAACGGGCAATCGAGGAGCAGACGGATGCCGTAGAGAGCAGCACCGGCAATGGCACCGGACAGAAAGGCAGCAACACGCCCGTCGCCCCACCATTTCGTCTCCCACTCGAGCTTGACCCGACCGGTGATGCGGAGAATTTCCAGCACCCCGAAAATGACCAAACCTCCAATTCCCGCCCACTTCAGCCCCTCTGCGTAGGCGACCTCCGTGGGAATGAGGCTAAACGCCTTCCCTCCCAACCAGCATGCAAGGAATATCGGGAGGATCACCGTCATCTGGATCGCGAGCTGGCTAGTATACCAAGGCTTGCTCTTCCCTCCATAGCTCACGTTCAGGGCAGTGAAGGTAATGCTGAAAACCAGCCCGATGAGCGCAACGTATCCGATCCAAGCCACCTCGGGTAGTTCCACGACACACGCCCGCGCAAAATGCGGAACCAGGAGAACAGCGCAGAAAGAAGCGATGAGAAGGACCAGGTTGAGCAGGAGGTTGCGCAGATAGGTGGCGAGCGCGGTCCATGTATCCGCACCGAACCATCCTACTTTAGGCGTCAGATAGTTGCTGTACTTGCGGAGAAATCGAACCTGTTTCGCCTCTGGCTGATCGCCTGCGCAAGTGTCGCGGTGCGGTGCCAAGTCGTGCGCGACCTTGTCGAGTTTCGTTCTGATCCCGTGTTGCTTGTCCTTCTTTTTAACTTCGGTCCGGTGAAGCCATGCTCGAAACCAGGATCCGATGTAGCCACCGCCCGATACTGTCGAGAGGTAGTGGACGAGTTTGAGGAGTTTCATCTCGGCAAGGGCCTGGAGAACGCCAAGATTGAAGGTCGCGCTGCGAATGCCGCCGCCGGAGAACGCGAGCCCAAGCAGGCGGGAACGGTGCGCCCGCTCGTTGGCGCTCTTCAGTTGCTCCTTGGGGTCGATGTCATCGTCGTCGCGCCGCCTGCGATTCAGGACCTCGTCGAGTTCCTCGTTCAGTACATCCGCGAACCGGTAGCTCCGAACCTCCTCGGGTTCAGTACGCTTTCCTCTCGAGTGCTCGCGCATGTCCTTCCCTGCCATGAAAAATTAAAAATTCGCGTATTTATGGAAAACATAATTGATTTCGGCAATTAGATCAAGATTGATTGACGATGCAACAATCGCGGCCGCAAGGAACAAGCTTGCCCCCACCGTCACTCAAAAGTTAAGAATTGCTTATATTCGAGTAGTGCTAACTGAATACCCATTCTCGAAGCGGTCGTCGAACTCCGCCCGCCCTAGTCAGGTCAGTCCTGACAGATCCCATCCATCGCCACCCCGCCCAGCTAAAATGATTGTCCGGACGTCCGGTATGTCCTTAGCATCCTGCGGCAATGAGCCTGCAATTCATGCTCGCCGCGACCGAGAGTGCCGCTGAGGAGGCCGGACGCCAGTTTGGATTCCTTTTGTGGACGGTGGTCTGCGTGATCGGTCTGATAAAGTGCATCAGCATCGCCAGGCGACCACGCACCAGCACGGTATGCGTCGTCGCGCTCACGCTCGTTCTCACGACGTGGCTCACGACCCAGTTTCTCCGATGGCTCATGAACTCGATGGAGTTTGACCGGGCCACTCGCCTCGGCTTTGGCGGCATCATCCTGATCCTCATTCTCAGTTCGATCATTCTCGCCATCGTCGGGCTTGCCCAGTACAAGAACAGCCAGCACGAGTACAATCAGGGCAGGTCGCAGGCGGTCTGGGCGATCATTCTCGGCATGATTCTCTTCAGCGCCTTCGGATACGGTTTCACCAAGGGCCTCCGACAGCTGGCGGACTCGGGCGGCGTTCCACAGATCGAGAAGACCGACTCGGCCGCTGGAACATGGAGAACATTCGAGGATGTGAACTGCCGAATGCAAGTGCCGAAAAAACCATGGGTCGAGCTCAACGCCAAGGCGTTGAACGAAGACGGGCGATTCGCACTGCTGCGCAACAATCCGAAGGTGATGTTCACATTGATCGCCGAAAATGGTGCGGGATCGATCGATCTGGATGCCGCGGGCTATGCCGAACTATTGCAATCCAATGTGCGGGCCATCGCGACAAGCGTGGATATCAGCGATCTCGATTCATCACCCCACGGCAAACTGCCGTTCAAACGATTCGAGGCGGCCGCGAAGCTGCCGAATGTCCCGAGAAAGATATTCTACGATTTCCACATTCTCACTCACAACGGGTTCTACTACCAATTGCTCACGTGGGGCCAGATCGAGGACACTCAAGAAGTGCGCGAGCAAGCCCGTTCGGTCCTCAAGCACTTCGAGATTCTCGATCCTGATCGTCTTGCCGAGAACGACGCTCTCGCGCTAGAGGACATCCGGTCCCAGCCGCTGGGATTCGCGACCAGCCTCGCGGGAACGAAATGGTTCGCATGGGAAGAGATCGACGCAGACCAACCCGGAATGCAATTCGGCGCACTCAACGGTGCGCATGGCCGGTTCGTCATCGAAGCCGTCCCGCTGGGTGACCTCGATCCCGATCGGGACGATCTGGTGCACGGCATGATCAGCCGTCACGGACTTTCGTGGCCAGACGATGCAGTGAGCGTCGTCCCCATCGAGCTCGAAAACACGGATTCCGCCTGCGAGGTCCGGACCCGCCAGGAGTTGGAGGGCTTCAACTTCGACTACAGAATTCGCATCATTCGGCGAGGAGACATGGCTTACGCTCTGACGGCGTGGGTTTCTACCAAGCAGAAGGATGCGGAATCACTGTTCGGGGAAGCCTTCAACGCGATTGAATTCTTCGATCGGTCTGGGACCGATTCACCTACGCCTCTGGCATTGGATGGGCGGCAGACGGTCCTCAATCAGACAGGTCTCGCCGCCTACAGAAGGGAAGAATACGAGGAGGCGATCACACTGTTCAAAGCCGCCTACGAGACGAGACGCAATGATCCGGTTGTTCTCGGCAACGTCTGCGAAGCGGCTTACCGAAGCGGTTCCTACGAGGACGGCCTGACCTACCTCAAGCAACACATGGATCGCCACCCCGACGATCTGCAGCTCAAAGATCATCTCGCCTACCTCACGGGAGCGAAGGGTGATCTCGATGCGGCCAAGTCGCTGTTTCAAAGCGTGATCGACGAGGGCTACGAGAACGACGACGACCTGCTCAGGGCACTGAACCTCTACGTCGATGCCGACCGCTCGGCGGATGCGATTCCTCTCGTCGAATCCTATTTCAAACACCACCCCTCCTCGAAAATCTGGAGGTGGAAGGGATCAATGTACGCGCGGGCCGGTCAGTTCGACAAGGCCATCGAGGATCTCAAGCAATTGGTGAAGGATCACCCCAACGACATCGAGGCTCTCTTCACCCTCGCCGAGACTTGCAATGACGGAGAGGACTACGCCGGCGCGGAAGAGTTCGCGAAGCAGCTGGTGACCAAAGGCTACGACAATTCACGCGCCGCACTGATCAAGGGATGGAGCGAATACAACCGGAAGTGGTACCAGCGCGCGCGGGAGACGTTCAAGACAGCCTTGGAAAAGGACAAGGACAATCCGAATCTCAAGAGCGCCTTGCGCAGCGCCTCCTCCGCTCTCGGGAAGGGTGACAATGTCGCAGCGAGCAAGCCGATCGACGCGGTCCCGATCCCTTCCCTCGTCGCTGAGATCATCAAGAAAGCCAGCTCTGGCGGCAAACCCGGAACTGAGACCGTGTCGGCGGGTTTCGGTGCGGTCTACCGCTCGGTCATCACGGGTATCCGCTACAAGAAGGGCGAGGTTCAGCGCACGACAGCGCGGGCGAAAGTGAAGGTTCTCGACCGTAGCGGCGTGAATCGATTCAGCACGCTCGAGTTCCTGTTCGATCCTCTTTCGGAGCGGATCTACATCAACGAACTGAAGGTGCTGGACGCCGACGGAAAGGTCGTCGGCGAAGGCAATCTCGATGACTACTTTCTCACCGACGAAGGCGACGTCGAGGCCGATCACGATCAGGTCCTCAGTGCGCCAGTTCCCGGATTGAAGAAGGGGCATGAGCTCCACTACACGGTCACGAGGGAGACACTTTCACCGATGGATGAACCCGATTTCCAGCGCAGGGTCTTCAGCCGAACGCTTCCTCAAGGAATGCATTGCTTCTTTCTCAGTGGCGACACCAAGGCGATTCGGCACTCCAAAAGTCCGCGCATCTCCGAACAGTCCGAGGGTGAAGTGATCGCATGGTCCATGACGGATATTCCGGCATACAGCTGGGAGACCATGCAGCCTGACATTTCCACCTTCCTTCCCACCGTGGTCGTCGGGTCGAAGGAGCAATCATGGAAGAAGCTGGGCAGCGAGTACCTCGACCGGATCAGCGACAAACTCGAACTCGACGACGAGATCCGATCATTGGCGAAGCGGCTTGCGGGCGACAAACCGGACACCAACGCCAAGATCGGCGCCCTGTCGAAATTCGTGCGTGGCGAGCTCGAGTACAAGGCGATCGAGTTCGGAGTCCGGGGAAGAGTCCCCAACAAGGCTTCGCAAATCCTCAAGGACAAGTATGGCGACTGCAAGGATCACTCGCTTCTTCTCTATCAGCTTCTCGAGGCATCGGACATTCCGGCGCAGCTCGCCCTCGTGAACACCAGCTGGAAGATCCACGACCAGCTGCAGTCCATCGACCAATTCAACCATATGATCGTCTATCTTCCCGACGAAAGTCGGATTCCGTTCATCGATTGCACGGACAAATACGTCCCCTCCCACTCAAGGCTCCCGCCTGCGTATCTCGGAGGACACTCCGCGCTCGTTCTCGATCCGAAGAACTCCGCTTTGAAAAAGATCAGCGAGTATCCCGCGAACATCGACTTACTCGACATCAAGCGGAAGGTCTCGATCACAAGCAACACGGATGCGCTTGTCGAAGAAACGGTCAAGTTTCATGGCTACGACGCTTCGGCGATGCGCAGCTATATTGCGGGCATCGATGCGATCAACCGGGACAAGCGCGTCCACGATCTCATTTCCGGGGATCATCACCTTCACTTGGACAGGCTGGAGATCAAGGAACTGGAGAACCCTGAAGTTCCTCTTCAAATGGTGCTGAAATACCGCATCGGACAGGTTTTCGAACAGCAGAACGGCACGCTCAAGGCGACCGTCCCGTGCCTTTGGGAACGATATTATCTGAACCCCACACACGTCAAAGATCGACGAAATCCATTCGTCATTGATCACGAGTTCACAGTGAAGTCCGATGTCGAGTTGAAACTCGATCGCACGATCCCCGCCTCGCTCCCGGATTCGCTCTCAGCATCGCGAAAAGGCGAACTCTGCAAGTGGGAGATCAGAGCGAACACGGGCGGCACTCCGGACCGGCTCCGGATCCACAGCGAGATCTTCACCGGGGCCGGACGATTCGAAGCGGCAAGGTATTCCACCTACGAATCCGAGCGTCGCGCGGCCGTCAAGGCGCTGACCTTGCGCTTCGACCTCCCGAAACAGGACTCGGACTAGTTAGTACCCCGGCGCGGAGACTTTTCCTTCGGCGATCTCCGCCTTCTTCTCGGTCAGAATCCGTTCGGCCATCTCGAGGATCATCTCCTCGAGCATCAGCCTCAGGTGACTGCCCGGCCTGAAATCGGAAGGCGCGATGTGCCGGACCCTGTCCGCGTGCTCCGATAGCTGAAAACACTTGCGGAAGCTCTTCCGGCTCTCGTCCTCGGGATTGTAGACGGCGAGCGCCTTGCCTCCATAGCGGCGCATCACGGTGAAACAGGGAACGTCCGTCGGTCCGTCACCGATGTAGATCATGTTGGGAAACGGAATCGGCCGGAGTTCCGGCGGCATGTGGTCATTGACATCCTCGTTGGGATCGAGCAGCCCCTTGTTGATGCGGAATAGATACTGCGTCTTCGTGGTGTGACTGATGACCTTCTTCGGAAAATCGATCCGCCCCTGACTGTCCTCTGCGAACTCGCATCCGAAGATCGCCTTCACATATCCGGCTAGCCGGCTGCCATCGAGCAGCGCCTTCAGTCCCGACGAAACGACGTAGTGCTCGATGCGGATCCCAATGGCCCGGTGCGCGTCTTTCAAGAGCGAATCACCCAACTCCGTGAAGGCCTCGGGCAAGCCCGGGAAGAACTTGAGATCGCCTCCCAGTTTTTCGAGATCGGCGTTGCTCGGACGATCGAGCGCAAGGCAGTCGAGCATCGCCTTCATGTAGGCGAGCTCGTTGTCGTAGCCCTCCTCGTCGACGAGGGCGGCACACTTCTTCCAGAAGGCCTCGGAGTCGATTCCGAAAGCGGGAAACAGGACGGCGTCCTGCATGTATCCGGGACTGAGCGTCTGGTCATAGTCGTAGACGACTCCGATGATGTTCTGCGGTTCGGCGATGGGGGATGCTATGCTCCCTCACCTCTGCGGATCAACCAATAACCGGTCACTACCGGATGAGCCTCCGCGGCAAATCGTAGAGCCCCGACATTTCCACCGCACCAAGTGCGGTAAAATAGACCACTCCCGAGAGCAGAATCCTCGTGTCGGTGTGCCACCATGCAACCGTTCCCGGCTCGAGAAGGACCAATGTGAGCGCGAAGAGCACGAAAGCCGCCAACCAACGCAGACCGGCAACAACGCACATCACGGCAACCTCGTCCCGCGTTCCGCGTCCGAGAATGACTCCCCCGAATGTCGCCAGCGTCAAACCAACGTAACCTAGAACGCCAAGCACTTCGTATTCGCGGTACGTCACCACCGCGAACCCGAAAGCGAACAGAAGAAAGATCCCGGCATAGACCGACTTCGCGATGCGGGATCTGCAATTCGCAGCAACAAGGGCGGGCATGATCAGAAACCCGCCACTGAGAACCACGACCATCTCGATCTGCATGACGCGACCAAGGATTCGGTGATTCACCCCCAGCAAGCCCGTGTCCCCGAATGCCATCGGCCATGCGAACGCAATGGCCAGCCCGAACAGCGGCAGTGCTACGAACAAACGAACATGCCAATCCGAAAACGCGATCCGCTCCCCGCCGCTCAACCACGCGGGTCTCACCGTGTCGGCGCCAGTCTCCCCCGTGACTTTCATCGTTCCGTGCGGTCGGTCGTTACCGCGCGAGTCCGATCATTTGTTGTAGGCCGTCATCACCTTCCGATCCGGGAAGTAGCGACCGGGACAGCTTGTCGGACGGATATTGATGCGGCGATGCGTGGTCACGATCGCCTTTCCGCACTTGGCCTGAAGATAGGCGATGAGTTCGTCGAGGGACTCAAGCTGCTGCGATCGCACGCGGTGAGAGTTGAAGTCGCCCACGAGACAAATGCCGATGGCGATCTGGTTTTGCGCGAAACTGCGAAGATGACCACCGTGGATCTGACGGGTCCACCGGTTCCCGATCTCGACCTGACCGTTGCCCGTGTAGGAGCCGTTGCCGATGACGAAATGGTAGGCCATCCCGTTGCTCATCCCTTTGACGTTGCGATGATAACGATCAAACGCCCTCATGTTCCCCTTGGTAGTGGCGCTGTTGTGAACCACAATGTAGCGCCAGCGACCCTTGCGAATACTCGCGCGGTCGATCTGCCTTCTCACGCTCGCATTGAGGTATTTCCACCGCGGCTTCTTCTGGCCGAGACGGACGCGGTCATAGGTGACAGACGACTTGGCCACCGTAATCTCCCGGCGACTACTGCTCCTGCTCGACTTGGAGCGCTTCGGCGTGGAGGTCTTGGCCACGCTGGAGTATTTCACCTTGCTGCTCCGGCTCGCCCGCACGTACTGGGGCTCGCTCTTCTTCGAGCGACTTGAGCGGCGCTTGAAGCTGATCTTTCTCTTCTTGCTGCTCGAGAAGCCCGCCTCCGTCACCGTGTCGATTCCCATTGGATTTTCCTCCGCAGTGGAACTAGGAGTTCCCGATACCGCGAGCAGTCCTGCGAAGAGCCCAAGTGGCAGTAACAAGGCCATGAGTTTCCTTGATCTGATCAGCGCTTCTTTCATGGCATTTCTCCCGGTGTTTATTTTTCGCGAAATTTCGAATCGATCTGAAAATTACAGAAAGCTTAGGATATCAAAGTATTTTGAGATTCTTAATTAATCAACTCATTTTTTGAAATTCCAAGGCTTTTGGCAAATTCTCTCAAAAATCGAATTCTCATTCTCACTGCGGGCTTCGGAGACGGGCACAACGCCGCTGCCTTCAACCTGAAGAAGGCGTTCGAGGCTCTGCCCTGCGTCGAGGTGCGCGTGGTGGACATCTTCCAAGTGGCTCATCCGGGCGTCGACCGACTGCTGATGGAGGCCTACCGCTTCAACATCACGCATCTGCCGGGCATCTGGCGGCAGCTCTACCGGCTCTCGGACCGCATTAGTTTCAAAAATGACAGCCTCGGACTTTTCAAAAAGGCGACCCTCCGACTGAAGGACATCTTCGAAACGTGGGAGCCGACCGCAGTCGTCCATACCTACCCGTTCTACAGCCAGTTGCTCGAGAAGATCGTGGGCCGATTTGCACCCCTACCCTTTGGTGTCTTCACCGTCATTACGGATGCGGTCACCATCAACGCGACATGGCTGAGAGGCCGGACGGACTGGTTCATCGTCAGCGGTGAGGACTCCGCGGCCTCGTTGGTGAAGCACGGCGTGGAGGAAACTCGAATTCAGGCGTTGGGATTTCCGGTTGATCCCGTTTTTGCAGAACCGCAATCCGGTGAGATCGGCAGGCAGAATTACGAGCCACCTGCGAGGCTGCTCTACCTTCCTTCCACCCCCCGACGCCATGTCAACGCCACCATCGCCGCCCTCGTCGAGCAAACCTCGACTCCGGTCGAACTGACCGTGGTCGCCGGACGCCACTTCGGTCGCCTGCGGAGAACGCTGGCCTGGTGGGAACGCCGTGTCGAGCCCGGAAGGATTCGCGTGCTTGGCTGGACCGACAGGATCCCCGAGTTTCTTCGGACCCACCATATGGTCATCGGCAAGGCCGGCGGGGCCTTCGTCCAGGAAGCTCTCGCCGCATCCAGACCGATGCTTATCAACTACGTTGTCCCCGGTCAGGAGGAAGGCAACGCCCGGCTGATGGTCAGCGCCGGAGCCGCCCAAAGGATCCAGCAACCTTCGGAAATACCGGGAGCGGTCGATGCCATCTTCGCGGACGGCGGGCGGCGCTGGACCGAAATGGCGAACGCAGCGGCAGATCACGCCATCCCCGACGCCGCGATCAGAATTGCGCGATTCGTCTTGCAAGAGTCGGTGCGCTCAACTAAGTGACAACGATCATGCCGGACGCGTTCCTCTACGACATCGGAAACGTCATCGTGAAGTTCGACTTCGGACCGACGATCGACCACTTTGTTACCCACAGTTCCGCAGGCATCCTCGATCCGCTCGCGGCAGTTGCGGACATCAAACAGGCGCTCGAAGGCGGGACGATGGGCGATGACGAATTCGTCGAAACGGCCATCGAAATGCTTCATTATCGGGGCACCCGGGAGGACTTCATCCGTCACTGGCAGCACATCTTCAGCGAGAACAAACCGATGTGCGAAAGCATCCGTGCGATCGCGGCGCAGAATATCCCCCTCTACCTGCTGTCGAACACCAGCGGTCTCCACGTCGAGCACCTTCTCGAGGATTTCGATATCTTCGAATGTTTCCAGGCGGGTATCTACTCGCACGAAGCGAAGTGCATGAAGCCGGACGACCAGATCTACCAGATCGCGATCGAGAAGCTCGGCCTTGATCCCGGGCAGACGATCTACGTCGACGATCTCCCGGCGAACATCGAAACCGGCACGCGGCTCGGGTTCCTTTCGCACCACTACGACTACGGCGATCACGAAGCCTTTCTCGCGTTTGCCGAGGAGCACGGCGTCCCGCTTCGAGGTTGATCGCCCATTGGAACGGGCGGACAATCCACACATGCGCATCTGTTCGATACTTGTCAGCGGGTTCCTCGCAGCCGCTGCCGCCCTCGCGAAGGAACCCATCCCGACTCCTGCCGACGTGCCGGTGATCGGCGAGGTGGAACCGTGGCTCTTCAAGCACATCCTGGAATCCGAAGACCGCGAGTGTTCACTGGCAAGCATCGCGAACCGGGAGGACTTCAAGCAACTCGTCGAGAAACACGGGCTGCATCTGTTCAGCGGCCCCATGGTCGGCTGCCTGAGTCCGCACGGAGCTCGCATCTGGTTGCGAACGGCGAGAGAGGCCGACGTGGCCATTCGGGTCCTCGAAGGTGACAAAGAGGTCGCCATCGAAAAGACCCGGACACGTCCTGAACGCGACCTGACTGCCCTCATCGACCTCAAGGGCCTGCGACCGTTTACCGAATACTCGTATCAGGTCACCATCAATGGAGAGCCGCAGAATCTCCCCCACCCGCTCGTGTTCCGCACGGCTCCGGCAGAAGGACAGAAAGCGACGTTCAACATCGCTTTCGGCGGCGGGGCCCGTTACAACCACAAGCACGAGCGCATCTGGAATACCATCGCCGACACCACGCCGCTTGCCGTCCTTCATCTCGGAGACAACCTCTACATCGACGACCCGGAGAATCGGAAGCGTCACAACGTCTACTACTACCGCCGTCATCTCCGTCCGGAGTTTCGCCGCATGATCTCTGGATCCGCCAACTATGCGATCTGGGACGATCACGACTTCGGCAAGAACGACTGCGCCGGTGGGCCCGAGAAGTTCCAGCCCGCATGGAAGCTGCCTGTCTGGAAGGTCTTCCGAAACAACTGGGTCAACCCCGGCTACGGTGGCGGAGAGACACAGCCGGGCTGCTGGTATTCCTTCTCGCTCGGCGAGGTCGACTTCTTCATGACCGACGGTCGCTACTACCGTGACTACAAGAAAGGCAAGACCATGCTCGGCCCTGTTCAGAAAGCATGGCTTCTGGACGCGCTCTCTAAGGCAAAAGGCACCTTCAAGGTGATCGCCTCCGGAACGTTGTGGACGGAAACCGCCGACAAGGGCGGGAAGGATTCGTGGTGGGGCGTGAAGGAGGAACGCGAGGAGATCTTCGCGCACCTCGAGAAGAACAAGATCGGCGGCGTCATTCTCATCTCGGCCGACCGGCACCGTTGCGACATCTACAAGATGGACCGCGATGTCGGTTATCCACTCTACGAATTCGAGTCCTCCAAACTGACCAACAACCACACGCACAAGACGAAGGACGAGGCCCTCTTCTCCTACAATAAGGGAAACTTCTTCGGTCAGATCGTCTTCGACCTCGAGAAAGACGATCCCACCCTGACCTTCAATTGCGTGGCCATTGACGGAGAGACGGTCCACTCGTTTCCGGTAAAACGCAGCCAATTGGGAGGAAAACCTTGAACGGAATCGCCCGCAGACCTGTCTCAATGCTGAACATGCTTCGACTTCTGACAAGCGTCCTCATCTTCGTGCTCCTCGCGCCCATCACCGGGGCGAAAGAGCCGAAACTCACCCGGCTGCCCATCCCGGACTACCTGCTGAAGCTCGATCAGCGGACCGAATACTACGGACTCTACATGGAGGGCCACAAGATCGGGTGGTGGCGGAGCACGTTCCGAAAAGGCACTTTCAACGACAAACCCGCGCTCGTCTGGGAAAGCGAAGGCCTGCAGTCGGTGATCAACTCGGGAGAAGTTCTCCAGTCGACCTTCCTCGACCAGGAGTTCTTCAATCCGGAACCGCCTTACGAATTCATCGCCGCGCACAACAAAGCCAAGCAGGCGGAATTCGACAGTACGATCGATATCGAGCGGGAAGGGAGCGAGTTCGTCGCCACGGTGATCGCCGGCCACGATCGGCACACCCGACGCATGGGCGCCATCGACTACACCTTCGCGGACATCGTCACCACAGAGGCATGGTGCCGCGAATCGCGCTCGCCGGAGGACGAGCTGAACGTGCGCAACATCGACTGGGAAAAGATGATCGCTTCACACGACCGATACTCCGTGAGCCGCGTCATCGACGCAGCGAGCAAGCCCGACGACCCACGGTACGAGATCAAGTATCAGTCTGGCGACGACCGGGAGTCAGGAACGGCCACCGTTGCCGGAACCGGGATCATGCTGCAGGGTTCCATGAGCGGCGTGCTCGAACTCCGACTCGAGCCGGAAGAACAAGCAAAGAAAGTCGAGGCGACCTACGACATGTTCGAGGCGTCGCTGATCGAGGTGGACCGACCCATCGGCAATCCCGCCACCGTGACCTCCCTCGTCCTGGACATCGTCGGACCGAATGCCGCCCTCATCCCCTCGGGCGGGATGCAGAAGAGCATTTACGACAAGGAATCCACGACGACGCGACTAACCATCACCTCCAAACCTGGCATGGGTATCGAAGCAACGGAAGAAGAGGTAATCGACGCGACCAAGGCGACCTTCACCTTTCCGTCCGACGATCCCAAGATCAAGGAACTCGCCGAAAAGGCTGTCGGCAAAGCCAAGTCCGAGCATGCGAAGGTTCAGAGACTTGTGGATTTCGTCGACACCTTCGTCATCGACGACATTCACAGCGAACCCCCCACAGTTCACGACATCATTCGGACACGGCGTGGGGACTGTACAGAGCACAGCACGCTCTTTGTCACCCTTGCCCGGTCACTTGGAATTCCGACGCGGGAAGTGAACGGCTTCGTCTACGGCGAAGGCTCGTTCGAGTCGTTCGGCGGGCACGCATGGTGCGAAGTCGCCATCGATGGCAAGTGGCTTTCGGTGGACCCCACGTGGGGAGAAACAACGCCAAATGCCACCCACATCAGAATCTCGTCGGGTCCAGCCAAAAGCGACGATCTCAAGGTGTTCCTCGGGGGTCTCAAGATCAAGGTCGTCTCGATCGAGCACAAGACCAACCCGTCCAAGCTGCTCCATCTTCCGTCTCGGATCCTGAACACCTTCCGCGGAGGCTAGGCTTCATCGCCTCCTCGCTCTCCCCATTGTTTGACGAGCATCGATGCGGTTTCCAACATCTCCGGCCGCATGGACTCGATCCATCCCCGCAACTCCGCAGCATCGGTAGACTCGAGCAACGCTGTCTTGATGGCGCCAGCCTCCGCTTCGCGCTCAAGCACATCGAGGAACAGCGTCTGAAACGACGCCCAGTCCGAGTCAGGAGAGGGAGGCATGGTTGACGATCTGTTTGGTCAGTTTGAAGTCATCACGGTACCGATCATGCGACGCCGCGTCCGGCAGCGTGTGCCCTAGTCGTTCGAAGATGACCGCTTCCGCGTTCGGACACATCGGCAGGACCGCTTCTAGCAATGCGTGGACCTCCTCGGGAACGGCGTCGTCGTGGGTGTCCCGCCGGATGGCGACGCCCGGAGCGCTTGGCGTCTCCCCCCACGATCCCCCGCTGACGTGGAGTTCCCGAACCTTTTCCAATGGATAGCCATCGACCAAATCGCGCCACGAAAGCGCGAAGTTGTGCGTCTGGCAGTAGAGATTGTGGAGATCGAGGATCAGAAATCCACGCGGAGTGACGGAAACGATCTCATCGAGGAAAGCACCGTGCGCACACACGTCTTCTCCGGTGAGTGCAAGAGCCAGATTCTCAAGCCCGATCGGGCAGGGCACCACCTCGGCCAATCGCCCGAATCGTTCGCGCCCGAGAGCCACCGTGTCCTGAGTCTTCGGAAGTGGCAGAGGAGCACCTCGATGGAAGTCCCCGGCGGTCATGAAGCCAAAATGCTCAGAGACGTGACGGTAACGCCTCGTTTCGACCTCTCTCTTCAACTCCTCAAGCCACCAATCGTGGCGATCCGTCCACTCCGCCGAGAGAAGCGAGAAGTGCACACCGTGACCGAGAAGTCTGTCCGCTTCGCTGAACTCGGCAATGAGCGCCTCAAGCCACTCGCCCATTCCCGATTTCCACGTCGCATCGAAGCTCCACTCGAGAACCTCGACCTCGTCCTCGGCGAAGAGCGGCAGGGCAGCCCGAACGAAGTCGGGCTCCATCATGAGCGCGACTCCGACTTGCACGGACTCCGCGCTCACCCCAGTCCGCACGTCACACACGGATCACCGTCGGGAACGAAGGGCTTCGGCACCACCGGCTTTCCAGCAAGAATGCGCTTCTTCCATTTCGGATACGCCGCCTGGAATTCCGCGTAGGTGATCTTCCCGTTCTTGTCTGTGTCGGCCATCGCGAAGAGCTGCTTCATCAGCGCACGCTCCTCCACAGCAGACTTGTGCTTCTTCTCTTTCTTCTTCGATTTCGGATCTCCCGTGTCTGCCGCGATCACTGCCGACAGCGCCGCAACTCCGGCAAGCATTTGAATGGTCGTCGTCTTCAGTTTCATCGTGATGTTCTTCCGTTCATCCTCTTCCGCACCAGGGACAATTCGCGACATCGGCCGGGAACTTCGCCTGAAGCTGGTGTTTGGTGATGATCACCTGTTTCAATTGTGCAAACGCCGCCTCGAACTCCTTCTTCGAAATCACACCGTCCGCATTTTTGTCCGCAACGGCGAAAAGGAGTTTCGCCTCGGCTCGTTCGTCCTTGGTTGGCTTCTTCTTGTCCACAGCTGCGGGAGCATCCTTCTCAGTGTCTGCTGCCACGACATTGGAAATAGCGGCGACTCCGGCCAATAATCGGAGTGTTACGGGAGTCAGTTTCATGGCGTTCAACTCCCTAGACTATCGAACGCGCAGCTTTCTTAGGACTCTTTAGCGAGGCTAGGACGATTCGCCCTCGAATTTCTCGCGCAGGAGATTGAAATAGCGCCGCACGTGCTCCCGGCGGGAAGCGGGAAGGTTCTGTTCGTCGAGCGCTTCTTCCTGCACTTTGATGAAATCGACGGCTGCCTGGGTTCTCTGACGCACGGCGGCTTCGGTGCGTGCCTCCCCTTCGATGGCACGGATTCCCACTTCGCCCTCGTCGTTGAGTTGCGCTCCGACCAATCCGTTTTGGTTCGCCGCGAGAGGCGCCTCCTTCGAATGTCCCAAGCCAGCACTCCCATGACCGGCCTGAAGGCCGCCCTGTCCGGCGCCCTGACCACCCGGCATCGAACCCATTCCCATCCCCATGCCGGCACCAGGCTGCTGCCCCATGCCCATCCCGGGAATCGGAATCAACGCCTTTGGCTGTCCCGGCTTGCCGGTTCCCGGCACGATTGCCATCGGCTTGCCTTTCATCGTGCCCGGCACGGGAGAGAGCGCCATCGGCTTACCCTGCATCTGTCCGGGCTTGAGTTGCATGTTCTGCAGACCAGGGAGCATCGGTAGGTTCTGGTTCAAGCCCATCCCCTTCTGCATGTTGAGCCGCGAGAGATTCGGATTCTGCTTCATCGCGTTCGGCATGTTCTGCTGATTCCGATTCATGTTCATCCGGTTGTTCTGCTGTCTCCGATTGCCGGCCATCTTCTTCATGCCCTGCATGTTCTTTCCGGCGATCTTGCTGCCCGCCTTGCGCAACTGCTTGGCAAGCCGATCCATCTTCTTGCGCGCATCCTCGCGCTGTGCCGTCCGATCGAAATGACGCGCCAGTTTCTCGAACTCGGCCGCGGCGTCGTCGACCTTCTTCGAATTCATTCGCTTCGAGGCGATCCCCACATGCGTGCCCACCGGCTTCTTGTGATCCTCTTCCGTCGCCTTCTTCATCGTGCGGTCGAGCGCATCGGTGATCCGGTCCTGCGCCTCACGCGTGAGATCCTCGCTCTCGAGTTTCTTCGAGATCTTCCGCGACTCCTTGGCGCTTTCCTTCGCGTCCTTGTCCTTGATCGCATCTGACAAATCGGCAGTGTCGGCATGCCGTCTCATCTCCGCGAGCATTTCATCCGACGCCCACTTCTCTTCCGCACCGCCGAGGCGTTTCGCCATCTTCTCGGCCTCACGGGCCCGCTTCTCGAGTTCCTCGAGAAGTTCGCGAGTGGTCTTGTCGGCGGCGCTCTTCAGTTCCTTCGAAGCCATCTCCTTGGCCTTCTCTACAACGTCCTTGTATTCCTTCTCCTCCTCCGGATCGAGGCCCTTGGCTTCCTTGACCTGCTCGAGTTGCTTCTCCAACTCGTCGGCTTCCTCCTCCGCAGTGGCGGCGAGTTCGGCTCCGATGATCCGATCCTCGGCGGCAAGCTGCGGTTTGAAGAGTGGTGAAAACGCAAATGCGAGGAGGAGCACCGGCAGCCCCCACTGCCACGTCATCTTGGGCAAAGGTAGTTGCTCCCCCAGCTTCGGCATCTCTGAATCGAGAGTCTTCATGCTCCGCGCGATGTGCACCTTCTCGCCGGGATGGGCATCTCCTTTCGCCTCGAAGAACTCCGCCGACGCGAACATTTCCTTGCGTCCGGCAGCCTCGTCCCACGCCGCCAGCGCGGCGAACGACGCCGGTCGGCGGTGCCTGGACCAGATCCACGAACCGAAGATCCAGGCGGCAACGATCACCACCCCGACAATCCAGTCACTCCAACGCAGCCCGGACAGCCGGAGCGCGAGTATGATCGCCAACCCTCCGAGCGCAGCCCACGGAGCGGTGGCTCTGAGGGCTCTCAGCCAGTGAATCGCCTCCCAGCGGCTGGTAACCACGGTGGCGGCATCGCGAAAGTTTTTGGCTTTGTCAGGATGACTCATAGTTTACTCCATTTCTCCCAGTATTTTCTCGATTCGGCGCCGGACCTCGGGATCCGGTGTCACCTTGAGCGCCTCAAGCAGGATGGCCTTGGCCATGAATCCGTACTCGCCGAGTTCCTCGGTGGAGCTCTGACGTTTTTCCCAGTCCTCGTTGCCGAGATCGCGGACGAGGGCGGCGATCTTCTGCCGTGTCTCGTCGGAGATCCGTGGCGTCGGCGTGATGATGTCGACGATGTCACTCAGCGGAACCTGCCATGTCTCGCCACGGACGAGCACAGGGAGTACCGTCTCACGAATCTGTCCGAGAATCACGCCGCCCCCCCAGAGATCGACTTGAAACGGCGCTGCCGTCGCGCTTCCAAAATCGCCGTCCTCACGCATGCTGTGCATCAGGCGAATATTTTCCGGCGGCACTTCGATCAGTTCGGCGTTCGTCATCACGCTGACGTAAGGCGCATTCACACGCCCGACCAGGCGCTGCCCACCCGCAAGCACAAGATGCGGCTGCTGCAGCGACTCCGCTTCCGGATTCGAAATGCCGTACGCGTCCTTCTCCTTTTCCCTCGCCCGCCGGAGAAGGCTGGCCGTCACGATGGCCCGGATGCGCCCCGAGTTGAGGGTCTGGTCGCCGAAGAGTTTCGATTTCACGACCACCGGTTCGTCAGCGAGATAGGCGAAGAACCGGCTGCCGTCCTTGAACTCGATGTGGTGCCCCACGGGTTCCTCCTCCGGCGGCGAAATCCAGAGGATGTCGTCGAGATTGAATTTTACGGGACCCCATGGCGTGAACGCCCGCAGCTGACACTCGGCTCCTCCTTCCATGGCGATGCGATCGCCCTCGAATGTTTCCAGCAATGCCACCACGTTGGGCCCCCATTTTCCTTCTCCCGGTGCCTCGCCTCGCACGAGCCGATCCAGACTCTGCATGTCGAGATCCATGCGGGCTCCGCTGGGAAGCACGAAACGGAGATCGGTCGAGGTGATCTCACCCGTAAATACCTGGCCATCTCGTAGAAACACCCGCGAAACACTCGAACGGCCGCGATTCGCTCCGACGAGAGCCGCGATGTCTTCGAAGGCAAGATCCGCATCGCCGTAGCTGGTCTTCATCGTGAGTTCGGCACAGCTGGCTGAACCGAGAAGCCGTGTCTTCGCTCCCATCGCGAGCACATCGCTCCTGGCCCGCACCACGCCGAGGCCATCGACGTTGGTGCTGGTGAGCAACGAGAGCGCTCCCATTCCCCCCGCATTGTTGAAGTTCGCGATCCGACCGCGGTATTCGGGGCGGATGTGCTTGAGAAACTTCTTCAGGGCGAATTCCTTGAACAGCTTGACCATCGCCTTGCCGTCGATCTCTTTCTGCTTGGGCGCCTCGCCGACGACGTGGAGCAGACAGACAGACTGTCCGGCTGGAATCGTCAGATTGTAGTGGAATCCGAGCTGATACATGTTGTTCTGGCTCGTGATCGTCGGCTTGTCCGTGCTGCCCGGAGAGCAGGCGGAAATCACCACCGACTTGTAGCTCGACGACGTCGAGCCCGGCGTGACGAGCACGCCATACTCGCGGCTCTTGAAGGTCGTCGCGTTCTGAGTGCCACGATTCGTCACGTAGTTCTTCATGCGCGTCGCGAAGGCGTTCCGGATCTCGATGAAGGCCGTCACCGCCTGGGGGGAGGGATTGTGGAAGATGTCGAGGTAGCTCACGACGCCCTCCTTCTCGAGCACACGAATGCGGCGCGTGACCTGCATGCCCATCATCTGCGACGGATGGGCGTGGGAAAGCACATACTCCTTCCCGTTGGTGGTCATCATCGGCTGGTAGTTATAGAACTGGGACTGGTTCACGAGAAGCTGCATGCCGCTGCTCCACATGTTGTTCGAGGCACCGCTGCGACCGAGGTGTCCGTTCTGCTGGAAGTTCCACTTGTGCCCTTTCTGGTCGGAGATCGTCCGCCACGTGGCCGGCATCAGTTTCTCACCGGCAAGTCCTCCGAAGCTCTGCGAAGGATATTGCGCGAGAAGACTCCCGGCCCCCAGTCCTACCGTCATGCCGACGAGGGCCACCCACTGCAGGAAAGTCCGTTGGTATCTTTTCGATTGCATCATTCTTCGTTGGTGTCGATGCGCTGAGCCGCGAGGAAGTGCTGCACCGGAACGCTCCACTGCCTCGTCTTCCCTTTCACAAGGACGGTCCGCTCCTGAAACCGTCCCGTCAACTCGTTCCCGCCGGCCAGTTCGACGGCGAAGATCGGGATCAGTTCGGAGAGGTCGTCCTCGCTGCGACGGATGCTGATGATTTCGGCAGGCGTCAGCGCAGTCACGGTCGCCCCCGAAATGAGATGCAGTTTCTCATTGGCAATCTCCCCAGCGATGAGATTGCTCCCCTTCAAAAGACAGGCTGTGATATCGATGCCTTCCAAGTCCTCCCGTTCCTCGAGTTCGCTTCCGTCCGTCCAGACGATATCTCCACCTGCCTTCCATACCGAGACGATTTCATTCGCGGGAATGCTGAGCGTGCCGAAACGAAGCGTCTTCACCTCGACCGGCCGGTTGACGAGGAAGACGGTGAACTCCGAACCATCCGCCATGGAAACACGATAGCGCGGCGAGGGAACTTTGATCGCCTGCATCGAGGTGATGTCCTTCAACTTCGCATCCAAGGCACCCCACGGAGAGATGAATCCCATTTCGATCTCGCCCGCCGGAATCCCGAGGACCTCGCCCGAGTGAAGCTCGATGAACGTGTCCACGTTCTCACCAAACCGCCCGTCGTTCTCACCCAACTTGAAGACGATGTACTCCAACTGCGTCACATCGAGATCGATCTTCCATCCCTCGCTGCCCTGCATGGCGAGATTGCCCGCCTCGATTTCGCCCGTGAGCACGTCGCCGTCCCTGAAGAACACGCGGTGCTCCCGACCACGTCCGCCACCGCCCTGCAGTGCGGCGAGATCCTCGAGGGTCGTCTCGATTTCCCCGAACCGACCAGTCACCTTCAGTGTCGCGCCCTTCGCACCGCCACTTAGGTGCGAGTCGCCGGTGACCCAAAGCAGGTCATCCACGTCGCGCTCGACATCGAGGCGCTTGCAGAGCCGCTGGACCGCGATGAGATCCTCGGCGTCCGGAGCATCCGGAGCCTCGTCGGCACCGACTTCGAAGTTGGCCACGATCTCGATCTGGTCCTCGGCAACGTGCGCCGCGCGCAAACGCTTGCGACGATAGAACTCCTCGAACGCACCCCTCGCGCTCTTCCCGTCGGTCACCTTGCGCTGGGCCAACCAGTGCACGAGCCCGACTGTCTTACCCGCCGGCACCTTCAGCGTGTACCCGATCTGATACTCCAGATCTTCCACGACACCGATCTCCGGTCGCGTCTCACTCCGTTCGCATGCAATCACCATCACGATCCCGGGACGCTCGCTGTCATTCGCCGCCTGCATCACGAGGCCTGCGTGTTTCTCCAACTTGCCGTCGAACTCCTTGCCATCGTTGGTGAAGACCGCGGCAGGCTTCTCCTGGAACTTTGTCTTGTAGGCGATCTTGAGTTCGACCTCCGCGTCCCCACCGTTGCTGAAGGTATCCAGATAACGCAGACCACTCCGCTCGATGTCGAGTTTCACATCGCGCCGAATGGTCAGGGAATCACGTTTCTCGGTAAGCCAGAACCGCGATTCGAAATCGTCCTTCTTTCCTTCGCTCGCGGTGAACTCACCTTCGCCGACGACCATCTGCATTGCTCCGCTGAAGACCGAGGCCGTCCCGCGGTAAACCGATCCGTCGCCCCGCAAATCCCACACCGACTCCGATTGATCGTGAACGATCGAAAACCGGGACGGTACTTCCTCGAGCACCTCGACCGTGGTCTCCTCGCTTCCATCCGACCCGCCGCTCTTTTCATCTCCCTCCGCCTTTTTATTCTCGGTTTTCTCGGGGGGATCAGTGGTGTCGTCCGCGGTTGCCAACGCTGGAAAAAACACGCCGACGAAAACCGCCACACACGCTGGCATGATCAAACCACGCAGTCGTTGGAACGGTTCGTGAGTCGCATGGAAATTCACCATGCTTTTTTGACTGCGGGGATGCATGAAAGTTCGAATAAACTCACTACTTTCCGGGCAACGTGAAACAAAAGCAAGACTGATTCCGCCCGGTCGATCACTGCAGGATGCTTGGAATTCGAGCGAATTGAACAGAACCCACTCTCCGCCGATTTCCGCCGATTTTTTTCTCGTTTTTGATTGCATTGGGTTGTCGCAGTGCTTAATCTACCCATGTTCGCGCAATGCGAATTAGGGGTTGAATATGAGGCAGCCCGGTTGGATGGCTCTACGCGAGTTTTTTTGGGGGATCTCGCACACGAACCAGCCAGGCTGCCTCTCTTTTTGTACGCGATTCAGGATTTGGGTTTTTCGCGCACCAACTGCCGCCGGACGAAGGTGACAATCGCGACCACGAGCGCACCGACGATCAGCGTTCCTGCATTCAACCATCCCTTCGATTCCGTCCAGACGATCGCGTATCCCAGCGCACCAAGCAGCAGTGCGTAGTAGAGGAACCCGAACAGGGTCTTTCGGATGACGAGCCCTTCGCGCCCCACCAACCCGACGACGGCCGATGCGGCGACAACGTTGTGGACACAGATGATGTTGCCGGCAGCACCGCCCACAGCCTGCAGAGCCACGATCCACGTGGGATCGACACCGATGCGCTCGCCCACGCCGAATTGAAACAGCGAGAACATCATGTTGCTGACCGTATTGCTCCCGGCGACGAACGCACCCAATCCACCGATGAAGGTCGAGAAGATCGGCCACGCCGACTGTGCGATGTGCGCCACTCCGTCCGCGAGTGCGATCGGCATCTTTTCCAAGCCCGCGAGTCCACCGTCGGAGTTGAGAAACACCTGCACCATCGGAACGGTGAAAACCAGCGCGACCGAAGCCGTGATCATCGTCCGGCCGGATGCCGCCCACGCACTCTTGTAGGCGGACGCATTCATGCGATGGAGGAAGAAGGTGATCAGGGAGACGAGGACGAAGATCGTGCCCGGCAGATACAGCGGCTGGAAACTCTTTGATGCCAAGCCCGCCCCAAAAAGATTCTCGACCGTGAACGTCACCGACCCGTGTCGCAGCAGGTCCTTGATCCCAAGCGCCGGGACACGGGTGATCACAAGAAACGCCGCGACGAGTAGATACGGCGCCCACGCGCGCAGCATTCCCATGCGCCGACCGCCTGCTTCGGCCTGAGTTGTCCGGAGCTCCACCGTGCCAGTCCACTCCGGATCCCACGAATCGCGCGGACCGAAATCCCACGGGGCTTCGTTTTTCGGAAGCAACCAACCGCGGCGGGCCGCAGGCACGACAATCGAGAGCCCGACAAGCGCACCGAGAATCGACGGAAATTCCGGCCCGAGCACGAAGGCGAACAGAAGATACGGTGCCGTCATCGCGAACGCGGCGAAGAGAGCGAACTTCCAGATGCGAAGTCCGTCGCTGAAGCGCCGCGCAGGCCCGAAGAACCGCGTCATGAAGCTGACGACGATCAGCGGCACCAACGTGCCGGCCACGGCATGGAGAATCGCCACCTTCGTCCCGATCATGGCGAGAAAGTCCCCTCCCGCATAACCCATCTGGGCAGCGAACTCCCGCACTCCGGCATCGCCCCACAGCCCGTCGCCGACACCGCGGAGGATGGGTGTCCCCAAAGCCCCGAAAGACACCGGCGTGCACTGAATGAGCATGCCGGCAACCACCGCCGCCATGGCGGGAAAACCGAGCCCAACAAGCAAGGGTACCGCCACCGCCGCAGGAGTCCCGAATCCCGCCGAACCTTCGATGAACGAACCGAACAACCACGCCACGATGATCACCTGCACACGCCGATCCGGCGAGATATCCATGAACCCCTGCCGTATCACCCGCAGCGCGCCACTCTGCTGCAGCGTGTTCAAAAGGAGGATCGCTCCGAAGATGATATAGAGGAGTGTGGCGGCGACGAGCAACCCGATCACGCTCGAAGCGGCGACCCGATCGAACGGAACTTTCCAAACGAACAGAGCAAGGCCGACCGCAACGAGAAACGAGACCGGCATCGCACGACTCGCCGGCCACCGAAGCCCGACAAGAAGCACGGCCACCACCGCGATGGGAAGCAACGCGAGACCGGAAAGCACCAGCGGCCCAGGAGGTTCCATCGCAAGCATCGTCATCAGCGCGACGCCTATCAGCATTCCCCCATTGCTGACAGACTTTTCCGCTCGAGACCCCGAAATTTCCGCCTAAATCCTCGTCGGGCCGCAGGATGATTTCTGAAATATTGACGATTTCTATCGTGTCCGGCCCGCGAGTTCCGGAGTCGGAAGAACTCGCTTTTCAACTGGAGGAGGACGGAGGATGCGAAGTCCAGGGGCAGAACCCGACCCCTCGAAACCGTCCATCCCGGATTCGTCTGCTCGGCCGCCGGCGGATCGGTCATCTCGAGGAAGGCAAAGGCGCACCGCTCAGGAAAGCTAGCATTGGCACAAGACTGGTCATCCTGAAGGAGGCACGACTGAAGGATCTCGTGAGCACCTGCAACGTTCGCGACCAGCTAGCGCACA